>ENA-ORXB01003312-ORXB01003312.1-sediment-metagenome-genome-assembly--contig:-NODE-3312-length-11455-cov-3.300053_pt1 | contig 11455 bp, 6 predicted proteins | sample MGYA00237863_ERZ511475 | MGnify/ENA primary metagenome ERZ511475 (study PRJEB26305, sample SAMN06343858) | sediment metagenome | isolation source: hot spring sediment | place: Canada: British Columbia...
GTGTCGCACCTGCTCGACAAGCCGGCTCACGTCGCGCGAAGGGACAGGAGCAGGGCCCAGGGGATCCGCAACGTCCGTGTCTCCCAACGTGGCCCGCACGATGTTGGCCCAGCCGTGACTGAGCGCTTCCAGATGATAGCCCCCTTCCATGACAAAGACGATGCGCCCTTCACTCCAGGTGCGTGCGCCTTCGATAAGCAGTTGGGACAGGCGATGATAGCCCTGCAGCGACAGGGTCATATTGGCCAGCGGATCAGCCCAATGCGCATCGAAACCGACAGAGACCAGCACTAATTCGGGCGTGAAACGTTGCAGCGCGGGCAGAATCACGCGCTCGAAAACCTGCTCATAGCCTTCGTCACCAACGCCGGGGGGTAGGGGGATATTCAGGGTATAGCCTTCTCCAGCAGCGCGTCCCATCTCGTACAGACTGCCAGTCCCTGGATAGAGCGGAGACTGATGTGTGGAGATGTACAGCACAGACGGGTCTTCGTAGAAGATGTCCTGCGTGCCGTTCCCATGATGGACATCGTAGTCCACAATGGCAATGCGTTCCACGCCGTGAGCCTGTTGGGCGAAGCGCGCAGCGACAGCAACGTTGTTGATCAGACAGAAGCCCATAGCGCGAGCGCGCGTAGCATGGTGCCCCGGAGGGCGAATGAGCGCGATTGCCTGGTCTGCTGTCCCTCTGAGTACTTCATCTACCGCCGCAGTGGCAGCGCCTGCCGCCAGCAGAGCGATCTCAAAGGAGCGGGACGTGACATACGTGTCCGCATCAAGCCACTGAACGGAAGAAGTATGCCGGGTTCTTTCCAGTTGGGCCACATAGTCTGGCACGTGCACAGAGCGCACCAGGTCCAGGCCAACGGGTTGCACTCCTGCTTTCAGAGTTCGCTGCAGCAGTCCATCGGCAGCCAGTTGCTGGCGGACAGCCTGCAGTCGCCCGGCATGTTCGGGATGCCCCGGCATATTGTGTTGGTCGAAGCGTTCGTCGGTGATCAACAGCACGGTCATAGGCAGCGCTCCTGCTGACATGTCCATTTCATTCTACTGGCAGACAGGCCAAAACAACAAAGGCGACTCCCGGCCTGAGGCCAGAGAGTCGCCCATGAACGTTATGCTACAAAGGGCGCAGCGCGATCAGTCTGCCGAGACCATGTCGGCGGTGACGCGTTCCACCACTTCCTCGGTCGCCAGGGTGTCCTCGCGATCGCTGCGGCGCACGGCCCAGACCATCAGCACGATAGCAATAGCAACGCCGATGAGGATACCTGCGCTATAGCCTTCGTACTCGACAACCAACGGGGCCACGATCAGCGCGACCAGGTTCATGACCTTGATCATGGGGTTGAGGGCAGGGCCAGCCGTATCTTTGAGTGGATCGCCCACTGTGTCGCCGACAACGCTGGCTTTGTGATTCTCGCTACCCTTGCCACCGAAGTAACCGTCTTCCACGTACTTCTTGGCATTGTCCCACGCGCCACCCGCGTTGGCCATGAACACGGCCAGCAACTGCCCGGACAGAATCACACCGGCCAGGAACCCACCGAGCGCCTGTTCCTTGAGCAGGAAGCCTACTGCGATAGGCGCGAGCACGGCGATCAGGCCCAGAGGCACCAGTTCCATCTGAGCGGACTGCGTGGAGATCGTGACCGCCTGAGCATAGTCGGGCGTCTTGGCCCCGCTGGCGATGTCTGGATCGCGCAGTTGACGACGCACCTCAGCCATGATCAGACCGGCAGCACGGTTCACCGCCTTGATCAAAAGACCGCTGAAGAGCAGGGGCAACGAGCCGCCGATCAGCAGGCCCACGAAGACCACCGGATCGGCCAGGTTGACGATCTTCTCGAAGTCCGGTTTCACACGCTGGATATCGGAGAAGAAGCTACCGAAGAGCGACACCGCGGCGATCACAGCCGAGCCGATAGCCACGCCCTTGGTGATGGCCTTGGTGGTGTTGCCCGCAGCGTCCAGGTCGGCCATGATCTGGCGCGCTGTGGGACTCATGCCGGCCAGCTCACCGATGCCGTTGGCGTTGTCCGAGATGGGGCCGAAGGTGTCCATGCTCACGTTGTTGCCCGTGTGCGAGAGCATGCCCACGCCGATCAGCGTCACGCCGAACAGGATGTAGCTGTAGCGATGGACCTCCGGCACCTGATGCATGCTGATCAGGAACAGGGCGAACACCATGATCCACATGGCCGAGAAGAAGCCTTCCACCAGGTGATTGCGCATGCGGCCACGGATGATCATGATGACAGCCAGCACCAAACCGATCAGCGCTACGGGCAGCTTGAGATCGTTGGGGAACTCATAGCTGTAGACCAGGATGGACGCAGCCAAGCTGGCTACAATGACGAACAAGGCCCATACACTGGACAGGTAACCCAGCGAGAGACCTTCCAGGATGACCGAGGCCGGGCCGAAGCGAGTGGCCGCCGAAATCGTCTGCACGCGCTTACTCTTGGCGCTGGTTGCGTAGGACGTGAGCGGATTGAACGCAACCGCCAGCGCAACACCGACCGCTACCAGCGTTGCCAGGGAAAGCTGTCCAGCGTAGAGCCAGGCCAGCAAGAAAGTAGACAGGATAGTGATGCCACTGGACACTTCGTAGCTCTTGTACATGGCCTCTTCGGCATCGTCCACGCGCCAGAGCGATACCGCGTAAGTCCCCACGATGGAACTGATGACACCGACACCGCGTACCAGCAGCGGCAACACGATCCAGTACAGTTCGCCATTGATAGAGGTGAGCGCCAGACCCAGGATCAGGCTGGACACGATGGTCACTTCGTAGGACTCGAAGATGTCGGCGGCCATGCCAGCGCAGTCGCCCACGTTGTCGCCTACCAGGTCGGCCACCACTGCCGCGTTGCGCGGATCGTCCTCTTCCATACCAGCTTCGACCTTGCCAACCAGGTCGGCGCCCACGTCGGCGGCCTTGGTGTAGATGCCACCACCCACACGCATGAACAGGGCCAGGAGCGTACCACCGAAACCGAAGCCCAAGAGCACATCGGGCGACGCCTTGCCGAAGATGATGAAGATCATCGTGCCGCCAAACAGACCCAGCCCATCAGTGAGCATGCCCGTGATGGTGCCAGAGCGGTAGGCAATCTTGAGTGCTTCCTGATAGCCGCCCCGTTCGGCAGCGGCAGCAACGCGCACATTGCCCTGCACAGCCATGTTCATGCCGAAGAAGCCTACCATGGCCGAGAAGGACGAACCCATCACAAAAGCCAGCGCACGAGCAATGGCGATTACCAGGCGGGCGGTATCCTTGTCGCCGTTGAAGTACTCGTTGGCCTCCGGGGTGGGAGTGACCACGAAGACGCTCAGGAACATGGCGACCGTCAGCAGCACGATCAGGATGGCCACAGTTCTGAGCTGTGTGCGCAAGTAGGCATTCGCACCATCGCGGATGTGGCTCCAATGGCGCTGCATTTCTTCATTGCCCTTGTCCGCGGACATAATGAAGTTGCGCAGCCAGAGGGCGTAGCCAAGCGCCACACCGGCGATAGCAAGGACGATGAACACCATCACTTGCTCGAAGACCTCGATATCCATTTGAAACATATTACGGTACCCCTCCTGATGGGCAGAGCAGCCCAAAGTGTCACAGTGCAGACGGCTCAATAATGGATCGGTGTGGGCTTCGATTGCCGTAGTCCGACGCTTTGGGGCATCGTCCAGACAACAGGCTGAATTTTACCGCGCAGCCGGCCAGAGGGCCAATACTTTCTGCCAACTGACTGCTTGCATGAGGACGTTTGTCAGGAATCAATCACTCCTCAGAAAAGGCGAGCAATCTCGTCTCGCTGAGGGCGGGGCAGAGGCCCCTTCTTGAGGTCATTCACCGCAGCAGGGCCTGCGACGACACGACCGATCTGGAAAATGGGAAGCTGAGCCTGCTGGTAGGCTTGCAGCAAAGCGGACACCTTCGGCGGAGTAGCGGTCAGCAACAGCGTCCCAGAGGCGATGGCAGCAGCCGGATCCAATCCGTAGAATTCGCACAGTTTCTTACCCTGAGGCAACCAGACTTCGGGCGAATCGTAGAGCGACACTTCGAGAGTACACCCGCTGGCCTCGGCCAATTCCCACAACGCAGTGAGCAAGCCTCCTTCAGTGGGATCGTGCATACTGCTGACACCGCCCACCTGCATGGCAACTTGCGCATCACGCACCACGCTGATGCCGGGGTCATACAGGAAATGGGCACATTCGTCGAGGAAAGCGGGAGAGAAATGAGCCAGAAGCGCCTCGCGTTTTTCACGGGCAATGATGGCCGTAGCTTCAATGGGCACGCCTTTGGTAAGCAGAATCAGGTCACCGGGGCGCGCGCCGCCTGTGCGCACCAGACGATCAGCGCTTACCTCGCCCAACATGCATCCCACGACAATGGGACGCTGCAGATCCGCAGTGATCTCCGTGTGTCCGCCGACTACGCCGACATTCAGGGCGCGGCACGCGGAGGCGATCTGATCGAAGATGCAGCGAACCAGGGCAGGTGTTGCCTGCACAGGGGGCAGCAAGATCGTGGCGAGAAACCATAGAGGGACTGCTCCAGTTGTAGCGATATCGTTGGCACACACCTGGACTGCGTACCAGCCAATAGCATCAGTGGCAAAGGTGATGGGGTCGGTCTTGACGACCAGGTAGCGATCGGGGATAGCCAGGACTGCCGCGTCCTCGCCAATCGCCGGCCCCAGAACTACACGCTGGCCAGTGGGAAGAATGCCCAGTAATTCTCTCAAGAAGTCGGACGGAAGCTTGCCGACAGGAAAAGTGGACATGGCGATCTGTTTGGCTGGTGACGGGCGCAGGAAAGGCAGGTCCCCGAAGCTCGTTCGGGGACCCCGGTCTTGCGCGCTGTGACACCCGATTACTTCACCAGAAGGAGGGGTGTCACAGCGCTGCGCATGGTACTGCTATCGTGCATCGACACCACCTCCTTCTTATTGGGATGGCAATGGGAGGGCGAGGCAAGTGATCCCCGCACGTGCCGTGATTATCGCATGTGAGCACAGGCGTGTCAAATGACGAACAGACTATTTCAGAACATGCCCTGCCATCATCGGACAAACCAAGCGCCCGTTTGTGCGGTATACTTCCGGTAAACGCAGTGGAGGGAAATGGCTTGTGAGCGAAAGCTGGCGTCTGTTCGTTGCACTTCATCTGCCATCCGAAGTGATTGCTACACTGGACGCGGCCCAACATCTCTTGCGCGCGGCAGTTCCCCAGGGAGCAATTTCGTGGGTAGCGCCGCGCAGCATTCATCTGACGCTCAAGTTCCTGGGCGAAGTCCCTTTGAACCAGCGCGATGCCATCACTGAAGCTCTGACCACAGTGGCCTGCGCCCATGCCCCCTTCGATCTGAGCACGGGGGGACTGGGGTGCTTCCCCCATCAGCGCAACCCGCGTGTGGTATGGATAGGCGTGCAGGGGCAACTCAAAGCCCTGCAATTGCTCCGCGATGCCGTCGAGGGAGCCATTGCCCCCTTAGGCTATCCCACAGAAGATCGGCCTTTCAGCCCGCATCTGACTTTGGGGCGCGTACGCCGTGACGCACAGCGCAGCGCTGTGCAGACGCTGGGAGCGGCCATCGCTTCGGTCGCAGCGCCACCTGCGGTGACGTGGACAGTGACAGAGGTTGCACTCTTTCGCAGCGAATTGAAGCCCACGGGAGCGGTCTACACACTGCTGCATCGTGCGCGACTCAGCCAATTGCCCGGTCGGTAGGGCAGGAAGACACAGCGAGTGCTAGCAAAGGCTCCTGGGCATTGCTAAAATAAGGGGCAAGAGCATAGGCAGTATTAGGGGAGGATGAAACACTGGAACCTGTAGACCTGGCCCGGATCATCGTCGATCTGGCAACCGACAAGAAGGGTGAGGACATCGTCCTCATGGATATGCGGCAGGTATCCCCAGTCACAGACTATTTTGTTATCGTCAGCGCCACCTCTGATCGTCAGTTGAAAGCCATCATCGAACACGTAGCCGAAGAAGTGAAAAAACACCACGACATCCGCCCATGGCATATCGAGGGCAGTGCGGTTAACGGGTGGGTATTGATGGACTATGGGAACGTCGTCGTGCACGGCTTCCTGCCCGATCGCCGCGCCTATTACGATCTGGAAGGGCTGTGGCGCGAAGCACCCGTGATGGTCCACATTCGCTGACAGCGGCGTGAGTCATTTCGCTCACGCCGCTGCCTGAGGATATCCCTTGAACTCCGGGTTCCGTTATCAGTTATTCGACTTTCTCCAGGATCCAGCGATCCACGTCGCGGGTCCAGGAGATCAGCTCCTCAGCTTTGAAGAACAGCGCAATCTCCCGCTGACTGCTGGCCAGGCTATCTGAACCATGTACCAGGTTGCGGCCTGTCTCCAGTCCGAAGTCTCCGCGAATTGACCCTGGAACAGCCTCAACCGGTTTTGTGGCCCCTATTGTGTTGCGGGCGATCTGCACCGCGTTGGGGCCTTCCAACACCATCACCACCGATGGGCCGGAGGTGATGTATTCTAGCAGTGACTCATAGAAGGGCTTTCCCTGGTGCTCGGCGTAGTGCTTTTCGGCCAGGGCACGGTCAATGAGTATGAACTTCATGCCCACGATACGCAAGCCACGTCGCTCGAAGCGCGTGATGATCTCCCCCATCAAGCCGCGCTGCACAGCGTCTGGCTTGATGATAATCAGCGTGCGTTCCACAGTGCCTCCTTCGTGGCGCAAAAACGACGGGCTGAATTGTAACTTCAGCCCGCCCGAATGCCAACGGTGAATTCGACTGGCTAGAGCTGTTCGAGGGCGCGCCGATAAGCGTGCAGCGCTTCCTTCAACCTGCCATGCCGCAGGTACGCATCTCCCAACAGCCGGTGTAATCGCGCCTCGCGCGGGTGGCTCTGTAGCAACTGAATCAGATCGCCGATCACGTCTGGCAGCAGTTGAGACGCTTCGACCAGGGTCTCGTATTGCCCCAGGCTCTGAGCGCTTTCCCCAGCAAGCCACAGAGCGCGGGCCAGGGTCAGGCGCGTGGAGTGATCATCGGGTACTGTGTTGAGGCGTTGCCGGTAGACCGGGATTTGCTCAGGGTCTGCGGGAACATGTAGCGCTGCAGCCGACACTACCGGGCCGGTCGGCGCAGGCGTTTCTTCTGGGGCAGGGGCGATCGGCCTGTCCAGAGCACGCAACCAATCCGCCCCGGTCTCTGCCGACTCGCTTTCCTGAACAGCAACCGACAGCCAGGACTCGTCAACTCCTGGTGCTTGTTCCTCGGCAACCTCCTGCAACCAGTCTGGGACATCCTCTCCAGACAGGGCCTGAGCCGGTTGCTCTGCATCTTCCAGCAACCAGGCAGGCATGTCAACAGGCACAGCTGGCTGCAACTCTGACTCGCCGGGTTCCTCCTCCGACACAGTTTGTATCTCGGCCTCGTCCGCTAGCGCTTCAGTCTCCAACTCTGCGCTGACCTCCATAGCCCAGTCGGTCAGTTGTTCGGCAGCGGGTTCTGGTTCGAGTTCGAGCAGCGCAGACAGGTCTGAGGCAGAGGCCGGCTCCTCAAGCGGCTGCAACTCCGCAATCCACGCAGGCAGAGTGGCTGGCTGAGCGGGTTCGGGTTCAGCCTCAAGCTCACCGGTCTCTTGTGCCCTGGCAAGGCGGGCAGCCTGACGTTTCAGCCAGGCGAGTTCCTGTTCCGGCGTCAGTTGGCCGCGGGCCAGAGCGCGTTCGATTTCTTCTTCTGTCAGGCCTGCCAATGGGTCTTCTTCGAGGTTATCCGCGCGCAGCCAGGCAACAGGAGAGACCTCGCCCGACTCCGGTTCCTCTATGGCCAGAAATGGGGCGAGATCGGCTTCTGGCTCGGCTGCCAGTTTCTCCAGCCAGGAAAGGGGATCGTCACCAAAGCTGTGCTCCTCCAGGGCGGCGAGAAGCCGTAAGCGTGACGCGGAGAACTCCTCTGGAGCTTCCGGTGTCACTTCCGCGGCTGAGACCGACTCTTGCTGGGTATCCGCCAGGCTCTCTGCGGCATCTGCAGGTTCGGCAGTCACTGAGGCTGCCCCCACCATCTCCGGCGTTGCTGAGGGTTGGGTGGCCTCGGCCTCTTCCCCTCTGAAGGTCTGAGCGGCAGCCTCAAAGGGCACGTAACCGGGTTCGTCTACGACCACATCAGGGGGCGGTTCGGTGATGGAAAGATCGGCGGGAGTCAACAATTCCTCTGGCTTTGCCCCCTGACGTAGCGCCAGACTCTCCAGCCAACGCATGGGGTCTACGCCACCCAGAAAGTCATCCTGATCAGCAGCGGCAACAGGCTCTCCCTCGGCGCGGGTTTCGACTGCAAAGTCTTCGGCGGCTTCTCCTCCCTTATCCCTGGGGGACTCATCCCAAGCCGCCGCGGCCAGAGCTTCTGTCTCAGGGGACCAGACCGCCTCTTCGTCTGGAGCACCCCAGTCGAAAGTACCCGGTTCTTCGGAGGCCAGGCCCTGGATAGCACTGGTCTCGGCTTTGACTGCCAGTTCATCCAGCCAGCGCATCGCTTCTGTCGAACTATCCAGCGCGGGAATAGTCTCGGCTGGCTCGACTTCGGCTTCTTCTTCAAGGAGATCGGTCAACCAGGTGTCTTCAGCCGCCTCTGGCTGCGGAGCAGGTTCCACGGCCTTGAGCGCCGGGCTTTCCGTCAACGCCTCACTGTCTGACAGGACAACCTTTGTTGGCCTGACGGGGGAGTCCCCCGTAATGGAATAAGGCACATAGCCCGGCTCGTCAATCTCGACGTTTTCCGGAATGGGAATTTCCATATCCGCAGCGGTGATCAGTTCGTCCTCGTTGACCCCCTGTCTCCTGGCCAGACTTTCCAGCCAGGCCAGTTGTTCTTCTGGAGTCATCTTCTCGAAATCGAACTCATCTCCGGGCACGGCAGGGGGCGGTGTCATGGTATTTCCTCCTCAGCCCATCGGACGAACCCGGTCACGAAATATCGCTGCCCCGAGATCATGTTTCATCCTCTTCGGCAACATCACGCAGCCATTCGGGCGGCGAAGGAGGAGCATCCCCCCTCAGACCGGGCAGGTCTTGTGGGATTCCTTCCAGTGGAGCCCGTAGCCAGATAGGAACCCAATCGCCAAACGAGAAGTCCTCTGGAACCGGCTCATCGGCGTATTCATCAGCCGGAGGCAGGGCAGCTTCCCCCTGATCTTCCAGGGAGACTTCTTCTGCCCAAGTATCAGACAAAGCGGATGCCGGGGCAACTTCAAGAGGCTCTGCCAGTGGCTGCGCCTCGGCTTGTGGCTCGCCAATGTCTTCCGCGGCAAAGAATGCTTCCAACGTCTCCGGCATGGCCAGGCTTTCCCGGTCTGTCTGCGCCGCCTGTAGGGGCTGCTGTGCTCCTTCGCCCGTGGCGCCAAAGGCTTCTTCTGGCAGCGTGAACAACTCATCGGTAGCGAACAGCTCACTGAGCTTGTCCGCTTCCGAGTCGGCAATAGCCATCAACCACTCTGGAATCTCGCCTTCAGGCTGAGCCTTTTCTTCGGAGACCGTCCACTCATCCGCGGGCACATTCTCCGGCGTCCCCGCTTCTGCCTGCCCAGCGAGTTCCTCCGAAGAAGGAGCTACGGCTTCTTCGCCGAATTCTTCGTCATATAGGGGGCGCGTGACAATTTCCTCCAGAGCAGCCGGAGCCGTTTCCGGCAGCTCGCCGGTCTCTGGCACTTCGTCGCCCAGAAAAGCAGTCATCCAGTCTGGGCGCTCATCTGGCTGCAGTATCCCCGTCTCACCGGCTGCCTGATAACGCGGTACGTTCTCGGCACTACCAGCCTCAAATGGGTCGTAAGGTTGACTGAGCAATGCCTGCAGTTCCTCGTCGGGGGTACGCACAATTTCCTCTTCGGAAATCTCGGTCAACCAATCCGGCTCTGTCAGGGGTGCCTCATCCCTGGCGACCGCCTCAGCCTCGACGGAGAGGCGCTCTTCTTCCGTTTGAGCCACGGGAGGCTCGTGCGTTTCGTAGCCCTCCTGAGGAATTTCCTCAGCCGGTGCTTCTGCCCAGGAGCTCTCAGAACTCAGCGGGGCTTCTTCAGCGCTGGCCTCTGGCTCTTCCTGATAGTCGAGCGGCTGTTCCTCGGCGAATATCTGAAGCCAGTCCTCTTCAGCCTGTGTGCCCGCCTCAACCACTTCCTGGGGAGCGGCTTCCACGGGCAAATCTGGCGGGGGAACCTGAGCGGCTTCAACCGTCTCCCACTCAGCCAGCAAGGAGAGGTCTGGCTTTTCCTCTGCAGGGGCAGGGTTTTCCACGTCACCAGGCAGGATTTCCGCCAGCACCTCACTGGACTCCATGTCCGGCGGGAAGCCAGACAGGCCTGTTTCGTCTGCAATCACCTCAGCGGGAGGGGCCGCCTGACGGATCCAGTCGGGAAGCTCGGCAGCGGGTTCGGCCAGGGCCTCTTCCGGCTGCTGATCCTGCGCACCAGCAGCAGCCAGGGCAGCCAGCAGGTCTTCTCCGTCGGAATCCAGAGAGTCCTCAAGCCACTGCAACGATTCGTCCAGAGCCGCGACAGCCACACTCTGCTCTTGGGATTCGGGCATCTGCTCGTCACTCAGCGCCGCCACCAGATCGCCGAGACTGGGCTGAGTCTGGTCCTGGTCCGAGGACGCTTCCTCTGGGCCGGGCAACCACTCTGGCAGCGAGATTGGCTCAGCAGCCTCGCTCAGCAGATCGTCGGCGGCCAGGATATCCTCAAAGGCGGCGTCAATTTCCTGGTGCAGCTGTTGCTCATCGGGATGGGCCAGAGCCGCATCAAGAATACGCTCTGCTGCGTCAACCTCCTGAGACGCCAGGAGCTCCGCATCCGACCATTGGCTAAAGAAGTCCTCAGCGGGGGCAGACTCAGGACGCGGTATTTCACTCTCGGCGATACCACTGACCTCCTCACTCAGGCCCTGGAAGACCGACCAGTCTACTTCGCCAAAATCGGGAGTCTCACCCAGGTGATCCAGAAAATCAGCTTCTGGGGTCTCCTGTTCGGGAATGGCAGGGGAAGACCAGTTGAGGACTTCTTCTGCCGGAGCTACGCTCTCCGGTAAGGTATCGCTGTCAGCAGAAAACGCCTGCCACAAGTCAGGTACGGCAGCTTCCGGCGGCGCGTCCCAGCCTGCCAGGCCCTCAGCCATTGCCTTGTCCTCTTCCGGTTGGTCGGTCTCAAGAATCCAGTCCGCCTCAATGGCTGGTTCTTCAGCGCCCACCGACTCCTCGACCGACGTTTCCTGCGGCCAGGGAACATCGGGAACAGGGAAACCCTCCTCAAAACCAGGAGTAGAGGGATGGGACAGTGCGTCCGACATACCCTGCGCGGCGCCGCGAGAGCGATCCTCTTGCCACAGAGTGTCCAGGTCTGGCACCGGAACTTCGCCGAATAGAGCTGCCATATCAAGCTGCACCGAACCGGCCCCCTGGCTCAATGTCTCTTCG
>ENA-ORXB01003314-ORXB01003314.1-sediment-metagenome-genome-assembly--contig:-NODE-3314-length-11452-cov-5.002198_pt1 | contig 11452 bp, 10 predicted proteins | sample MGYA00237863_ERZ511475 | MGnify/ENA primary metagenome ERZ511475 (study PRJEB26305, sample SAMN06343858) | sediment metagenome | isolation source: hot spring sediment | place: Canada: British Columbia...
CGAGTCAAGCGTCAGGATCCGCGTGCCGGTTCGTCGTCTTTCTCTCCGGTCTCGTCGGAGTCATCTCTTCGCCGTCATCTCTGAAAGCGCGCGCCGAGTCAAGCGTCAGGATCCGCGTGCCGGTTCGTCGTCTTTCTCTCCGGTCTCGTCGGAGTCATCTCTTCGCCGTCATCTCTGAAAGCGCGCGCCGAGTCAAGCGTCAGGATCCGCGTGCCGGTTCGTCGTCTTTCTCTCCGGTCTCGTCGGAGTCATCTCTTCGCCGTCAGAGCGGCATAAAGTTGTCCCGGAGGCGTGTCGCAATCAACTGACGAGTCTCTCAGGACTCAGAAATTTGCCGCGCTGACGCCTCCGTGGACGATACCGGCCACACCTCACCTCACCGCCCCTGCGGGGCCCGGGGTTCGCGGTAGGGCTCCCGCTTGGTGAGCACCCAGTACGTCGCCTCCGCCAGATGCCGGGCCACCGCCCCAATGGCCTTTTGGTGTCCCTTGCGCCGGGCCATCCGCTCATAGAGCCGGCTGACATGACGATCCGGGTGGTGCCTGCGCATGCGACAGATGGCGTTGGCCGCTTCGACAAACGCCCACTTGAGATAGTGGTTGACGTCCGGCCGCAGCCGGCCATAGCGGACCTTGCCCCCCCGCTGGCGTGGACCCGAGGCACAGTTCCGGCATAGGCGGCAAGCTTCTCGTGGCTCACAAAGCGCGCGACATCGCCTACCTCCATCACAATCACGGTCGCCAGGATGAACCCTACCCCGGGGAGGGTCATGGCCAACTCGATCTCCGGCGTCACCTCGAACACCGCTCCCATCTGGTGCTCGAACAGGCGCACCTGGCGATCCAGGGCCTCGACCTGCTCCAGCAGTCGCTCGGTGGCGTAGGCCGTCTGGGGTGGCAGCTCACAGAGTCGCTCCCGCAGCAACTTCCGTCCCTGCCGGCCGAACAGATCGCTGACCTCCGGGACGGTGAGCGCGTACTTGGCCAGGGTCGCGTGGATGCGGTTCTTCAGTTGGGTCCGCTGCCGCACCAGGACCATTCGGCTCCGGGGCAGGTCCCGCCAGTCCCGGAGCTCTCCCGGAGGAATCCACACCGTCGGCAGGGTGCCGGCCCGCTGCAGGCGATTGAGCCCTCGGGCGTCGAGCTTGTCGGTCTTGTTGATCATGCCCACCATCAGCTTCGCCTTGCGGGGATGCACCAGGCGGGGGACGAACCCCGCGTCCTCGACCTCGTCCACGATCCAGTACCAGTTCCCCAGGGCCTCGACGGCGACGGGAGACCCGAGTTCACACCGACCAAGAAACCGCCGTAAGGCTCCTCGTTCATGCGGGATCCGCTCCTCGTAGACCGCCCCTCCGTGCAGCTTCTCCACCGATGCCAGGGTGTAGTGTTTATGCGCATCGAATGCGATATACTCCATCGTGCTGCGCCTCCTCGCTGCGGCTGTCGCCGCTGTGGGTTCCTACGCGCAGGATACCTTCCCGCGCGCAGAGGCGCAGCGCTTTCATAACATCAAAGGTGGACTTCACCATGGGCAGATCCATGGGCAGATCCCCCTCCGCCGGCATCGTGGTCACCACCAAGATCACGGTGCCCCCGACCCGCTCACCGATCCTGCACCGCACGCGCCTGTACGAGGTCCTCCACGACGCCCTGCGCCGCCGCCTCGTGGTGGTCGCCGCGGGTGCCGGATTTGGGAAGACCACGCTGGTCTCAGCCTTCGTGCACGCGCTACGGGTCAGCGCCGCCTGGTACCGCCTGGACGCGGCGGACGCTGACCCGGCCACGTTCACCACCCACCTCTTCGCCGCCCTACGGGGCCGGCTGAAGCGAGGATCGCTCCTCGCGCCAGGTCTGGTGCGCGACTGGCCGACGGCGGCGCGTATCGTGGTCGACCTGCTTGGCCGCCTGCGCGGCGATGTGCTCGTGGTCCTGGACGACTACCACCTCCTGCCCGCCACCCCAGAGATCCGTGCGGGCATCACTTTTCTGATCTCCAACCTTCCTCCGACGGCGCACGTCGCCATCCTGACCCGGACGCAACCAGACCTGCCGCTGGCGCGGTGGCGGGCGGAAGAGGCTGTGGTCCAGCTGGGGCCGGACGACCTGCGCTTCACCCCTGCGGAGCTCCGCGACCTGCTGGTCGGTCTGCACGGCCTGGGGCTGTCGGATGCGGCGCTGCACATGCTCGCTGCCCGGACCGAAGGCTGGGCGGCGGGAGTCGTGCTGGTCCTGCACGCCCTGACACAGCGGCAGGTTGGCGAGGCCGTCCACGCGATTGCTGGGCTCTCCGGGACGAGCCGAGAGATTTACGACTACCTGGCGCAGGAGGCGTTCGACCGACAGTCCCCATCCATCCAGCGCTTCCTGCGGGCCACGTCGGTGCTGACCCGGTTCAGCGCCGACCTCGCCGACCGCTTCCTCGGCGTGCGCACCACCCGGGCGGTCCTGCAGACCATGGAGCGCCAGCACCTCTTCCTCGTTCCGCTGGACGGGCAACGCCGCTGGTACCGATACCATCACCTGTTCCAGGAGTTCCTGCAGGCCCGTCTGCAGGAGGACGAGCCCGAGGCCCTGGCGTCCTACCACCTGCGCGCGGCGCGGGCGTGGGAGGGATTGAGGGAAGCGGAGCCCGGGGACCTGGGGCCGGCGCGGGAGGCCATCGCGCACTACCTCGCCGCCCAGCGCCACGACGACGCGGCACGCCTCCTCGAGCACGACGGCGAGCGGTTCTGGGCCGCCGGGGCCTTCGAAATGCTGCGGGGCTGGGTCGCCACCCTCCCGCCCTCCGCGCAGCAGCGTCACCCGCGCGTGGCGATTCTGGCCGGTCTCCTCCTGCGCCAGGCCGGGCGGGCCGAGGAGGCCATCACGCGGCTGGAGGAGGCCGAGATGGCGTTGCGGGCGACCGGCGACCTCCCCGGCTACGCGCAGGCCGCGAGCTTCCTAGCCCAGACCTACCTGTGGAAGCCGGCCGGCGACCGGCTGGCGGCCCTGGCCGACCACATTCCGGATCCGGCGGGCTTTTCCGCGCACGCGCGCTGGCGGGTGCTGGAGGTGCTGGCCGCCGCCCGGCACGCTGAGGGCCGCCTGGACGACGCCGCCTCACTCCTGGCCGAGGCGCTGGCGGTGGCCCGCGCCTCTCTGGATCTCTGGGGCGTGCAGCGGGCCGGGAGCGCACTGGCGGAGGTGCGGGCCGAGCAGGGGGCGTTCGCCGAGGCCCTGGAGATCTGCCAGGAGTACTACAACCAGATGCGCGCCGCGCGCTGGGGGCACGAGTGGGGCCACGCCGCCGCCGACCACAGCCACCTCCTGCTGCAGGTCGGGCGGTGGGACCGGGCTGCGCCGCTGATCGATGAGGCCGCCAACCTCTCCCGCCAGGCACCGTGCCAGTCGCTGGCGAGCCAGCTCACCTACCTGAGAGGTCTCCTGGTACTGCAGCAGGGGCATCTCTCCGCGGCCCAGGCCCAGTTCGACGAGGCCCTCCGGCAGGCAGAGCGCTTCGAGGCCCGGATCCGGATCCTGGCGCGCCTGGGCCTCGCCCGCGTGCACGCGATGACCGACGATCGTCCGCATGCTGTGCGCCATGCCCGCGACGCGGTGCACCTGGCCAGGCGATTCCGTCTCCCGGACTACGCCGCATCGCTGCTGCTCCTGGGGACGCTCGAAGAAGATGAGCAGGTAGTCCGTCACGCAGTAGAGCTCGCCTCCCGTTGCGGGGCGCGCCCGACACTCTGCCACGGCCTGTGGCGTCTGGCCGTGCTCCGCCGGAGGCACCACCCGGGAGAGGCGCGTGCGTGTGCGCAGGAGGCCCTCGAGATCGCTGCGTCCCCACAGATGGCCGGGTTCCTCCATGCTGTGGGCGCGCTCCGGGCGGCGCAGGAGTTCCTCAGAGACGGCGTCGTCGGCCCGCGGGTTGTCGATCTGCTCCGCACGGTCTCGCCGCCAGCAGTCCCCGTGCGTCTGCACGTGCTCGGCCAGTTCCGCCTCCTGAGAGGCGACCACGAGGTCCCCGGTGAGGGCTTCCGACGGCGGGCGGTGCGGCAACTGCTCAAGTACCTTGCGATCCAGCGGCGCCCGGTCCGGCGGGAGGAGATTCTCGAAGCGCTGTGGCCCGAGCACGATCCCTCTGCTGCGGCGGCAGCCCTCAAGGTTGCCCTCTCCGAGCTCCGGCGGGTCCTCGAGCCTGAGCGCCTGCCCGGCCACGCGTCCCGCCTCTTGAGCTCCGGTGCCACCGTGCGGCTGAACCCCACCGGCCTGTGGATAGACTTCCAGGAGTTCGAGGATCGTCTCGCGCACGCGGCCCGTGAGACCGGCCCCGCCCGCCGCCGATCGCTGGAGGCGGCGGTCGCGCTCTATGCGGGAGACCTGCTCCCCGAGGACGCCTACGAGGAGTGGACCCACACAGAGCGCGAACATCTGCGCCGCTCCTACCTGCAGGCGCTGGCGGACCTCGCGACCCTCCAGGAAACGGTTGACGCGCGGGAAGCGGCGGCTACGTGGCAGCGGGTGCTCGACGCCGAGCCTGGGACCGAGGCCGCCTGGCAGGGCCTGATCCGCTGTGCGCTGGCCCGGGGACAGCGGGCCGAGGCGGCGCGACTGTACGCCCGCTGCTGCGAGGTGCTTCGGGAAGAACTGGGCGTGGAGCCCTCGGAGGAGACGACCCGGCTCCTGCCATCCGCCACAGACGGACCCGGCGCGAGCGGGCTGCCGATCTGACGCGTCCTCGGCTATCCGACCCTCCGGCCCCGTAACCTCCTGCTAACCTCCCCGCGTACGCTCCGGCTGGAGGGGGGCCCGGAGCGATGCGCATCGCCTACGATCCCCAGACCGACGCCCTGTCCATGGCGATCTCCCAGCAGACGGTGGTCCGGTCGATGGAACCCGCTAGCGGCGTCATCCTCAACTTCGGCGCTGAGGGGACGCTGGTGAGCGTGGACCTCATGGGCGTGACGCGCTGGCTGGGGCGGGAGGCCATCGCCCGGATCGTAATCGACCTGGGCCGGCTGTGAGGGCGCCTCAGGCGGCCGCTCCCCGGGCCGGCCCCGACCGTACGACAAAGCAGGAGGTGCAGTCATGCGCGTGGTGGGTCTTGTGGTCCTTGCGTCCGTGTTGCTGGTCGTTCGGCCCGTCCCCGCTCAGGGCGAGGACTTACTCGATCTGATGGGCACCGTGTGGGTGACGAACCGCAGTCTGAACACCGTAGCGGCCTTCGATGCAGCCACGGGGCGCGTGCGTGGCGTAGCGGGAGTCGGTCGGCGGCCGCTCGGTATCGCGGCACCGCCCGGGGCCGGGAAGGTCTACGTGGCCGACGAAGGGTCCAACACCGTGTCGGTCCTGGCGGCCTCAGGTCTTGCGCGCCTCAAGGCCATCGCCATGGGTCCCATGCCCCACCACCTGTTTCACGACGCGGCGGGACGGTTCATCTACGTCGCTGAGTACGGCTCCAACCAGATCGGGGTCATCGACACGACCCTGGACGAACGGGTCCGAGGGATTGTGGCAAGCGCCAATCCGGCGGCGCGAACCCACGCGGCCTGGCCGGCTCCGGACGGCCGCCTCTACGCCGCAAACGACCCCGACGAGCTGGCCGTCATCGACGGCGCCACAGGCCGGCTGCTGTGGACACTGCCGGTCGGTCGGGCGCCGCGGGAGGTTACGGTGAGCCCTGACGGGCGGCTGGCCTACGTCACCGTGCAGGACGAGGACAAGGTAAAGGTAGTCGACCTGCAGTCGCGGACGATCGTCCGGGAGGTGCCGGTCGGCACCGGGCCCAACCAGTTGATCTTCATGCGGGATGGCCGCACGCTGACGATTACGCTGCGGGGGGTTCCGGCCCAGGTCGTCTTCCTGGACACCGCGACCTTCCAGGTCACCACCGTCGAGGCGGGCGGCAGGACGGCCGGGCACCACTGGCTGACCCCGGACGACCGGTACACCTTCGTCGCCCTGGAAGGGCCCGTCCAGCTCGGGGCGGTGGGGGTGATCGACAACGCCCGCCGCCGGCTGCGGACCGCGTATCCGTATCCGGACGGCGGCCAGCCCCACGGGGTCTACTACCAGCCTCTGCGCTGACGCCTCGGTCTTGCGCCTCAGCCCGCGCGCCGCATCACGAGACGAGTTTCGAGGTTGTACGGCAGGAGCTGGCAGGTGCGATGAGCCGTTCATGTTCACTGAGGTGAGCCTTCGAGTCCTGCAAGTTTCCACACGCTCGCAAGCCCTTCGGGCGTACCCGGCCAGTTGCGGCGAACCGCATCCGGTCCCGCGCGCCGAACCACGGAACGGAGGACCGCCGCCACGATGATCGCGTCGTCCGCGTAGCCGAGCACGGGCACGAAGTCCGGCACGAGGTCGACGGGGATGGCCAGATAGGCGAAGAGCAACCAAACACGCACACGCACCCCGAGGCCGATTGAGCTATCGGTGGCTAGCCGGCGCAGGAGTCGAATCGTGTCGGGCAGGATGCGCATCGCCTCCTGGAGCAGCGCATCCTTGGGCCGCACGAGGAGTAGCGCAACGATGAGCGCCGTCCAGACAAACGCCAGCGCCACGGCGACGCCGATTCCGACTCGCAGGGCGGTCTCCATCGCCGTCATCGCTCGTTAGCACGGTCCGTACGACGCCATGCCGATAAGCTGCGGGCGCCGAAGGCGACCGTCAACTTTATCGGCTTGTTATCAATAGCCGGCGCTCTCTGCATGGCGGTGAACCGTCCCAGCGGCCGCAGAGGTTCCTGTCTTGCGATCGGTACGTAGCAGCCGCGAGGAGTTGGCCATGATGCCCAGGTCGGGAAGCGACTGTGCAGCGGCAGCCAGGACGAGCGGGAGGAGACCGAGGGCCGCTAGTGAGAGCCCCACCAGGTTGTAGGCGGCGGTGAAGCCGATGTTCAGGCGGACCACACCCATCGTGCGCTTCGCGATGCGGAAGAGCTCGGGCACGAGGCGCCAGTCGTCCCTCATCAGCACGACGTGGGCCGCCTCCATGGCGATGTCGGTGCCAGCAGCACCCATCGCAACACCCACGTCCGCCTGGGCCAGGGCGGGAGCATCGTTCACCCCGTCGCCCACCATCACCACTCTATGGCCGCTGGCCTGGTACGCCTCGACCACGGCGATCTTGTCTTCCGGCAGGAGGCCAGCTCGGTAGGCGATGCCCAGCGGCGTTGCCAGGGTGGATGCGGCCCTCTCATGGTCCCCGGTGAGGAGCTCGATGTGCGTCAGGCCGAGCGCCCACAAAGAAGCGATGGCCTCGGGCACCTCCGGCCGCAGCGTGTCCGCCGCCGCGAGGACCCCCAAGAGTTCACCATCCCGGGCGACGAAGAGCAGGGCCTTGCCCTGGGCCTCGAGCGCTGCGATCTCACCTACGATGGCCTCTGTTTCCGCCGGGCGTCTACCCACCGTCACCCACCGGCCATCGACCTTTGCTTTCACCCCCACACCCGGCACAGCCTGGAACTCCTCCGGCTCGGGGACCCGCAGGCCGCGTTCGCTGGCCAGAACCCGGACCGCCTCGGCAAGAGGATGCTCGGAGTACCGCTCCGCCGATGCTGCCAGGGACAGCACGTCGTCGGGATCGGCGCCGTTCAAGGATACGACGTCGGTAATGCGGGGACGGCCCAGGGTGAGCGTGCCGGTCTTGTCCAGGAGCAGCACGTCGGCCCGGGCCAAGGCTTCCACGTACTTGCCTCCTTTGATGACCAGGCCTCGCCGGGCGGCGTTACCGATGGACGCCAGCATGGCCACGGGGGTGGCGATGGCGAAGGCGCACGAGCAGGCCACCACCAGCACCGCAGCGGCGGCAAGAGGGTTGCGTCCGATGAGAAACGTGAGGAAGGCGATGGTGAGCACCACCGGCAGGTACCAGGTGGCGAAGCGGTCGGCGGTACGCTGGACCTCGGCCCGGTGGGCCTCCGCCTCTTCCACCAGTCGGACGACCCGCCCAAAGGTGGTGTCCGCGCCGATCCGCGTGGCGCGCACCCGGAGCATGCCCAGCCGCACCATAGAGGCGGCAAAGACGCTCGTCCCTTCTTCAGCCTCGACGGGCATCGACTCGCCGGTGATCGCCGCCTGGTCGACGGTGGCCTGCCCACTGACGACCTCCCCGTCTACAGGCACCCGCCCGCCTGGGCGCACCACCACCACATCCCCGGGCCGCAGTTCGTCCACCGGCACCTCAACCTCGGCGCCGTCCCGCTCGACGCGGGCGACCCGCGGCGCCATGGCCGCCAGATCCCGGAGGGCCCGGCGCGCCCGCTGGGTGGTGAACCCCTCGATGTAGTCGGCGATGCGCATGAAGAGGACCACCACCAGGGCGGCGGCCCATTCTTGCACTGCGATGGCGGCAATAACTCCTGCGGTCATGAGAGTGTGGGCAGTGACCTGGCGCCGCAGGGCTGCATGAAGAACGCTGCGGAAGACAGGGTACCCTCCGGCCAGGACGAGGGTCAACCAGACGGGCCACGGCACCCGGTCGGTCACGGCGTCCAGCAAACTGAGCCACTCGCCCAGCACGACCACGAGCAGGACCACGGCGAACACGGCGCCGAAAAGAGCGAGAACCACTCGACCGAAGCCGCCCGCACGGGATCCATGGGAACGCTTGGTCGCGACCGGGACCGAACAGCCGATGTGCTGGACCGCCTCTTGGATCGCTTCCGGGGTCACTCGGGTCGGATCGCACCGCAGCACCGCCTTTTCGGCGGCCAGAAGGACCTCGCAGGACTCCACACCGGGGAGGGCCGCGATGGCCCGCTGAACTTGCTGTGCTTCATCGGCACAGCACATTCCCCGAATAGGCACCTCGATGGTCTCGAGTGATGTGGCTCCCACCACGGTCAGCGCTCCTGTGGCCCGTTATACCGGGTGCACTCGTAGATACCTCTGGCAAGATCGGCGAGAAGGGCGTCGGCCTCTTTCAGCAGGGTGGCCACGCGCTGGTCGCTGAGCTGATAGCGCACGCAACGACCTTCCTGCTGCCGCGATACTAAGCCGCAGTCGCGCAGACAGCTCAGATGGTTGGAGGTGTTGGACTGCGTCAGTCCCGTGGCCTCCACGACCTCCGTGACGGTCATCGGACCGCTGCGCAGGGCTTCCACGATAGCCAGCCGGGACGGGTCGGCGAAGCCACGGAAGAGCTTGGCCTTCCCGCAGCAATCGCCTCCTCGGACACTAGCTCGTTCGCTCGCCGGACAACGTCAGGCGCCTCGTGTGCCGGGTAGCGAGACCCAACTAGAGTGTTCCATGTGTCGGCATACCTCGCCGCAAGCTTGAGCATCTTCGGCCCGTGCGCTGCGATCAGCAGTGGCGGCCGGGAATGCTGGACAGGCCCGGGGAGCATTGCTGCTTCGTTGACCTGGTAGTACCGGCCACGGTAGGTTGTGACTGGGTTGCGGAGCATCTGGTCAACGATTTCCACGATTTCGTGCAATCGCTCCACCCTCTCAGCGTTTGCCCAGGGCTCAACCCCCGTCATGCGGTGACTCGGATCGTCGGCGGAACCTGCACCGATCCCCAGGGTAAGCTTTCCCTGCATCAAGCGGTCGACGGTCAACGCCTGCTTCGCAAGCAATGCTGGATTGCGGTAATGATGTTCGTCACCAAAGTACCGACGCGGATGCGATTCGTCTCGACACTGATGCCCGCCAGAGTGGTCCAGGCTTCGAACCAAGGAAACACTGGGTCGAAGGGGTTGGTGAAGTGGTCCACTACCCAGAGACTGTCGTAGCCGAGGCCCTCGATCATCTGCCACCGTTGCCTAACTTGCGGCCACGGAGTCACTGGAGGGCACCAAATACCGAAGGAGAGGTGGCGCCGACGTGTGCTGCGTTTGCTTCTGTCGCGCGTAGTCCATGCTTAGGTTCCTCCTGCCTGCGGCCTTTGACCAGCCGCCCTGGAGCGGCCCAACGGATGGCGCGTGAGCGGCCGGCTCACTGCCGGCCGCGGGCAGGACCTGATCTCATGCCGGTCCGCTCCACGCGTGGTTCGGTCGCTGATTACGTCACCGCAAACAGGTGCCACTCGCCCGGTACGCCCTTCAAGACGTGCGCACCGCGATCGGCGAAGCGAATACCCGAGCCAGCGACCAGATCCTTGACGGTGCCCGAGACCAGTACCTCGCCTGGCTGCGCAGCGGCAGCCACACGCGCTCCTATGTGGACGGCGATCCCCATGATCTTCTCGCCCGTCACCTCGATCTCTCCGGTGTGCAGGCCGGCACGGATCTCGATCCCGAGCCGGCGGACTCCATCCCGAATCCTGCAGGCGCATCGAATCGCGCGAGCTGGTCCGTCGAACGTCGCGAGAAATCCGTCGCCTGCGGTGTCAACCTCGCGCCCTCGAAACCGATGAAGCTCCTGCCGAACGAGGCCGTGATGCTGATCAACCATCTCCTTCCAGGCGCGATCGCCGAGGCGGGCGGCCCACTCCGTCGAACCCACAATGTCCGTGAAGAGCACCGTCGCGAGGAGCCGATCGGCCTCGGGTGCCGGCCGAACCCCGGTCAAGAACTCCTGGACCTCGTCGAGGATCGCGTCCTGGTCGCCGACCCAGGGGAAGTGGTCGTCGCCCGCCAATTCGACGAAGCGCGCTCCTGGGATCTGCGCCGCGAGCCAGTGCCCCTCGTCGACATTTGCGTCACGATCGCCTGTTCGATGCAGCACGAGAGTCGGGACATGGATCGTTGGCAGCACGGCGCGGATGTCGATCTGCGTGTTCATCCGCAGGAGCGCCACGGCCGCCCCGGGGCTCGCCGCCCGACGCAAGTATGTCGCGAGGCGGGTCGCGAACGCCTCGTCGCCGATCTTGCTCGGAACGTAGCGCTCGAGGTCCATCAGCTTTCCCCATCCGCTCTCGACGTACTCATACTCCTGCTGCCGCTGCTCGAGGGTCGGCGCCCACGGGTAGTCGGGACTCCAGATTCGCCTGGCGAACGTGCCGAACATCACGAGCGCCGTTGTCCGCTCAGGGTAGGTGGCTGCGAACAAAGCGGCGAGAGTGCCTCCCTCCGAAACCCCGAAGATTGCAGCGCGTTCCGAGCCGACAGCGTCCATCACCGCCCGCAGGTCGTCCATCCGCTCTTCGAGGGTCGGCAGCTTGTCATCCGATACCCTGTCCGAGAGGCCGGTGCCGCGCTTATCGAATAGGATCAGGCGCGAGAACGAGGCCAGCCGGCCGAGGAACCGCGCGAGCGTCGGCTCCTCCCAGGCGAGCTCGACGTGCGAGACCCAGCCGGGGACGTAGACGAGGTCAAACGGTCCCTCCCCCACGACCTGGTAGGCGATGTGGACGTCACCGCTCCGAGCGTATCTCGTCTGCGCTGTCACATTCGTTTACACCCTCACCAAAGACCCTTGGCGACCGAACGGCTCGCGCATCAGCCGCACGCGCGTCGGTGCCTGCTCCGTACCCGCGGCTGCCGGCGCGGCGGCTGCATGCGCGTGTTAGCCAGCGACCGCCTGG
>ENA-ORXB01003316-ORXB01003316.1-sediment-metagenome-genome-assembly--contig:-NODE-3316-length-11434-cov-2.575768_pt1 | contig 11434 bp, 9 predicted proteins | sample MGYA00237863_ERZ511475 | MGnify/ENA primary metagenome ERZ511475 (study PRJEB26305, sample SAMN06343858) | sediment metagenome | isolation source: hot spring sediment | place: Canada: British Columbia...
AGCGTGCTCGCATCTGCCAAGGCAACGCCGGCCAGGCCGGCCAGGCCGCCCAGGATCCCGAGCCTTAGGTCGCGCGTCCGCGCCAGCAACCCGGCCAGACTGCCGATCAGCGCGATCGCCGCGGCCGGCTGGCCGACCGTGGCATCCGGCTGACCAACAGCGATCGATTCGATCGCCACGACTTCTGTTTCTACTGCCTCGGCCAACAGATTGCCCCACACCTGTTGGTCGCCCGCCGCTTGCGCCGCGTCGACCACGCCGGAAATATCCGCAATCGCCTGAGACGCCGCCGAGCCATGGGCTTGGATGTCCGCCGCAGCGCCAACTTCAACCGGATGGGCCGAACCGTCCGCTGCCAGCCCAAGCGCCTGCAACCCCACCGGAACGAGCATCGGCGGCAGCGAAGCCAGGGCGTCGGCCAGCGGGTATTCTGCATTGCACAACGGGCAGCGGACCGTGATTTCCCCCGGAACGCCCGGCGGAATCGAAACCTGCTGCTCGCACTGCGGACATCTGGATATACTTGGCATTGCTCTCTCCGAAAAACTGCGACCTCATGCTCAAGTTTAACTTGAACCGAGCAACCCTGCTACCGACCCTGATAATGCCGTCGCCAAGCTTCGTCTTGCCAGTGACATCGAACTTCGACAAACCTGGCGACGCGGTACACCGCCACTGCCCGGCGTGGATGCTGCCATGTGTTGCCCCCCGAAATCAGGCGGTCAACAGAGCCGCTCCACTTGAAGACGATTTACACGCCCGGTGGAGCCGGTGTACACTTTAACCGGCGGCAAAGGCACTGATACGCTTTGCGCGGGCCGAAGTGCGACGTTTATGCCCATGAAACGCTCCACCGCTGCCCGCACGGAATATTACGGCGGGAGCTGTAAATCGTTCCAAGTTCTTGGAGGGCCTAGGCATGTTCCGAGCTGTTGGATGTGTGGCGTTGGCGGCGTGTGTGGTGGCGTGCTGCGGTTGCGGGCGTAAGTCGCAGACGGTCGTCACGCCCGAGGGTGAGAAAGTCACCATCACCGAAGAAGGCAGCCGCGGCCAGATCACGGTCGAAGGGCCAGAGGGACAGAAGTTTCAGTTAGCCGGCGACAAAGGCAGCCTGAAACTGCCCGAGGGATTTCCCGCCGATGTGCCCGTCTTTCCCAAAGCCAGGCTGATCGGCACCTCGACCGACAAGCACTCTGTGATCGTATCGTTGGAGACGACTGCTTCGCTGGCTGAGGTGATGCAATTCTACACCGACAAGCTGAAGGCCGGCGGCTGGGAAATCCAAACCACAGTCAACACCGAAGACACCAGCATGCTCAGTGCAACCAAACAAGAGCGCAATTGCACAATGGTCGCGGGAAAAAAGGGCAAAGGGACTACGCTGACGGTCACTGTCTCTCCCGACTGAATACAGTTTACGGCCTGTTGCCATGTAGCCAGTCTGTTGCAGTGAACTTGCCCAGTGGGGACCAAGGAAAAATGGCTAAACCACTATTCTGTCTGTGTCTTTTTCTGCTATCTGCGATGGCGATCGCGGCCGAGCCGGCCCGACTGCCCGACTTCTCCTGGCTTCCAAAGGCTCCGCCCTTGCCGCCTCCGGCCGGTCAGGTGATCCGTGTGGCTACTGTGGACGAATTGTTCCGCGCAGCCGATGTGGTCAGACCGGGCGGAACAATACTGCTTGAAGACGGCCACTACATGATGCCCCGCTACTTCGAACTGCACACCGACAATGTGACCCTGCGCAGCGCCTCCGGGCGGCGGGAACGGGTGATTTTCGATGGCGCCCAAAGCCGGCATGGGGAATTGGTGGGAATAACCGGCTGCTCCGGTGTAACAATAGCCGACCTGACCATCCAGAACGTCAAATACAACGGCTTCAAGCTCAACTCGAACCTCAAGGCCCATCGGGTCACCATCTACAACTGCGTGATTCGCAATATATGGCAGCGCGGCGTAAAAGGTCCCGCCGTACCGGAAAAAGACGCCGAGGAGCTTAGTCCCCGTGACTGCCGCATCCAGTATTGCCTGTTCTACAACGACCGCCCGAAGAGTTATGAGGACGACTCGACTGACCGTGCCGATACCTATCGGGGAAACTATGTGGGCGGAATAGACGTCATGCAAGCCCGGGGCTGGGTGATTGCGGACAATCTCTTCTGGGGCATTCGGGGACGCACCGGCGAGGCCCGCGGCGCTGTGTTTCTGTGGATGGATAGCCGCGATTGCATCGTGGAACGCAACGTTATCGTCAACTGCGATTCGGGTATCTGCCTGGGGAATAGTCATCGGGCACGATTTCCCATTCATTGCACCGGCTGCATTGTGCGGAACAATTTTATCGTCGGTGCACCAGAGAATGGCATTCTTGCCGACTACACCAAGGACTGCAAGATCATGCACAACACCATCCACAACCCTACCAGCCGACTGAAAAGGCTCATTCGTCTGGTGCACGACAACGACGGACTGCTGGTAGCCAACAATTTGCTAAGCGGCCCGGAGATGCGCATCGAAACCCAAAGCAACATCCAGTTACGGGATAACCTTACCCAGGTCGTCTCGGATGCTTTCGTGGACATCCACAGCGGTAACTTGCACCTGAAGGGCCGGTTGTCGGCGCCCGGCGCCGCGGTTTCCCGGCTGAGCGATGCCCTGGAAGATTTCGACAGGCAAAAGCGCAGCGACCGGACCGATGTGGGTGCAGACCAACTGAGCGGAGGCTGACAGATGCGCTGGTTTTGGAGCGGATTGTGTGCAATTGTGGCATCCTTTGCGGTATTAGCGCCGGCGACGGCTCGCGAGTACGCGCCCAGGGTCGTTTCACCTCATAGAGCCGATGCGTACAGCATGGCCACCTTTGCCAAATACTGGCGCTGGCGCGATCTGACCGACGACGCGCTGGCCTGGGAAGTGTACAAATATCTGGTAGATACTCGGTCGGGACTGTTTCACTGCAACGAAGTGATCGAGGGCACTGATGTGCTCAGCGAGTACACCAATGTGCGCGACCCGGTGAAGATCATCAACGTGTACGGGTATGCATACTGCGGAATTTTTGGCCCCGTGATGGCTGGCATATGGCAAGACATGGGAAAGGGTAAGGCGCGCACACTTGCCCTTCCTGGTTGGGCGCATGTGACTGCCGAAGTGTTTTACGGCGGTCAATGGCACTATATGGACCTGGACGTTCGTGCCGTGTTTCGCCGCGAGGACGGGCGGCTCGCATCGATGGCCGAGGCGCGCCGCGACGGGGCGCTGTGGCGCAACCGTGGTCCGCTTTTCTTCCCTAACGATTCCCTGGAGAACACCCGCAAGATATATGAGAAAACGCCGGTTCATCACTACCACAATTTCAATCAAAGCGGGCACACTATGGACTACGTGCTGCGGCAGGGCGAAAGCTTCGTCCGTTGGTGGACGCCCCAGGGAGGTCGTTGGAATCATCCCCGGCTGTGGAACACACAGGACTGGCTGCGCAAGCTCATCGAGCAGCCGCCCCGGGGGCCGAAACCCAACCACCGGCATTTTACAATCCACAATCATGGCAACGGGCGGTTCACGTATCAGCCCAACCTCACCGATCGCTCCACCGATTTCGAGGACGGGGTATATGACGCCCAGAATGTTCGCACTTCCCCTTTTGGCCTGACCCTGATCGAGCCGGGCGGCGGTTACGCGATATTCGAAGTGCGGTCGCCCTATGTGATCGTTCCCAAGGTGGGCGACCTGGATACCACAGAGGATGATTGCGAGGCCTCGGTAGTGGAAATCGACGGCACCGGTGTTTCGCTGGCCATCTCGCTCGATAACGGACTTACATGGCACCAGTTGAAGGTGACCTCATGGCCGGCGACACTGGACTTGACGCCTTACGTGTCGGGCCGATACGGCTATTTGTTGAAAATGGTGCTCAATGGCCAGCCCCAGAAAGCCTTCGTGCGATCGCTGAAGATCGTCACCTGGGTACAGGCTGCACCGGCGGCACTGCCCTGCTTGGGCAAAGGCGTGAATGTGATGGAATACCGGACCGGAGACCATTACGGCCTGCAAACGCGGGTGGTGGAAGTGCGCACCCAGGCCAACGATCCCAAGGAATTGCTGAAGTATCTGCTGGAACCGCCGCGCGACTACGATCCGGGGCGAAAGACTGCGCGGATACGCGGACCGGTGATTGCAGTGGTCCAGCCGCCGCCAGGGACCAAGATCGCCTGGTTCACTGCCGCCGGGGCGTTCAACACCTATCAATTGCAGGCTGCCAAGAATACCCGTAACAGCATAGCCTATGCGGTGGAAAAGCCCGAGGGATTTGAGGAAATATACCGTTCAGAAATTCCTACCGACACCGAACATTGGAACTACAACGGTTACGCTGAAGTGAAGCTGCCGCAGCCCGCCGAGAAGCTATTCGTTCGCTATGTGGGCGATCCCGGGCTGAACAACATCTATATTTATGCACACTGTGTGGAAGAACCGCGGCGGTCTGAACAGCCGGTCGTGATAACCCACGTTTGGCGGGAAGCCGGCCAGCAGAAAAGCCAGTCCGTCAAGCTCAAAGGGCCTGGGACTTACCAGATAGTGGCCGGCGAAGAGCCAGTCGACGAGTCGATCGAGATTGCCGTTCCCAGCGACGTGCGCTGAGTGGAGCCGCCCTGCTAGTCATTGGCGGCCGTGCTGGTGGCAGGCAAACAAAGCGGGGTGCAAGCCAGCAGACGGCTTGCACCCCATGTTGTCTATATTGCCGCTGCTAATCGGCGCATCTGTTGCGCTGCCGGCTGGTCAATCGGCTGGCCAAGAATGGGTTTGCGGACAGTACGGGAGTTTGGCCCGATACTGGGACTAGGCGCTGCGCGTGGGCGATTGCCGCGTCAACGCTGCTTGCCAGCGTCAGGCCATTGTGCGCCGGCGTCGATACCATATCCCCGCCACCGCCGCCCCGCCCATAACGGTCCAGATCAGTATGCTGCTCGGCTCGGGCACCATACCGCCCTGGCCACCGGGGCTCATCATGCCGAACAGCTCGGTGCGCGTGGGCGCCCAGACGCCGTAGGTGCTCCAACGCCACTTGTCGTAGCTGCCGATCTGGCCCCAGTTGCCCGGCTCCGGCTGGCAGTTCCACCAGAAGCGTTGGGTCTGGACAGGCTCGGGGATTTCGGCGTATCCCTGATTGCCGTCGCGGGCATACACGGCCACGTCGAAAATCAAGGAGTTGGTTTTCGCGCCCTCGAAAACCATGTCCCATTGCAGCAGGGTGCTCCATGTTGACGTCTGGGCGGCGGAGATCACCAGCAATGTTGGCCACGGATCGGCAGCGGTGTGCGACTGCCAGCCGCTGACCGAAAAGTTCTGGAACACCGGGCGCTGGAAATAATCATTCGGCGAGACCATCTTCACGGCGATCAGGTCGAACGGGCGGTTAGTGAGATTTCCGCCGTACTCGGTCCACGACTGCTGGAATCGCTGCACCCAGCTATTGGCGTCCCAGGGATCGCCATCGGTAATAGTGGCGGATGCCGACAGGCCCCACCCCCACACTGATCCAATGCACACAACCAACCACAGTAGCTTCTTCATCGGTTGCCCCTTCTCTGCACAAACACCAGTCAACCATGTACAACCCCGCCATGAATGGCACACAACATACGACTGTAATTGCAGGCGCAGTTGTTGTCAAGACCTTAGTAGCATATTGGATAATACTTAGGTGGGGGTGCAAAGTCCTGGAACTGTTTTGCTGCCGGTCCGGCCAGAAGTGGTTTGCTTTCTTGCCGGCCTTCGAGTATTACGTCGTACCACGTGCGCGCGGTGCGCACATCTTGCAAGTCAATCCGGAGGGCCACAATCCGTCGTGGCCGCGTTGGCGCACCCGTTTAGTCCCTCACGGCGTAACTTTCGCGCGTTTTGCGGGCACGTTTTCGGGCGATTTGGAGGGCCACGCTCCGTCGTGGGCGCATTTGGCGTTGGCAATTGTCGGCCATCACCGTGAGGACAACGGACGCGAGCGCGGTGCCTCGCTTCATTCGGTTGGCGCCGCAGGCAGCACCAGCGTGTACGGTCGGCCGCTTGGGGGGCGCCGGGCGTTAAGGGGCGTTTTTCACGTCGAAGCAATACAGATTGGTATCGTAGCGAAGATACAATCTGCCGCCGGCGACAACCGGATGCGCCCAGCTTGGCCCATTGCCCTTTACGGTAACCTGTCCTTTTATTTCCAGACCCTCTGGAGAGCAGGTGGCCAATGCACAGACTCCATTGCGTTCGGCGTACAGGTACAGCATTCCGTCGGCAAAGCACAGCGAACCCTTGCCCACCGCCCGCTGGAACCATTTTCGCTGGCCGGTTTTCAGGTCCAGGCAGGCCCAGCCGCCCTCGTGATTGCCGTAGATGTGCCCTTCATGGATGATATATCCGCCGTGATGGCAAACCAGTTCTTTGGTGGTCCAGGCGGTTTCGGCGGATACTTTGCCGTCGGTTTTGCGGAGCTTCAGGCAAATGCCCCCTTTGCCGTAGCCGTTGGACCAGAACACGTAGCCGTCGGCGTAGGCAGGCGTGGGGCAATTGGCCACGTTACCGGCCGACCAGTCGTTGGACCACAGTAGTTTGCCGGTCTCGGCATCGACGGCCACGATGCCGCGGTTGGTGCCGGTGACGATCATCGGTTGGCCTTCGAACTCCACTAGGATGCAGGAGCTGTATTCGGGGCCGGCCTCGAAGCCGCTGCTTTTCCAGATTACTTCGCCGCTCTGCTTGTCGAAAGCGACGATGCAATTCTTGCCGCCCGGCTTGTAAATGGCCATGTTCTTGTAGATCAGCACCGACTCTGCGTAGCCCCAACCGCCCGGCGAACCGCCAAACTCCTTGGCGGCGTGCGACCAGAGCAGCTTACCGTTGACGGCGTCGAAACAGCCGATCAGCCCGTGGCCGTTGACCAGATACAGTTTGCCGTTGTCAAAGACGGGGGAAGAGCGCGAGCCGTCCGGGCCGCCACGACCTTTGCCATGTTCGGCTTTCCACAGCAGTTTGCCGTCCACGTCGAAAGCGAAGAGCATCAACTTTCCATCCTGATCGCCGGAGATGAACACTTTGCCGTCGCAAACAGTGGCGCTGGAAAACCCAACGCCGATGTCCTCAACTTTCCACAGCAGTTTGGGGCCGCCTTCGGGCCATTGTTTGAGCAAGCCGGTATCCAGCGATTTGCCGTCGCGGTTTGGGCCGCGCCAGCCAGGCCATTGGCCTGCGGCTTGCGAAGCGAGCAATACCACCGCCAAAAGGCATGACGTACCCGACGTAACAGACAAGAGTCTTCTTCGCATGGTTCTCAATTCCTTGTTATTCGAGACCCCAAATCGTGAACACAGTATCGCGCCGCAGCCGTTCGAGCTGGGCGCACAACGTCGACCGGGCATGCGGGAACCGACAGGAAGGTTCTGAACCTGGCGGGAAACAGGCAGCCACGTACAAGCTGCCCCGCGAGTCGGTTTGCACAAGATGGTACACTGCCACGCTGTCGGCTGCAACCGATGCGCGAAGATCGATGGCGGGGCTGCGGCTCTGTCCGGGCGAAGTGCGATTCCAGCGGAGCCGGAGTATGGCGCTGCGGAAGCAGATGTGCCCGTTGTGCAGCGCGCGGCGCCTTTCATGCAGCACGGCGCAGAGGGGCCTATTCCACGAATTGTTCTTCTTCTTCGTTGGAATGGGTGGTGATTTCGCCGGCGTCTTCCAGGCGGCGCACGATGTCGACGATCTGCTGTTGCGTCTGCTCGACGTTCGACAAACGCACTGCTCCAAGGTATTCCATTTCTTCGCGGAGCAGATCGGCCGCACGTTTGGACATGTTCTTGAAGATCTTCTCTTTCAGCTCTTCGCTGGCGCCCTTCAGGGCCATGGCCCATTGCGAGCTTTCCACGTTCTTCAACAAGGTCTGGATGTCGCGATCGCTCAGCTTGGTGATGTCCTCGAAGACGAACATCAACCGGCGGATCTCCTCGACCAGGTCCGGGGCTTCTTGGGCAAGGTTTTCGAGGATGTTTCTTTCAGTCGTGCGGTCGATAACGTTGAGTATCTCGGCTACCGATTCCACGCCGCCGGCGTTTTCGAACTGCTGGCTCATCACGCTCGACATGCGGTTTTCCAGTCCTTTTTCCACTTCCTTGATGATTTCCGGGCTGGTCTGCCCCATGGTGGCTATGCGGCGGACGACTGACAGTTGCCTGTCGGGCGGCAGGCCGGCGATTATACTGGCAGCCTGGGCTGCGGGAATATGGCAAAGCACCAGCGCAATCGTCTGCGGATGCTCGTCGATGATGAACGTCAGCAGGTTCTGACTGTCGACCTTCTGCAAAAATCCGAAAGGCAGCGCCTCGATCGACTGCCGCACGGTCTCCAGGGTAGCGCTGGCCCCCTTTCCCAGCGCCTGGGTGACCAGGGCTTTGGCCAAATCCAAACCGCCCGAGCGGCCCGTCAACGCGTTCGGATTGGCGTTGGCGAACTCTTGGATTACCGATTCCTGCTCTTCCCCCGAAACGTTGGTAATTCTAGCAATCTCGATCGAGACGGCTTCGACCTGTTTGGGCTCCAGGCGGGCCAGCAATTGAGCGGCCAGGTCCTCCGGAAGGCTCATCAGCAGAATCGCCGCTTTACGGATTTCCGACAGCGCCATACTAGTTATCGTCGAGTATCGTCGATTGGTCCGGGCGGCTGGTTGCTGTTGCGCACCGGCGGAACAAGTGCTTTCTCACGACGCACACGCCGTGGGCAGGTCGCTGCGGACAGGCGTCAGTCCCACTTCCAGTGCCAGCGGTCCCCAGGGCGTCTGGAACTGCACGCAGATAGGAGTGACGTCGGACGGAAAACGTACTTCGTGGCCCTTACCAACGATCACGCTGGGCAGGCTGACCATCAACTTGTGTTGTTCCAGTTGCGCTTTGGCGGCTCCCGCCACCATGTTGGTCAGCTCACCGACGGCGTCTATCACATCGTCGTTTATTTCTTCGACCTGGTAAGCCAGCATGACCGAAGCCGCCTGAAGAGCCACATTGCGCGACAGGCTCAACACCACCGTGCCCACAGCCGTGCCTGACAGACCTATCACGCCACTTACCTCGTGCGGTGGGTCGTATTTGGGCGACTTGCTGTCTTTAAGAAAAACGGCAACGCGTTTGACCTCGCAATCGAGCATCGTGCGAAAAGCATTGCTCAACGAAGCGATGAACGGATTGATGTATTCAACTCGCATTGTCGGTCTTCGGGCTAGCAGGTACTAGTACAGCAACAGTGGAACGCTCTCTCTGACTGCGTGACCAAGCGCGAGTCCTGAAAAAGGTTGTGCTTCGGCCACAGTCTGTACACGGGTACGAAAAACCGGGCGCCGACCGGTGGTGGAAACAATACGACTGCTCGCTCGTCCTGTGTGCAACCGGTGGCTTGCGGCACGGGCTGCTGTGCGATGCGACACCGTTTCTGCTATCACATTGCCATCGCCACTGCTGATCGGCTCTCGCCCAATAGATAGCTTGTGTGGCGACAGCCCGCCATCGCAGAGCCTGCCACAATTGCAAGGTTGGAAAGCGAGCACTTGCGGCGCAAAGCGATTGTGCCGCTTATGACGGTTCTAACTGGCAGAGGGCGGTTTGTCCGGGGCACTCTTCCACACTCACCTGGAGGCGGGAAAAAGCCGCCGGGCAGTGGCTTGCCAGTTGTTCGATCAACCGGCAGCCGATGTACCGCGCCAACAATTCGGCCGTTGTGTCGGCCAGGGGCAACATCAGGCAGTTGTCGGCGGGAAATACCCAGCGGCGGCCCGCAAAGGCAACCTCTACTTCCGCCTGTGATTGGCGGAAGACCAGTGCAGGGTGCTCGCTGGGCAGCAACACCCTGTGATCCAAGTGCCGCAGGATGCCCAGCAGCGTCTGTCTGACGACCGCAAAGTCAATCACATATTGCTGCTTGCCCAGCGGGCCGAACAACTCGGCGGCGACGCGATAATTATGACCGTGCAGCGGTTCGTACTGGTCGGGGGCGATGGCCAGGAAATGGGCGGCGCTGAAAACCAGGTCGTCGCCTGCTATGCGGACGGCGAAGTGTGTTGCCATCCGGCCGGCGGCCGTCCCGACTGTGGTAGCGTCTTGTTGCATGACAATTAGTGCCTTTCGGCGTAACTTGTGCGCATTTTGCGCAAATGTTTTCGCACAACTGGAGGGCCATGCTCCGTCGTGGCCATGCACCCTCTGTTACCGGACGCGACGGCGCGCGTCCCTCCATAACACTGTTTGGTTGCGGCGGGAGGCCGCGTTAGGTTGCCACGCTGTGAAGAGCGTCACGCCATCCGCACTGCTACAGCTACGATTATCTTACGCGATCGTTGTCGTATTCACCAGTCGGGCGGCCGCACGGAGTCGGCGTTGCTCAGGCGGTGGCCGACGCTACTGGCCCGGGTGCGCGATCACTCGGCCGTGCGTTGCAAGAAGCCGCGCACGATAGACAAAACGTGCTGCGGTTGGTCCTCCATTACGTAATGACCAGCATCGGCCAGTCGGTGGACTTCCGCCTGAGGAAAGTAATGCAGGAATCGCTCCAGGAACTGGGGCGTGAAGCACCAATCGCGCATCGCCCAGATCAAGCAAACCGGATGGTTGGCGAATGCGGCCAACCCGTTTTCTACTTCCACCAGTGTGCGGTAACTGGGGTGATTTGGCTTCAAGGGGATGTCTTCCACAAAGCGCCGAATGGCCACCCGGTTTCCCCATGAGTCGTAAGGCGCCAACAGCCCTGCGCGCACTGCCGCCGTCACGCGCTGGGGTTGGCAGACGGCCATTTTCAGCGCGGCTCGGGCAAACAAGTTCAAACCTTGTATCGCTACTCGATTTAGCAAAGGGATACGGCACAAGCGGATCCGCCACGGACAAGTCGTGGCCCGAAAAGCGGCGGTGTTGGCAAGCACCAGCGCGTCGAACCTTTCCGGAAACGCTGCCGCCGCGCCCAAACCGATTGCGCCTCCCCAATCGTGAGCCACCAGCGTGATATGATGTAGATCGAGACTCTCGATAAACCTTCTCAGGTCTTCGATTCGCCGGGCCAGTGTGTAGGGATATTGCTTTTCCGAGGGTTTGTCCGACAGACCGCAGCCGATGTGATCCACCGCCACGACGCGGTAGTTTGCCCGCAGACCCACGATCAGTTCGCGCCAAAAGAACGACCAGGTTGGGTTGCCATGCACCAGCAGCACTGGCCGGCCGAATCCTTCGTCCACATAGTGGCATCGCCATCCGTGCAGTGGCATCCACCGCGACGTGAAGGGATAAAGCTGTCGCCAGTCGGAATCCGAACTCATTGCTGCTGAAGGTCGACCCCTGCGCCGCTACCACGGCACAGTACTGCATCTAGCGGCAAAGAACCTCTCGAAATGATAGCTATCGGGCGGTCGAATTGGTAACTATTG
>ENA-ORXB01003319-ORXB01003319.1-sediment-metagenome-genome-assembly--contig:-NODE-3319-length-11421-cov-14.939704_pt1 | contig 11421 bp, 8 predicted proteins | sample MGYA00237863_ERZ511475 | MGnify/ENA primary metagenome ERZ511475 (study PRJEB26305, sample SAMN06343858) | sediment metagenome | isolation source: hot spring sediment | place: Canada: British Columbia...
CGCGCCGGGCTACTACGAGGGTCCGATGCTGCCCAAAAGCCAACGCATGGGACCGCCTGGCGGCGGAGCGCCCGCTGTGCCTCAGACGCCCCCACCGTCAGGGGAATAGCTTCCTGAGCCACAGCGCGTCGGTGCGGCTGATGTCGGTGAACGCTGCGCCGATGTAGAACAACGCATCGCCCAGCGGACGGCAATACCGCGCTTCCACACGCGCAACAAGCGGCTCGTCTTGCCCCATCAGTGTCATCGAGAGCATGCCCTGCGCGCCCTTCTCAAGCGCCACAGGCGTTCGCATGCCCACCCCGCCGACGCTAATGTTCACCACCTTGACGGGAAGCACGGTCTCTGCAGCCTGCAGCTGTGCCTCAATTTGCACGCTGTAGCGCTTACGCGCCCGTCGCTCCGTGAGCTTGGCGGGCGAAAGTGGGATCAAACGCACGCGCTGGTGGTCTATCGGCTGCACTTGAACCGTCAGTTGGCGCGGAACGCCCCCCACACACAGCGTCGCCTCCATCAGGCTGCTTGGCTGGGCAAGCGCATCGGCGTCGTCTACCTGCGCCACAAAGTCCTGACGCGCGGCGTCTACACCCACTAACTGCCCTATGTGCGCAACGCCCGTGCGCGGCGAAAACAGACGCACTTCCATCGTATCACCAGATGAGTTATTCCATACCCCCCTCAAGATTTCGCCCGCCGCGCCGAATATTACAACCGATACGCAAGGACGGTGCTGCCATGTGGAGACGACTCACATCGATGAGCTTGACGGCTAAGCAGAAGCTAATCGCCTTTGGCGCAATCGGCGCGCTGGCGCTGCTCACAATTCTTAGCCTGACCACGCTGAACGCCGTAGGCATTCACGGACCACTTTATCGCGAGATTACGCAGGCAAACGATTATCGCGCGGATATACTGCCTCCCCCGAACTTTATCGTCTACGCTGCCTTCTACGTGGAGAGCGCGTGCGTACACCTGCAGCGGGGCGAACTGCGCGAAGCCCAACAATCGCTACAGAAGGTGGAAAAGGCGCGACAGGAGTATTACGAACGCTACAACCACTGGCAAAAGCAACTCTCGCATCCCCAGATACGCATGGTGATTGAGAAGCGGAGCCATCCCCCAGCGGAGCAGTTCTTCAGGGTGGTGCAGGAGCAGCTCGCGCCTGCCGTCGCGCGGGGCGATCGGCAGGCGGCAGAGACGATTGGCGCGCAGCTGGAGCGGTTGTTCCATCGTCACGAAGCGGGAATTGAGGAGGCGGTCCACTTGACCGAGCAGTGGGCGCAGGCAAACGAGGCGCGCGCGCAAGCGGTCATTCGCGCTCGAAAAACCACGCTCTGGGCGATAGTGCTGCTGGGGCTGCTGATTGTCGGAATGGGAAGCTTGTCGTCCATACGCTCCGCGCACGCCATGACCGCTACGGTTGAGTCGCTCAACCACGCCCTCGAGCAGCTCAAAAACGGGAACCTGACCTATCGCATCCCTGTGCAAGGCGACGGCTACTTCGATCAGGTGTTGCGCAAGTTCAACGGGGGCGTTCAGGAACTTGCCGCCGCGCTGGAGCAGGCGCGCCAGACGGCAAAGCTCGTGCTGGGCGGCGTGCAAGAGGCTGCAGGCAGTTTCCAGAAGCTGAATGAGGATGCCAACGAGGTGAGCGCGGCGGTCACCCAGAGCGCGGACGGCGCACGGCACATCGCGATGGAAATCGAGCGCATCGCCGAGAGCGTGCGCCAAGTGCAACTGGCGGCGCAGGAAGTGGCGCAGGGCGCTGAGAACACCGCCCAATCGTCCAACACGGGCGTCCACCAAGTCAACGAAATCAATCGACTCATCCACAGCACTTTCACGCAACTGAGCCAAGCGGAGCAGGTTTCGGCGCAGGTGTCGCAACTCACCCATGAGGGGCGACACGCCATGCTACGCTCGGAGCAGGTGATGCACGCAATCAAGCAACAGACCGAGCAGACCGCGCACGAGGTGCGCCAGCTGGCGGAGATGTCAGCGGCGATTTCCAAAATCGTCTACAAAATCGAAGACATCTCGCGTCAGATTAACCTACTGTCGCTCAACGCTGCGATTGAAGCCGCGCGGGCGGGCGAAGCGGGACGCGGATTCGCCGTCGTCGCCGACGAGGTGCGCCGACTCGCCGAACGCTCCGCACAGTCCAGTCAGGAAATCCAAGCCATTCTCGATCGCGTGCTCGAGAAGACGACCGAAATCGTGCAAGCGATAGAGCAGAACTTGGAGGTCGTGCATGAGGGCGGCGCGGTCTCTCAACAGGTCGCCTCGAACCTGCAAACCATCCTCAGCGCCGTCGACTCCATCGTCGAGCAGGTGCGCGAGTCGGTGAGCCTCATGCAGCAGGTTAACCAAGCGTCGGAAAGCACACTTGCTGAAATCGAGCAAATCGCCGCGATTGCCGAGCAGTCCAGCGCCGCCAGCGAGCAGATGCTCGCCAGCGCGGAGACCAGCACCGACGCCGTGCAACATATCGCCGCGCTCTCGGAACAGACCGCCGCCAGCGCCGACCAAAGCAGCCAGATCGTCAACAACCAAGTCAAGGTCATTGCCCAACTGAACCAGACGCTCTCGGAGAGCGCGGCGCATGTGGAAAAGCTCATGTTCGCGCTCGGGAGGTTCCGCCTTAGCGAGGAGGAGTCGTTCGAGGAGAAGATCATGACCTTCAAGCGCGCCCATCTTAAGTGGGTCGAGCGGGTGGAGCGCATGGTGCATCACGGCGAGATGATCCCGCGCGACCAACTGGTCTCGCACAAGAAGTGCGCGCTGGGCACTTGGTACTACTCGGTTGGGCAGCAGCAGTTCGGGCATCTGCCGGAGTTCCAAGCGATTGAGCCGCCGCACGAGCGTCTGCACCAGATTGCCGCGCAAGCGGTGGAGGCGATGGAGAAAGGCGACCGTGCGCGCGCCGAGCAGCTCCTCAACGAAATCCGCGGCGTCAGCCAAGAAATTGTCAGCTGGCTCGATCGGCTCTACACGCGCGTGACGACCGCCGAGTTGAAGCAGGCGGCTTAGTTTGCCTGCGCCGTCTGCCAACCGACCTGCGCCTGCTCGAAGCCCAGCAGTTCGAGCAGGCGCGTGATTTCACGCGCGGCGTTCTGGCGCGCCTGCGCAAGCAACTCGCCCTGCAACGCCGCCTGACGCGCCTCCAGCCACGCTTGGGCGCGGGCGCGCTGCTCGATAGTCTTGTCTGGACGGAACACCAGCCAGCCCCGCTCGCGATGGTACACCTCCGCGCTGCCCTCGCGCAGGGTGATCTCGAACAGCTGCGGCTCGGGCAAAATGAGGCGCACGCGCCCGCCTGAGACCTGCACATGCTCAGGGCGCAGTTTGGCGAGGTCAATCCCTGCGGAGGCTTCCGCCACGACGCGCATGCGCAGCCGCTCGCCCGCCAGCCACACGGGTAAGCCGTTGGTCGCCTCGACCGCCACATCGTGCAGGGTGGTCTGCCGCGCGGTCTCCAGCCGCTGCATCGCCTGCAGTCGCTGCACAATCACGACGGGACTGGGCTGCGTGCGATACACAGGCGCGCCCAGCGATTGCAGGCGGCTCAACAGCCACTCGCGCCCCGCTTCGCGCGTTAGCAGGGTAAACGCCAACAGCATCAGCGCCGCCAGACCCACCCACTTCGCGCCGCGCCCCAGCGGACGGCGCAACCGCCAGACTATTCTAAGCCACATGCCTATAGCATACCCAACCGCTCGCGGCACAGTTGCAGGGCGTATTCAAGGGTCTGCTCCTTGCTCCAGCCGTCGTTCTGGATGACGAGCGCGTCGTCGGCGATGCGCAGGGGCGAGTCGGCGCGTGCGGCGTCGCGGGCGTCGCGCTCCAGAATCGCCTGTAGCACCTGCTCGTAGGGCGCGTCGATGCCCTGCTGCTGCAGTTGGCGCTGGCGTCGGCGGGCGCGCTCTTGGGGCGAGGCGTCGAGGTAGAGTTTGACCGCCGCGTCGGGGAACACGACGGTGGTCGTGTCGCGCCCTTCGGCGACGACGCCGTGCGCGTGCGACGCCAGCGCGCGCTGCAGGGCGACCATCGCGCGGCGCACGCCCGCGTGCACCGCGATTCGCGAGGCGAGGTCGCTGATTTCGGGCGTGCGGATTGCTTCCGAGACATCTTCGCCGCTCAGCAGCACGCGCTGCGCCTCGCCGTCGGCTTCGAAGCGGATGTCCACCTGCTGCGCGAGTTGGGCGAGCCGCTCGGCGTCGTCGGGATCGATGCCTGCCTGCTGGGCAGCCAGCGCGAGCGCGCGGTACATTGCGCCCGTGTCGAGGAACACGAAGCCCAGCGCGCGCGCCAAGCCCCGCGCCAGCGTGCTTTTGCCCGACCCTGCGGGACCGTCAATCGCAACGACGGTCATCCCACCTCCGCGCGAATGCTCTGCAACTGCTCGGCGATGACCTCCAGCAGCAGCTCGAGTTCCTCTTCCAGCGGCGACAGGTGGCTGGGGTGCAGCGCGGATACATCGAGCCCCTCTAAGTAGCGTCGGAATCGGCGCACTTCAAGGGCGGGACCGCGTACTTCGGCGGCGGCAAGCACCTGCTCGGCGGGCTGTTCCAGAATCTCTTCGGCGCGGTCGGGTTCGTCGCGCAGGGTGCGCACCAGCGCGGCGGTCTCGTCGCTGGTGAGTTCCTCGTCGCGGATCTTTTCGGCGACGCGCGTCTGCAGCTCGGGGTCGTCCAGTTCCAGCAGGCTGCGGGCGTGGCTCTCGGTGATGCTGCCTGCGGGCGGGCGACCGCTGACGGCGATCACCTGTTCGCCGACCTCTTCGGGCAGCTCCAGCAGCCCCAGCCAGATGCCAATCGTGCGCTCGCTCAGCCCCAGCATCTGCGCCAGTTCGCGGTTGGTGAGGCGGCGGCTCTCCTTGAGGCTCTTGAGCGCGCGCGCCTTGTCGATGGGCGCGAGGTCTTCGCGTTGCAGGTTCTCAATAAGCTGCTCGGTGGTCACGGCGTCCTGCGCGATGGACTTCACGATGCAGGGGATTTCGGTCAGCCCAGCGCGTTGCGCGGCGCGCCAGCGTCGCTCGCCTGTGATGATCTGGTAGGTCTCGCCGTCGGGCAGCAGCCGCACGGTAATCGGGTTGATCAGCCCGTAGCGACGGATGCTCTCCGCCAGCCCTTGCAGGCTCTCCTCGTCGTAGCCCCGTCGGGGCTGGTCGGGGTCTTCCACAATCAGGTCAATCGGGATGAGTTTGACCTCCATATCTTGCGCCTCCTGAGATAGGAGTGTACCTGATTTGGGGACGGGAAAGTTGGGCGACTAAATCCCGATAGCCTCACGCGCGAGTTTGGCAAGGCGCATCAGTGCTTCGATGCCCAGCACGACAATCAGCGCGACGGCGACGCCAATCCCCCAGCCCGCCGAGAGGAAGTAGATGTCGTGGTTCGCCAGCCCGACGCCAATCAGCAGCACGCCCAGCGCGGGCAGCGTGTTCATAAACGGCATCGGCGACGACAGCACCAGCGCCAGCGCAATCACCACCAGCGCACTGAGGCGCAGAATCACCCCGTTGCGCGTGAACCGCCTACCGCGCGGGTGCGAAACGCGCTCGATCTTGCGCAGCATCGCGACCCCGCGCGTCTGAATCGCTTCCACCACCTTCGGCGACAGCACCTTGTTGCGCCACCGCTTGGGGAACCACGGCTGCTTGAGACCGACCAGCATCTGCAGCGCGACGATGCTCATCAGCGCGCCCAGCACGCCCGAAGTGCCCGGCGGCAGAATCGGAATAAACGCAGGGATCGCCAACAGAATCAGCAGGAAGCCGTAGCCGCGATCGCCTGCCTTGTCCAGCACTTCCCCCAAAACCACCACCCCGTCGGCGTTCGCGTCCAGCGTGCGGGCGAAAATCTCCGACAGGCGCGGCTCCGATGATTGCGTGTGCGTACCCACCATGAAGCATTATACCGCACATCGGGTACAATTGATGTGCCTGCTGGCTGGGCGGCGGCTCCCGATACGGGAGAGGAAAGTCCGGGCTCCACAGGAGGCTGTGCTGGGTAACGCCCAGGCGTCGGGGCGACCCGACGACGGAAAGCGCCACAGAAACGCAGACCGCCCCCACGGGGGTAAGGGTGCAACGGTGCGGTAAGAGCGCACCAGCGTTCGCGCGAGCGAACGGCTGGGCAAGCCCCACAGGGAGCAAGGTCGCATAGGGAGGGGATGACGCGCTCCGCCGACCCTCCGGGTAGACCGCGTAAGGCTTCGCGCAAGCGAACGCCCCAGAGAGATCGCCGCCACAAACAGAACCCGGCTTACACGCCAGCAGGCGCAACACGAGGCACACCATGCGCGACTACAAACGCTTGCAACAGGAGACGCTGCAGCAGACGCTGCGCTGGCAGCAGAACTTCGAACCCGACGGCGCGCCCAAGCCCCTGCGCGACCCCAGCGACTTGACCCTCTGGCCCAACACCGTCAGCCGCGCCAACTCCGACGAGTGGATCCCGCGCAACCACGACCGCATCCGCCAGATGCGCCCGCGCCTGCTGTGTATCAACTTCGTGAACGGGCTGGAGCCTGGGCGCGCCGAACGCATCTTCTCGGATCTCATCACCGCGCTGAACGAGAGCAGCCGCTACCATGGCTACAAGGATCCGCGCGCCCCACGCTTTCTGGAATACTCTGTGTGGCGCTATGTAGACCTGCAAGACCCCGACGGCATCCGCGGCAGGAACAGCAGCGCGACCCCGCGCCGTAAGACCCCGCTGCCCAACGGCATTAGCGGCAGCTACGACGGCTTTTTCACCGAAGCGTTCGCCGAGCGCATCGGCGTGCGCGACCCCAACGACCGCAAACGGTTCCTGACCCTCAAGGAGCTGGTGGACGCGGGCTATGTGCATGAGGTGTGGTTTCTCGGCGCGGCGGACAACATCATAAGCTGGCTGGAGTGCGTGGAAATCAAGCCGCGCTACGACGCCAACTTCCGCCGCATCCCAGGCGAATATGTGCAGGCGGGCAACGGCGGCGACCCCGAACAACGCTTCATCGGACGCTCCCTGCGCCTGAATATGCTCAACTACGAGCGCGGCGTCGGCTGCGGGATGGAGAACCTCGGACACGCGCTCGAAGGCACAGCGCACAGCAACTGCATTCCCTACTTCCGCGAGTATTTTTACGAGTACGGAATGTTCGACTTAGACCAGCGGTTCGGGCTGCCCTTCAACTCCTACTACTACCTCTGGGGCGAGGACAAGGGCATCGAGTACCCTGACGAGCGCACCGCGATTGTGCGCGACGGCGAGAAACGCTGGACGCTGACCGACTACTACGCTACGGGCGGCAATGTCCACTTCCCGCCGAACGGCAGGCGCCACTACGACCAAGACAACACGCAGCCCGTGCTGTCCACGATTGAGGACTGGCGCATCGGCAGCGGGCGCGGCGGGGCAGACCTGAAACGCCCGTGGACGAACGCCGTCTTGGAGCAGTATCGCGACCTCGCGCCCGACTGCATGGGGCGCTGGCTCGTCTACTGGCGGCAGAACATGCCCGGCTATCGCAACAAGAGCCGCGACAAGCAGGGCAAGCCGATGAAAAACTGGTGGCCGTTCCTGTTTTACTGAGCTTGCGCCGTGCGCACCATCTCCAGAAACTGCGCCTCGTCCAGAATCGGCACGCCTAACTGCTGCGCTTTCTGCAGCTTGCTGCCCGCGCCCGGACCCGCGACCACATAGCTGGTCGCCTTGCTGACGCTGGAGGTCGCGCGCCCGCCCAGCGCACGCACCAACGCCTCGGCTTCCTCGCGGGTGTAGGCTTGCAGTTCGCCCGTGAACACGAAGGTCAGCCCCGCGAAGGGCGTCGCGCCCCGCGCCGTGCGCTCGGCTTCCATGCGCACGCCCGCCTGACGCAGCTTCTCAATCACGGCGCGGTTCTCAGGACGCGCAAAAAACTCCACCACCTCGCGCGCCGTTTCGGGACCCATGCCGTGAATCTGGGTGATTTGCTCTTCGGTCGCCTGCATCAGCGCGTCCATGCTGCCGAAGTGCTCCGCCAGCAGGCGCGCCGCATGCTCGCCCACATGCCGAATGCCCAGCGCGAAAATCAGCCGCTCCAGCGGGTTGCTCTTGCTCTTCTCGATGGCTTGCAACAGATTGCTGACCAGCTTTTCGCCGCTGCGCTCCAAGCCAATCAGCGCGTCGCGATGCAGGTGCAGGCTGTAGAGGTCGGCGGGGTCTTTGATGTAGCCCTGCTCGAACAGCCGCTGCACCCACTTATCGCCCAGTCCTTCGATATTCATCGCGTGGCGGCTGGTGAAGTGGCGGATGCGCTCGACAATTTGCGCGGGGCACGCGAGGTTGATGCAGCGCAGGGCTGCCTCGTCTTCGGGGCGTTCCACCTGCGCGCCGCACACGGGGCACTGCGTCGGCGGCTCGATGGGCGTCTCGTCGCCGTCGCGCGCCTCCACCTGCACGGCGACCACTTCGGGGATGACCTCGCCTGCACGCTGAATCACTACGCGGTCGCCGATGCGGATGTCCTTCTCGCGGATGTAGTCGATGTTGTGCAGCGTGGCGCGCGAGACCGTGACGCCTCCGACGGGCACAGGGTCCATAATCGCCACAGGGGTCAGCACGCCTGTGCGTCCGACCTGCCAGCGCACCTCGCGCAGAGTGGTGACGGCGCGTTCGGCGGGGTACTTGTAGGCGATTGCCCAGCGCGGGGCGCGCGCCGTCGCCCCCAACTGCCGCTGCCAGTCCACGCGGTTGACCTTGATGACCACGCCGTCGGTGGCGTAGTCCAGCTCGGCGCGACGACTCGACCACTCGCGGCAGAAGGCGATAGCGTCCTCCACGCTGTAGGCGACCCGCGTGTGCGGGTTCACGGGAAAGCCCCACGCCCGCAACTGCTGGAGGACTTCCCACTGCGTGCTGAACGACGCGCCCTCGCAGTAGCCAATGCCGTATGCCCAGAAGCGCAGGCGTCGGCGCGCCGTGATGCGCGAATCGAGCTGGCGCAGGCTGCCCGCCGCCGCGTTGCGCGGGTTCGCAAACAACGGCTCGCCCTGCTCCGCGCGCTCGCGGTTGATGCGCTCGAACTCGTGGACGCTCAGGTACACCTCGCCGCGCACCTCCACCACGCGCGGGGGCGCGTCGAACAGCGTCTGCCCCGTCTGCAGGCGCAGCGGGATTTGGCGCACCGTGCGCAGGTTGGGCGTGACGACCTCGCCGCGTGCGCCGTCGCCGCGCGTCGCCCCCACCGTCAGTATGCCCTCCTCGTAGGTCAGCGAGACCGCCAGCCCGTCGATCTTCAGCTCGCAGGTGTATTCAATCGTCGCGTCGGCGGGCAAGTCCAGAAACCGCTTGACGCGCTGGTCGAACGCCAGCAGCTCCTCCTCGCTGAAGGCGTTGTCAAGGCTCAGCATCACCTCGCGGTGCGTGTGTTCGGGGAACGCGCTCAGTGGGGGCGCACCCACCCGCTGCGTCGGCGAATCGGGCGTAATCAGGTCGGGGAACTGCGCCTCCAGCTGCTGCAGCTCGCGGAACAGGGCGTCGTACTCCTCGTCGCTGATTTCGGGCTGATCCAGCACATAGTAGCGGTAGTTGTGGTACTCTATCAGCCTGCGCAGCTCCGCAATGCGCGCCTGTGCCTGCTCGCGTGTCATGGGCAATTGGTTCGCGAGTGGTCGGGGGGATTCCTGTCCTGATAAAGGTACACTGCTTGAGTTTACTGTGTGCAGGGCGCGCCCACTTTTTGCCCTCACCCCCAGCCCCTCTCCCACGCTGTGGGAGAGGGGTGTAGGGGCGCACGGCGGTGCGCCCTGCTGCGCGTTCCCCCTCTCCCGCCTGCGGGAGAGGGGGACACAGGGGGTGAGGGCAATACAGCGCGCCTGCCCGTTCACGCGGTAGTCACCCCTCCGAGTAATGATTCATGTAGGACTTACGCAGTTGCTCATAGCTTTTCTGCTGGAGTTGGAAGCAGTTTGCCCGCGAATCGCCCTACTCAACTGCGTAAGTCCTAATACGATTTCCTACGAAACATGCGATAGGAACTATGGGGAACATGCAAAAATTAACTGCAGGAGGCTCTCATGCACGAGGTGCTGATAGCGCAGTTGCAAGCGGAGAATGAGACACTCAAGCGACGCGTCGCGGAACTGGAGCATACGCTGGAAGTTCACGAGTGGGGGACGCAGCTGTTTCATGAGAGCGACATCCCGCAGCTGCTGCTGGATTTCGATACGGGCGCGATTCTGGCGGCGAACGCCGCAGCGCGCGCATTCTATGGCGATGCGCTTCTGGGGCGGGGGGACATCATGTGCGTGTGCGCCGAAGGGCTGGATTGGACGCGCGACATCCAGCCGCTCTTTATGCAGAACCGCTACGGAAAGAAGCTTGCGCTCCAACACACCGCGTCGGGCGAGGTGCGAGTCGTCGAGGCGCATTTCGCGCAGATCGCTATTCGGGGGCGAGCTGTTGTGCACCTCCTGTGCTTCGATGTCACTGACCGCGTGCGGGCGCAGGAAGAGTTAGAGACCAGCTATAACCGCTACCAAGCGTTCATCCAACTCTCCAGCGAGGGAATCTGGCGGAATGCGATGACCGAGCCGATACCTATTCAACTGCCTATAGAAGAGCAAATCGACCTAATTTTCGAGCGCAGCTACTTGGCAGAGTGCAATATGGTGTACTGTCGCGTCTGGGGCGCGCGTCAGCAAGGAGAACTGCTCGGAACTTTTGAGCGTGAACGGGTCGCACCCGACGACCCCAATCACCGCGAGATGATGCGACAGGTCATCCTCAACGGTTATCGACTCAATAACTGGCTGCTGACGCGACGCATTCCAGGTGAGGAAGACCTCTATCTGCTGTGCAGTTTTCAAGGCATCGTCTCCGATGGGCTGTTGTGGGGCACTTGGGGCGTGTTTCGCGATGTGACGGATCTCATTCACACCCAACGCGCGTTGCAAGAGAGCGAGGAGCGCTACCGCCATTTCGTGCAGTACGCCAACGAGGGCATCTGGCGATTTGACGCGCGAGAACCTATAGATACACAGCTTCCTGTAGAGGAACAGATTCGCCTAATCTTTGAACGCACCTACTTGGCAGAGTGCAATCATGCCTTCGCCCGCATGTACGCCGTCGAGTCGCCCGAATCGCTAATCGGCGTATCTCTAGCTAAGCTTGTTATTCGGAGCGACCCTCACAATCAGGCCATGCTGAAGACCTTTATTGAGAATGGCTACCGTGTGGAAGGCTTTGTCTCTCACGAGCGGGCGGCGGACGGCAGCGAGCGTTACTTCCTGAACAGCTTTTTTGGGGTTGTTGAGGATGGAAAGCTTGTCCGCGCGTGGGGCGTGCAAACCGACATCACCGAGCTACGCCGCTTGCAGCAGGAGTTAGACCGCGCCTACCGATTGGAGAGTATCGGCAGGCTGGCGGGCGGGATTGCACACGACTTCAACAATGT
>ENA-ORXB01003323-ORXB01003323.1-sediment-metagenome-genome-assembly--contig:-NODE-3323-length-11409-cov-5.186728_pt1 | contig 11409 bp, 9 predicted proteins | sample MGYA00237863_ERZ511475 | MGnify/ENA primary metagenome ERZ511475 (study PRJEB26305, sample SAMN06343858) | sediment metagenome | isolation source: hot spring sediment | place: Canada: British Columbia...
AAGGACGCGGACCTCCGCGATGTCTTGAACGCCCTGGCGGCCCAGGCCGGGGTGAGCCTCACCATGGACGAGACCGTGGGCGGACTCGTCTCCTTCCATCTCGAGGAGGTCACCCTCGAGGAGTGTCTGGCCCGCCTGGCGGCCATCTACGGCCTGCAGATCAGCGGGGATGGCCGCTTCTACACTGTGACCAGGCAATCGATCCAGGTACGAAAGGAAGAGGGGGGCCTTCTCTCCGTGGCCTTCCAGGCGGCCAAGCTCTCGGCCGTCCTGGCCGAATTGACCCGGGTCACCGGAACGAACTTCACCTGCCTCGGGACTCCGCCGGCCGAGCGCTTCAATCTCGTCTTAAACAAGATCGGCCTCGCGGACCTGGCGGCCATCCTGGCCGAGAACGCCCGCTGCCAGGTCGAGGAAAGGAACGGCGCCTATGTCTTCCGACAATCCCAAAGCCAGGGGCGGCTGGCGGTTCGATGGGAGGGATCCCGTCTCAGCATAGATGCCACCGGCATCCCCCTCTCGACCCTAGTCCGCGAGATCACTACCAAGACCGGTAAGGCCGTCCTATGCGACCAAAACGCGGCAACGATCGAGGTCGCGGCCTACTTTTCACCCCTTCCCTTCGAGGAGGCACTTTGGATCGTGGCCGCCACCAACGGCCTCCGGCTCGTCCGCGAGGGTGAGGCCTACCGCTTCGTCCGCGGGGAGTCGGCGGGTACGATCCGCGTGCGGGACGGCCGCCTCACCCTCGACGTGCGCAATGCGGAGATCCTGGAAGTGCTGACGGAGATCGCCCGCCAGGCCCAGCTTACCATCGTCCCTGCCCGCGACGTGAGCGGCCGCGTGACCGGGGCCATCGTCGAGACCGAACTTGAACAGGGTCTCGCCGCCTTCCTGGAGGCGAACGGGCTCGTCCTGGAGCGCGAGGGCGCGATCCTCCGCGTCAAACGGGCGGGGGCAGGCCAGAGCCTCGTGATCTCCATCAACCAGGACGGAACCATCGATCTCGATGCCACCAATGCCAACCTGACCTCGGCCCCACTTTCGGCAGACTGTCGAGCGGCCAGCACCAGTTCCAGCGACTTTGCGCCTTCGCGCAGGGGGGTGCGGGTGGGGCCACCGCTGCGGATGGCCTGGATGAGGTCTTGGAGCTGGGCCAGGTAGAGGTCGCGGCTGGACTCTATGGTCTGGGTGGGCACCCCCGGCTGGGCGGTGAAGAAGAAGCGGGCCTGGTTGGTGTCGCCAAACTCGGCGGTAAGGTTCTGTGCAACCAGTTTGAAGTCCTTGATCCACTGGCCTGGAATGGCCCCATTGCTGGCGTAGACGACCCCCAGGCTGCCGTTTGGGAAGGTGGCGATGGTGGCGCTCACATCCTCGACGGTGTAGCCAGGGGTTTGCTGGTGGAAGAGGTTGGCCTGCTTGGCGTAGACCGTGACCGGCTCGCCCATCAGGTAGCGCATCAGGTCGAACATGTGGATGACCTGCTCGACGAGCTGGCCCCCGGATTTTTCTTTGTCGCGCCACCAGGGGGCATGGAGCGCGTTGCAGAAGTAGCGGGCGCTAAAAAGACCGATGGGGCCGCTGTCCAGGGTGCGCAGGTACTCCAGGGCCTCACCGAAGCGGTACATAAAACCCACCTGGGTTTTGATGCCGGCCTTTTCACTAGCCTCGACCATCTGCCAGGCCTTGTCCCGGCTCAGCGCGATGGGTTTCTCGATGAGCAGGTGAATACCGCGCTGGGCGGCCTGCTCTACCTCGTCGGTGTGGCCGTAGGGGGGGAGGCAGACGATCAGGATATCCAGGTCGGTGGCCTCCAGCATACGGGTATGGTCGGTGAAGACCTGGGCCTGGCCGACGCTGTACTGAGCGGATAATTCCTGGGCTTTCCAGGCATTGCGGTCGCAACAGGCAACCAGTTGAACCTCGGTGGGGAGTTGTTGCAGCACCTGGGCGTGGCGTCTTGCGAAGCCGCCGCAGCCGAGGATGGCAGTTTTGAGGGGTTTCATCCGATTGGGGTCTGGGGTGAGAGACCCCGACCAGGTATGGTCGGGGAGGTAGAGCCCCAGGCGCTCACTAGAGCGCTGCACCCGCTCACCTCCTTCAAGTATTGAAGATTTGATAAACTACCCTTGTGAAGCTCACCGCCAAGGTCAAGCTGCGGCCCACGCCCGAACAGCGGGCGTGCCTGCTGGATACCATGCGGCGCTTCAACATGGCCTGCAACCACATCTCTGCCATCGCCTGGGAGAGCAAGACGTTCAAACAGGTTCCTCTGCATCACCTCCATTACCACGCCACCAAAGAGCGGTTTGGTCTTTCGGCTCAGATGGTGGTGCGGGCCAACGCTCGGGTGGTGGATACCTACAAGCTGGACAGGAAGACCCGGCGCACCTTCCGTGAACTGGCGGCCATCACCTACGACGACCGCATCCTCTCCTGGAACCTCGCGGCCTCTACGGTCTCCATCTGGACGGTGGAGGGTCGTCAGACCATCCCCTTCGTGTGCGGGGAGTACCAGCGGCGTTTGCTGGCTACCCGGCAGGGCGAGACCGACCTGGCCTACGTAAGGGGTGAGTTCTACCTCTTCGCCACGGCCAACGTGGAGGAGCCCGACCCCATCGAGGTCAGGGACGTGCTGGGGGTTGACCTGGGCATCGTCAACATCGCCACCGACTCGGATGGCGAGACTTACTCGGGAGCGCACCTCAACTCGGTCAGGGCTAGACACCGTAGGCTCAGGAGAAAACTCCAGAAGAAGGGAACCAAGGGGGCCAAGCGGCGGTTGAAGAAACTCAGCGGGAAAGAACAGCGCTTTGCCAACGACCTCAACCACCGCATCAGCAAGCGCATCGTGGAGAAGGCCCAACGCACGAATCGGGCGATTGCCCTGGAAGACCTCAAGGGCATTCGTCAGAGGGTCAGGGTTCGACGGCCTCAGCGCTCCACGCTGCATAGCTGGGCGTTCCATGACCTGGGGCAGAAGCTCCGGTACAAAGCGGAGCGGGTGGGAGTGCCCCTGGTCTTTGTTGACCCAAAGAACACCTCTCGGGAATGCCCCGTTTGCGGGCACACCGAGCGGGCCAACCGACCCAACCAACGCACCTTTACCTGTGTGGTCTGCGGCTTCGCTGGGCTTGCCGACCACATCGCGGCGGTCAACACTGGCCGTCGGGCCATTGTCAACTGGCCGAACGTGGGGGAAGCGAATCGTGCACTGCATGGTTCTGTCCCTGCAAGTCTTGACCAGAACCCGTTAGGGTTTGGTCAGTGTGGTTGACGGGAACTCCAGCACGACCTGTACCGCCTCGCTGGCCTGTTGATCCAGCAGCGCGAAGGCGGCTCCGATCTCTGCAAAAGGAAAGGTATGGGTAATCAGGGGCAGCAGGTGCAGCCTACCCTGGGTGGCCAGTTGCATAATGGTCTGCTCCTGCCGGAGGCGATCCCAGCGGTGGGCCAGGCGGGGGCCAATGCCCTGGGTCTGGGAGGAGACCAGTTCGATGCGGTTGTGGTGGAACTCCTCTCCCAGCCGCAGGCCTGCCCCCTCGCCTTGCAAGAAGCCGGCTACCACCACCCTCGAGTTGTAGGCGGTGGCCCGGATGGCTTCGTGCAGGGCGGTGTACGCGCCGCTCAGCTCCAGGCTGACATCGGCCCCGCGCCCCTGGGTAAGGGCCTTGATGGCCTCGCCGGGGTTGACCTGGCGGAAGTTCAGAGTGTGTTCTGCGCCGAGCTGGCGGGCCAGGGCCAGCCTTTTCTCGAGGCCATCCACCGCGATTACGCGGGCCCCACTCAACCGGGCCAGTTGCAGGGCGATCTGCCCCACCACGCCCAGGCCAAAAATGGCTACCGTCTCGCCCAGATGAATCTCGGCATCGTGCACCGCACCCAGGGCGATGGCCCCGATGCGGGCAAAGATGCCCAGGCGGGGGTCGGTGCCCTCGGGCAAAACCCTGGGGGCGGCTGTGGATTCGGCCAGCACCACCGGGCTGCGGTGGCCCCAGGAGCCCCAAATTCTCTGTCCAACCCGAAGCTGTGTGACCTCCGGGCCCACCTCCACCACCTCGCCCGCCTGCTCGTAGCCCACCCCTTTGAGCGGGTAGGACAGGCCAGGCCGGTCGTCCACGAACAGCCGCCGCTCGAGGTCGAAGCGCTTGTGCAGGTAGGGGTTGCTGCCGCGGTACTGGGTCAGCTCGGTGCCGGCGCTGATGCCGGAGAAGAGCGTCCGGACCCGCACCTCGCCGGGCCCAAGCGGCGGGTCGGGGGTGTCTTCGAGGGCAACCTGCCGAGGCGAAGGAAAAACCATCTGTTGTCCCATAGCATCTTTCTCAAACCAGCCACACCACCCCGTAGGGCGGGAGACTGCCGGCGAAGTATTTGCCGCTAATCAGGTCGCGCCCCACCCGCTGGATGGGCTGGGGCCGGTTGGTCACGTTGATGTAGCACCCCACCTGCCGGTCGCGGTAGCCCCGTATAATACGCAGCACCTCCCTCGAGGCCATGACGGTCTGGGGCGCGTTGGGATGAAAGGCCGGGTGAGAAGACCGCACCTTGAGCAGGTGGGTGAAGCGGGCCAGCACCTTGTGGGCGCGCGAATGGGGGTTGGAGAGCAGCCCAGCCAGCTCCGGCCCGGTGAACCTGTGCCGGTTGAGGCGGCGGTTGATCCCGCTTTCTGCCAGACCCGCGTGGTCGGAGGGCGAGCCGAAGAGGCTGTGGATGTAGACCCCCGGCACCCCCTGCAAGCTCAGGAGAACGGCATGGGCCGCTAGAAAGCGGGCGATCTTGAGGTCTTCGTCCTCGTCGCCGTGGGGATGATTGAGGGCGTCGAACAGGGTCAGGCACAGCTCGTAGGGCACCGGGCCCGCCGGGGTGTCCTTGTAGTTGACCCGGCCCCCGTGGTTCAGGGCTTGCTGGACGAGGGCCGCAATTTCTTCGGGCTCCAGAATGCCGTGGGCCGGCACCACCCCCAGCCCATCGTGCGAGGCCAGGAAGTTGAAGAAGGTGGTGCGCTCGGAGGGCGGCTTCAGGCTGGCGGCCCAGGCGGCCAGCTTGCTGGCGTCCCCGGTGCGGAAGGTGTGCAGCACCAAAGGGGGCAGCGGGAACTGGTAGACCATCTGGGCCTCGTCGTGGCCGTTGCCGAAATACGCGATGTTGTCCTGGTGCGGTACGTTGGTCTCGGTAACCAGCACCACCTGGGGGGCTTTTATATCCAGCACCAGCCGCATCAACTTGACGATGCGGTGGGCCCCTTCCAGGTGTATGCAGCTTGTCCCGATCACCTTCCAGATAAAGCCCACCGCATCGAGGCGGATGAGCTGCGCCCCGTTGCGCACGTAGTGCAGCAGGGCATCTATTACCTCCAACAGCACCTCCGGGTGAGCGAAATTGAGGTCGATCTGGTCGGTGGAGAAGGTCGTCCAGACCATCTTCTCGCCGCTTTGAGTCTGGAAGGGGGTGAGGAGGGGCAGGGCGCGGGGCCGGAAGACCGCCCTTAGGTCGGCGCCGGGCTCCACGGTGATGAAGTAGTTCTGGTACCTGGGGTCGCCCTGCAAGAAAGCCTGGAACCAGGGGCTCGAGGCCGAGACGTGGTTACACACCAGATCGGCCATTAGCCGGAAATCCGCCGCGATGGCCTGGATGTCCTCCCAGGTGCCCCACCCGGGCTTGACCTGCTTGAAGTCCACCACGCTGAAGCCATCGTCGGAGGTGGAGGGGTAAAAGGGCAGGATGTGCACCCCGGAGAAGGCGCCCTGGAGGTGCTGGCGCAGGAAGCGGTGCAGGGTTTGCAGGGGGGTTTCGCCGGCCTGGGTGATCTGGTCGGGGTAGGTGATCAGGAGGGCGTCCTGCTCGCTCCAGGGGGGGGTGGGGTGGGGCCGGGCCAGGTCGGGATAGCGCTCGAGCAGGGCCATGAGCTGCTCCAGCACTTCCTGGCCCCGGCCGGGGTAGAGGAACTCGAGGTGGTCTTTCAGCTTCAGATGTATGTCGGCGTGCGCGGTCATGGTGGGATGTGGTCGCTCCTCAGGGGTTGGCTCGATTATGGCAGAATGACCCCTCGCTATGTTCTTCAAGAACGCCAAAATTGTAACCTAAAACCCATGAGGCGCCTGCTCTGGCTGGTAGTACTGCTGACCGCCTGCCTGCCCGCCCCGCCGCAGCGCAACCTGCGACCGGCGGGCAGCCCCGATGTGGTGGTGATGGGTTTTGCGGGGCGCTGCGCTTCGCTGCCGGTGGTGGGGGATGGCTGCAACCCGCCCTTCGACAACTACGGCTACCTCGACGACGAGGTCTTTCCCCGCAGCACCGCCCCCCGCCAGACCGCCCAGGCGGTGGTCGGGGTTTTTCGTGCACTGGGTTATAGCGTGGAATACTTCGACGTTTCGGCCTTCCTCTACGCCCACACCAGCGGCATCTCCAGGCAGCAGGAGCCGGGCTACCTCGAGGCCGAGGGGTACCTAAAGCGGGTGTATGAGTACTGGATCCGGGGCTTCGAGAACCCCACGCGGGTGGTGCTGCTGGCCCACTCCCACGGCACGGTCTGGGCCAGCCTGCTGGCCTGGAACCACCCCGAGGTGCGCTTCGACTACTTCATTTACCTGGACGCCATCTGTAGCTTCTGGGATACCGATAACATGCGCAACAACCGCATCATTCAGGATTACTACGATGCCCGCGGGCTGCGCCGTCCCTTCCCGCTCAACGAAGATGAGGGCGGCGGCCCCTGCGAGGTGGTGGCGGTGCCGGGCCTGCCAGCCAAACAAGACCTCAACGATGTGGTGCCGCCCAACGTGGGGGTGGGCCTCGAGGTGGTAAGCCGCAGCCCGCTCAACCTGGCCCCGGTCAACTTCATCCACGACGACGACCCCGACCACCGGCTCGACGGCTCCAAAACCCGCCTATTCCGCTTCCAGTCCCGCGAGGATCACAGCGGCGTTACCGCCCAGGGCAGCGACGCCATGCGGTGGGTGGTGGCCCAGATTCGGGCTCGAGATTGACCATTATCCTGCAAACTTGCGCAGCATCGCAGCAATTTGCGCGGGTTTTTGCGCGTCGCCTTTTGCGATGTCAAGGGCGCAGAGGGTCAGGAACTCCTGGAGAATTAGGGTCGAAGCCGACTCCATGGCCTTTTTGGTGGCGGTCATCTGGGTGAGCACTTCCTCACAGGGGCGGCCTTCCTCAACCATTTTTTGCAAGCCCCGTACCTGTCCTTCTATGCGACGCAAGCGCTTGAGAATGCCGTCTAGGGTCTCCCCGTTGAGGTCGCTGGTGTTCATGGCAATGTTAGTCTACACCCCCCACTTTGAGCTGTGCGCAGTCCATTCAGCGCGTCCCTGGCCTTAGTCTGGCTCCCCTTCGCTCTCGGGGGCGGGGGCCTCGAGCGCCCCCTCGCGTGGAGCCTCGGGGTAAAACCTGCGCAGCCTTCCGCCGAATAGCTGGATGAGCTTCTGAAAACGCGGGTCTTCGAGCAGGCCGGCCTCGCCGCTGGGCTGGCCTTCGGTCTCCTCGAGGGCTTCGTCGGGCGGGTTGGGGTCAAAGAGGGCCGCTTCGGGGTGCCAGGGCTCCGGTTCGGGCGGGCCCCCCTCCAGGGAGAGGCCGGGTTCCTCCCAGAGCGCATCGGTGGGGGCGGAAGCTGGAGCGGCTATATCTGGAGCGCTGGGGGGTTCTATTGGGGGTGGGGTTGGTGGACGATCCCCTTCGGGACGGGCTGGTGCCCGTGCACCATTGGGACGATCCCCTTCGGGACGGAGCGCACTCCGTGCACCATCGGGACGATCCCCTTCGGGACGGGTTACCGCCCGCAAGTTGTTGGCCCGGTTCCCTGCCGGCTCATCCGCTAGTTTTTTTTTCCCACCCAGGCGCAGTTCGACCTGCTCGAGGCCCAGCACCTCCCGAACCGCCTTCTGGATGTCCTCGAGGTTCTTCTGCGCTCCTTGGAAGTGGAAGCTGGCCCGTTCGGGGAACAAAAGCACCAGTCTGTCCTCTTCAAAGCGCGGCTCGGCCTCGCGCACAAAGCCGCGGATGGTCATCTTGAGCGCGCCCATGACCCGCCGCCACTCCGAAGCGAGATCGGCCACGCCGGGGGAAGGGGATGGGGTGCTGGCCGGCGCAGCGGGGGCCTCCTTGCGGGCCTCGAGCTTTCTGGGCCTGGGGTCGAAGTCGGGGATGCTGGGCGGTGCAACCGTTGCCGCTGCGCTCGGGGCGGTGGGGGTCTGGTGCAGGGCCTGGTAGGCGCCGAGGAGGGCCAGCTCCAGCGACATGGCGTCGGAGCGCTTGAGGAGACGCTCCTGGGCCTCGTCCAGCGCGGTCATGGCGGCCACCAGGCGTTCGTCGGGCTGGTTCAGGTGGGGCCCCATGCCCAGCCCCATGCGCCCGTATAGCCCGGCCCGCAGGGCCTCCAGGAGCCCCTGGGCCAGGGTGCGAGCGGCGAAACCCTGGGTGTAAAGCTGCTGGGCCTGCTCCAAAGCCGGGCGCAACTGCCCTTTGTCCAGGGCCTCGGCCAGCGCAAACAGCGCTTCCTGGGGGGGTAGCCCCAGGGCGTCCTCGGTTTGTTTGAGGGTGAGGGGGCCCTCGAGGGTGAGCAGCCTGTCCAAAAGGCTCTCCGCATCGCGCATGGCCCCGTCGGCCAGCTGGGCCACGAGTTGCAGGGCCGGGGGCTCGGCCTCGCGGCCCAGCCCGGCCAGGATGCGCTGGAGCTTCTCCACAATCTCGGCCTCGGAAAGCCGGCGGAAGCGGAAGTGCTGGGTGCGCGAGAGGATGGTGGGCGGCATGCGCTCGGGCTCGGTGGTGGCAAAGATGAAAATCACGTGGGGCGGGGGTTCCTCCAGCGTCTTCAACAGGGCGTTAAAGGCGCTCTTGGACATCATGTGGGCCTCGTCCAGGATCACCACCTTGTGCTGGCTAAGGATGGGACTGAGCAGGATGCGCTCGCGCAGCTCGCGCACGTCCTCCACCGAGTTGTTGGAGGCGGCGTCAATTTCCAGCACGTCGGGGTGCCGCCCCTCCCGCACCAGCCGGCAGCCCTCACAGGTGCCGCAGGGCCTGGGATCGCTCGAGCAGTTGACCGCCTGGGCAATCAGCCGGGCGCTGCTGGTCTTGCCCACCCCGCGGGGCCCGGAAAACAGGTAGGCCTGGGCCAGCCGCCCCGAACGCAGGGCGTTGAGCAGCACTTCCTTGACGTGCTCCTGCCCCACCATCTCGTCGAAGGTGGTGGGGCGGGCCTGGCGGTAGAGGGCGCTCACGGGTTCTAGCTTAAGGCCCGGAGCCAAAAGCGCAAAGTTGGGCAGTTGGGCTTTCGGGCCTGGCGTTGATTACCTGAACCTCGAGACCCGTCGGGGGCGGTCAGTCCTTCGAAAACACGGTCTTGCGAGTAAGTCCTATATCTCCGGCAAATCCAGGTCGGGGATGCGGTTAAAGGCGATGCGGGTCACGGCGCTCTGCTCGGTGCGGTGCATACCGGCAAAGTAGAGGGCCTGGGGGCCGTACTTGCTATTGGCCTTGTCCATGGCCTGGGCCAGCCGCACCAGCTTCTGCTCGGACTCAAACAGCGGCTCGCTCAGCTCGAGCGCCGGTGTCAGGCGGCCCAGGGCGATGCCCACCTTGAAGGGGGTGCCCTCGGGCTTCTGCTGCCAGAGCCCAAGGGCCACCCGCAACAGGGTCAGGGTGTCCTGGCTGGGCTGGATGCGGATTTGGGCCTCCCATTTGCGCTGCTCGCCACCGTCCAGAAAGCGCAAAAACAGGGCCAGTGAACCCGCCCAGTAGCCTTCGTGGCGCAGCCGGGCAGCGGCCCGGTGCACCAGCCGGGTAAGCACCGCGCGGGCCCCGGCCTCGCTACGCAGCGCCGGGGGCAGCACGTGCGAGTGGCCCAGGCTGCGCCGCCTTGTGGGTGTCTCGGGCAGGTCGGCGCCCCGCAGGCGGTGCCACCAGGCCAAGCCGTGTACCCGGCTGCCCCAGACCTGGGCGAGCTGGAGCGCAGAAAGCCGGTAGAGCCCCTCCACCGTGGTCACCCCGTGCTTGAACAGGCGCCGCTCCATACCGGGGCCGATGCCCGGCAGGTCGCGCAGTTGCAACGAGTAGAGCCGGTGGGGCAGGTCGGAGGGCTGCAACAGGGTCAGGCCATCGGGTTTGTGCATCTCGGCGGCTACCTTGGCCAGAAACCGGTTGGGCCCCAGCCCCACCGAGCAGCGAAGCTGGCCCCCCACGCGCCGGTAGATGGCCTCTTTGACCTGCCTACCCAGTTGCAGGGCGTTTTCGGGCTCCCTTTCCCGCCCCATTAGCTTGCAGACCAGCTCGTCAATCGAGAGCACCGCCTCGACGGGCAGCACGCTGTCTACCGCCTGCAGGATTTGATGGTGCACGCGAATGTACTCCCTGGGGCGGGCCTCGACCAGCTCGAGCCCGGGGCACAACAGCCGGGCATCCTGTACCAGCGTCCCGGTCTTGATGCCGTAGCGCTTGGCCTCGTAGCTGGTAGCGATGCAGCAGGTGGTCTCGGCCAGCATGGGCACCACCGCCACCGGCTTGCCGCGCAGCTCGGGCCGGAGTTGTTGCTCCACCGAGGCAAAAAAGGCGTTCATGTCCAGAAACAGGTAGCGGATGCCCATGCGAACCTCCAGGGTGTGAGGAATGGTACACACCGAATGGGTTTCGGTGATTATGCTTTTTACATAACACAGGGGCTATGTTTTTGCAAGGGCAAATAGCCTCGGTATCTGGAGTGCATCTTATTTACTAGGGGACTCAGTCCAAGGGGTCTTTGGCGGTTTCCTTGGTCTCGGGCGCAAACCCGGCGAACATATAGACCTCGTCCCCCTGGTCGCTGAGGTGGAGTTCGGCCAGCCCCTTACGTATCATCTCGCGCAGGTGGGCGCGGGCCTGCTCGGTTTCTAGCTGGCAGTGCAGCACCACCTCGGCCAGGGTGACCCGGCCCTGCATCTGCTTGGCCACGGCCAGAATGCGCTGCTCGGGCGATTGCGCGGCGCTTTGGGGGTTTTGGCGGTTGCCAGGCGGTAGCCCAACACCCCCACAATGGTGAAAAACACCACCATGCCCGCCAGAACCCCAGGCCCCTCTTCTCCCGAGCTACCCGACACCAGGTCGCTGATGGCGGCTACCACAAAAACCCGCTCAGTGCGACGATGAACCATCCCAAAAAGCGCGCATCCCGGGGAATCATAGACACCGGCGGCGTCCTCGGTGGTTCAAAAAAACAAAGAGCCCCCAGACGAGGGCTCTTTTACTCAAGGACGCGCGTTAGAAGTTCAGCTTGAGGCCGGCCCGCGCCCCCAGGCCGAAGTTGCCGCCGCTCTCGAAGCGGGGGTTGCCTTCCACGAAGAGGCCGAGGGGGCCAAACAGGTTGAGGTCGAGCCCCACGGCGGCGGAGCCGTAGATGGGGTTGGCCAGGGCGGGCAGGAAGCGGGC
>ENA-ORXB01003325-ORXB01003325.1-sediment-metagenome-genome-assembly--contig:-NODE-3325-length-11401-cov-2.977658_pt1 | contig 11401 bp, 8 predicted proteins | sample MGYA00237863_ERZ511475 | MGnify/ENA primary metagenome ERZ511475 (study PRJEB26305, sample SAMN06343858) | sediment metagenome | isolation source: hot spring sediment | place: Canada: British Columbia...
TGCGACTGCACGACCTGTCGGCGCTATGCGCTGGGCTATCTGCATCACCTCTACAAGCTCAACGATGCGCTCTACCCGCGCCTGGCGACGATCCATAACCTGCGCTTCATGACCCGCCTGATGAGTCTGCTGGAGGGCGGCGATCATGTCTCAGCCTGACGACGCGCTCGACCGGCTGGTGCAGGCGGTGCAAAGCAGCGCCAAATACGGGAGTGTCTGCGAGGGTTTCGTGCGGCGCGTCGGCGCGGCAGAACTGAGCAAGCGCCGCTCGCTGAAGGAAGCGATCAAAGCGACCAAGAACAAGCTGCATCAGGTGGGCGGGGCCTACCTCGACGCGGCGGGGGAGTACCCGCGCTGGCTGGCAACTCTGCGAGCCGCCGCTGCGCAGGGCGATCCGGTTCTGCGCGACGCCTGCCGCGCGACCATGGCCCATCATGCTTCCACGCGCGAGCGCCTGCCCATCCTGGAGACATTTTTCGCCGAGACGCTGGCGGGCATTGCACCGGTGAGGTCGGTGCTGGACGTGGCCTGCGGGCTGAATCCGCTGGCGATCCCCTGGATGCCGCTGGCCCCTGGCGCGACGTACCTGGCCTGCGACATCTACCACGACATGATGGACTTCATCGGCGCGTTCCTGGCGCTGACAGGTGTGGGCGGGCGCGCCTTCGTCTGCGACGTGATCCACGAGCCGCCCGCCGAGCGCGTGCACCTGGCGCTGATCCTCAAGACCATTCCCTGCCTGGAGCAGGTGGACAAATCCGCCGGACTGCGCCTGCTGGACGCGGTGCGCGCCGACTATGCGCTGGTGTCGTTTCCGGCGCGCAGCCTGGGCGGGCGCGACAAGGGCATGATCGCGCACTACGAAGCGCGGCTGCGCGACCTGTTGGCCGAACGGCAGTGGCCTGTGCAGCGCTTCGAGTTCGAGACGGAACTGGCGTTCCTGGTGGATAAGCGGGGGTAGTGAGAGACGAGCAAGACGACCATGGCCACGAGTCATTTTGCCAGCCGTGATGGACCTCACCCCCGGCCTCGCTGCGCTCGGATCGCCCCCTCTCCATACACATGTATGGAGAGGGGGCAGCAAGGCGCGTCAGCGCCGAGCGGGGGTGAGGTCATTCGGCGCGCGGCTTGTACGAGGCAGGACGTGCCATGAGCAAACACCCGCCGGACATAGACGCCATCGTCGCGGAGCTGGCGCGCAACAAGAAGTACCGCGCCATCGGCATCGCTGAGGACACCATCCGCGACATCGTGCTGAGCGAGCTGGCCCGTCAGCCGAACGCGAAGGCCGCCGTGCAATCGGCGCGCAAGAAGCTGCACGAAGTCGTCGCGCTCTACCTGGGCGATCCCGACTACGACACGGCTGAGACGCAACTCGCCGACGCCTGCGCGACGGGCGATCCGGCGGCAATCCGCGCGGCCTGCGCCGCCATCATGGAAGCGCACAACTCCACCCGCGAGCGTTTGCCGCTGCTGGAGAGCTTCTATCCGCGCCTTTTCGCGGTGACGGGCGCGCCGCAGACGGTGCTCGACCTGGCCTGCGGGCTGAACCCCCTGGCGATTCCCTGGATGGGATTGCCTTCCGGCGCGCGCTACTACGCCTACGACCTCCATCAGCGCCGTGTGAACTTCCTCAACCGCGCCCTGGCCCTGTTCGGCGTAGATGGCGCGGCCATCTTCCAGGACATTCTGGTCTCGCCGCCGCGCGAATCCGGCGACGTGGCCCTGCTGCTGAAGGAGATTCACCGCATGGAGAAACGGCGGCGCGGGATCGTCTTGCCGCTGCTGGACGCGCTGGAGGTACGCTGGATCGTGCTCTCCTCGCCGACGCGCAGCCGCACCGGTCGCCGCGCCGTCAAAGAGGCGTATCGCGAGCAGGTGCACGGCATCCTGGCCGCGCGCCCCTGGCCGATCACCGAGATCGAGTTCGCCAACGAACTGCTCTATTGCATCGCCAAAGCGCCATGAGCGACGCACTGCACGCCCGCCTGGAACGTTACCGGCAGTTGCTCTCTGCGGCAGAACTGGCCCGCCTGGAAGCGGCGCTGACCCGTCCGCAGCCGCCCGCGCTGCGCATCAACACGCTCAAGATCAGCGTGGAGGAGGCGCGGGCAACCTGGCCGCTGTGGTACGGCTGGGAGATCGAGCCGGTGCCCTTCTGCCCGGCGGGGTGGCAGGTGTTGCGGGCGGGACAACCGCTCAGTCAGACGCTGGAGCACGAACACGGCTACTATTACGTGCAGGACGCCGCTTCGATGCTGCCCGCCGAGCTGTTCACAGCGCACGACGCCCCGCTGATCCTCGACCTGGCCGCTGCCCCCGGCGGCAAGAGCACACATCTGGCCAGCCGCTACGCCGACCGGAGCGTGATCCTGGCCAACGACAGCAGCGTCGCGCGCCTCACTGCGCTGCGCTCCAACCTGCAGACATGGGGCGTCTTCGGCGCGTTGGTGACTGGTTTCCCCGGCGAGCGCTTCGGGCGCTGGTTTCCGGAGACGTTCGACCGCGTGCTGCTCGACGCGCCGTGCAGCGGCGAGACCTTCCGCCCTCTCAGCGGCGGACGAGGGCGCGTCGTCAGCGAGCGCGAGCGGGCAGCGCTCTGTCAGCGCCAGGATGCGCTGTTGCTGAGCGCTTTCCTGGCGACGCGGCCCGGCGGAGAGATCGTCTACGCGACGTGCACACTGGCCCCCGAAGAAGACGAGGCCATCCTCGATGGATTGCTGCGGCGCTTCCCTGGCGCAGTGGAAGTAGAAGCGGTCGAGGGCGTGCCAGAGGCCCCTGGCCTGGCAACCGATGGCGTGCACACCTTCGATCCGGCGGTGCGGCGGGCGATCCGCCTGTGGCCGCACCTGTTCCAGACGGCGGGTTTCTTCGCGGCACGGCTGCGCAAGCTGGCTTCTGTGCCCGTTGAGCCGGACGAACGCCCCGTCCGGCCCTGGGCAGCGACGGGAATGATCGCCCTGAGCCGCGCCGAAGTCGCCCGCCTGAGCGCGGACTGGCGGGCGCTCTACGGTTTCGATCTGGACGCTACGCTGGACGCGCTGAGGCTGACGCTCTGGCGGCGCGAGCGGCTGCTCTTTGCCGTGCCGGAGCGCCTGATCGCGCTCTTCGGCGATCTGCCGCACGCGGCGGCGGGGTTGCTGGCCGGGCAGGAACTGGACGGGCAGATCATCCCCTCGCACGAGTTGATCACGCGCTTCGGCGATACGTTCACCGGCGCACGGGTGACGCTGGATGAGACGCAGGTCGCCCTGTGGCGGCAGGGACGCGACCTGCGCCCCGCCCCAGCGACGGGCTATCCGGCGGGCACGGTGGTGTTGTTGCAGGACGAACGCGGGCGCTTCGTGGGGCGGGGGCGCGTGCTCGGCGACCGGCTGCGCAACCTGTTGCCCCGCCGCGTCAGGGGAGCGCCGTAAGGCCGTCTGGAAGGTGCCCTGGCGCTCTTTCTTTCCCCGACAGCGGCCTTCTCCCTACGGTCTTGATCAACAGGCAACAGGCAGAGCGGGCTTGACACCTGCCTTCACGGACACTGGTACCCGCGCCAACTTGCTAATCTGCACCAAAGCCATCCCCTGGCAGGCGGCTGCCTGCCCCCTCGCCCAGGACGCGGTCGCGAGGGAGGAAGTGGCTCTGACGGTTTCTCCTATGAGTGTTCAGACACCCTCCTACAAATAACTTTGTGAAATTCTTCGAAAAAAGCTGTACTGAGCGCTCCCATGCCTGGGTCGCGATTGGACTTTTAGGCCATGTTGGAATATAGTGGGATTGATTGTGGGAAAGCTCGGCCTGCCTGCCAGGGGCAGTTGGTCAGGGGAGCGACCGGATTTCGGCAGCGTCAGACGATAGGCGGGGAATTCAGCGGGCAGCCATGCGCTTTTCGTCCAGAACCAGACTGCGGCGCGCGCAGCGTCCTTCCGTCACCGACCGCGGGCACGTGCGCCCGCCCGGTCGCATGGCCGGCCCTGCCCCATCGTCAGCGCCGCGGATGCAACCGCGCTCGCACGCCTGGCCTGCCGGAGAGAGCGTACCTCTGCGCAGCGCGCGGCGTCAGGTGCGCCGGAAGCCGATCAGCCCGCCTCAATCGCAGAAAGTGGGCGTCCGGCGGCGACGACGCAGCCTGTGGCAGGTGCTCAACTGGCGGTTCGTGTCGGCGCTGATGGTGGCCGGATGCGGGGCATTGCTCTATCTGTTCCTGAGCATGGATGCCTTCTACATCAAGTCAGTGGCCATCGGCGGCGAGCGTTACCTGACCCGCGAAGAGATTTTCCGCGACAGCGACGTGGCCATGCGGCACATCCTGTGGGTTGATCCGCAGGATGTGGAACGGCGGCTAGAAGAAGTGCCCAACATCGCCGACGCAACGGTGCTGGTGGGCTGGCCGCCGACCATGGTGCAGATTCTGGTGGTCGAGCGCGAACCTGCGCTGATCTGGGAACAGGGCATCCGCGTGTGGGTGGACGTGAACGGCATCGTCATGAAGCAGCGCGAAGACCTGACAGGCTTGTTGCGCATCGTGGTGCCCAATGCCACAGAGCCGATCAGTGTGGGGCAGCGCATTCCCAAGACGATTGTGGATGGAGCGCTGCAACTGCGCCTGCGCTACCCCAATATTGATGTGTTGCTCTACGACGCAGTCAAAGGATTGGGCTATCACGACGGGCGCGGCTGGACGGTGTGGTTTGGATCCGGCGAAGACATGGACACCAAGCTGCGCGTCTACAACGCGCTGGTGGCCGAGATCATCAGCGCGCCGCGCGTCCACCCCTTCGACCCAGACTGGGCCAGGGCGAGCTTCGAGCGGGTGTTTCGCTGGGCGGAGGAGCACCGCGAACTGATGCTGATCATGGTCGGCGGGGCGGCTTCGACACAACTCAACGCCTTCGGACGGCAATATCTGGCTACGGTCATCGAGCGCACTCTGATCAACGAATTCCCCCAGCAGACGCTCTCCGTTCCCCCGCACGTGCTGGCGCAGATCGTCACCGGCATGATGATTCAATTGCTGGGCTGGTGGCTGGAAAACGACACCGGCTACACCGCCGCTGACCTGGCCGACTTCATGCTCGGCGTGCTGCAACGCGGCGTTGTCGCTCATACCGCAGAGTCCCAAGATTCCCACACTCCGGAGGTCACGGCATGATCTTCGAATTCCTGGGGCGTTTTGCCACGCGCTATCGCTATCCTATCATCATTGCCTGGATCGCCGCGGCGATCATCGTCACCCTGACCGCACCCAAGCTCGAAGACGTGGTCAGCTCCGACCTGGTGGACTTCCTGCCCAAGGATGCCCCCTATCAGCGTGCCACGGCCCTGTACGAGCGCGTCTTCCCCCACGACACCGCTCTGGGCAGTTCGGTGATCGTCTTCGACGCCCGCGACTCAGCGGAGGGCATCCTGAATCCGGACGCGCCCACCTTCGAGGAGCAGTTCGAGACCGAGGCCGGGCGTTACATCCGCGCCTTCACGGAGTGGGCCAGCAGCGACGCCGCGCCGGAGGTGCTCAGCGCCATCACGTCGCCCACGCAGTCGCCCACCCTGGCCGCCTTGCTGATCGCCGGCGAGGGCAGCCCCGATCCCTCGCTGATCAACCGCGTGGCGTTGGTGCGCGTCAACATGACCGAGACCGCCACCGAGCCGCCCGCCATCGAGGCCATGCAGCAGATTGACGCCTGGCTGGAAGCCAATCGCCCCGCGAACGTGCACGCCTATCAGACCGGAGCCAGCCCCCTCGTCTACGGTACCAGTGAGTCGGTCGTCACCAGCGCCGACCGTGCCATTTGGGTGACCATCGGACTGGTGATCGTGATGCTGCTGATAGTCTACCGCTCACCGGTCAGCCCACTCAGCCCCCTGTCGGCGGTCACCGTCGCCTACCTGATCACGCGCGGCATCGTCGCCTGGCTGGGCGCGCATTACCTGACCATCACCACCTACGCCAACGTGTTGCTGATCACCATCATGTATGGCGCAGGCACAGACTATTGCCTGTTTCTGATCAGCCGCTTCCGCGAAGAAATGGCCGACAAACCGGGCATTGAGGCAGCGACCGCGCACACCGTGCACCGTGTGGGAGAGACGATCACCAGCAGCGCGGGGACGATCTTCGTGGGCTTCATGGCCATGATCTTCGCCAAAATGGGCATCTTCAATACTACCGGCCCGGCCCTGGCCCTGGCGGTGATCATTACCCTGCTGGCTGGGCTAACCTTCGTCCCCGCCTTGCTCGCCACTTTGGGGCACCGCGCCTTCTGGCCGGGCCAGGCCACCCATCGCCCCGTAGGACGCTGGTATGGCCTGACCTCGCAATGGGTCAGCACGCGCCCCCTGGTGGTGATCCTGGTGATCGTGGCACTCATGCTCCCGCTGTCGGTCTACGGTCTGACGCAGCCCGTCACCTACGATCTGCTCGACGACCTGCCGGACGAAAAACCCGTCGTAATGGGTTTCAAGTTGCTGCAGGACAGCTTGGGCGCAGGCAACACCATGCCGCTGACCGTTGTCGTGACGGAGCGCAACCCTGACCGTATCGCCGCCGACATCGTGCGCCTCAGCGATCAGATCGCCGCCCTGGACGGCATCTTCGACGTGCGCGGACTTGACGATCCGCTCGGCCAGCGCAACGGTGGCCTGCACAACATCCTGCACGTGAGCGCTCAGCTACGCCTGATCCAGAGCGCGCTCGACAACCCTGGCAGCGCAGCGACCATGACTCCGGCCCAACTGCGCACCGCGCTCGACGGCATGAACGCTTACCTCGACCTGCTAGCCGGGCGCTTCCCACAAGTCGCTGACGACCCCAACCTGCTCCTGCTGCGCGACTTGCTGGCCAATCCGCTGCAATTGCTGACGCGCCGGGATGACCTGAATGCGGCCCTGGAGGGGCTGGCGACCCGCTTCGAAAGCGTGCCCGATCCCTACCTGTTGCCCATCAGCCTGCTCGACCTGGTCAACACGCTGCCCGCTAGCGAAGGGAACTTCGACACAGCGCTGGCCGGGCAATTGGTTTCCACGTATCTGGCCGCCGGAGGCACTGCCTTCAAGCTGGACGTGATTCTGGCCGACTCGCCGAGCAGCGACTCCGCGCTGAATACCGTCACCGCTATCCGGCGCATCCTGAAGGAGTATCGCACCGGCGGCGGGGAAGCCGATATCAGCGGCGGCTCGGCAGTCAACGCTGACATCCGTGACACGATGAATCAAGACCTGCCGCGCGCCATCGGCTTTGTGTTGTTGGGTATCTTCATCGTCCTGCTGCTGATGTTGCGCAGCGTGATTGCGCCCCTCTATCTGATCGGCACGGTGGTACTTTCCTTCACCTTCACCCTGGGGCTGACCAACCTGCTCTTCAAGACCACGCTGGGCGTGGCCGGCCTGACGTGGTACGTGCCATTCTTCGCCTTCGTCTTCCTGGTGGCGCTGGGCATTGACTACAGCATCTTCCTGTTCGGGCGCATCAAAGAGGAAGTCGGCAGACATGGCTTGCGTGAGGGCGTGCACGTCGCCGTTGCCACCACCGGCGCGATCATCACCTCAGCGGGGATGATCCTCTCCGGCACGTTCGCCGCGCTGCTGACCGGCGAAGTGGCCGGGTTGCTGGAGATTGGCTTCGCGGTGGCCTTCGGCGTGCTGGTAGATACCTTTGTGGTGCGCACTGTGCTCGATCCAGCCCTGGCCACGTTGTTCGGGCGCTGGACCTGGTGGCCGGGCGGTGTACCTCAGGCAGAGGGGCGCAGGCGCGCTCCCAAATCTCCCGCAGCGCAGGCGGGCGACTGAGGAGACAAGCTACTGAACCGCTGAGGCGCACAGCGCGCGGAGACTGAACTTCTGCTCTTCGTCCTGTGCGCCTGCGCGGTGATCTTCAACTCATTCAAGCGACTTGACGAACGTCACGGCGCGGTCGGGGTGGTCGGTGAAGATGGCGTCCAGCCCGGCGTCCACAAAAGCCGCCGCCAGCAACGACTCGAAATCTGGTGCGTTCGGTGGCAAGGCATCGGCGCGGGCGGTATAGGCGTGCACGGCCAGACCGCGCGCGTGTGCCTGCGCCACCAGATCGGTAACGTGCGGCTGTCCTTGCGCGTCGAAGCTGAGCACCAGGCCCAGACTTGGCCCGATGGCGTCAGCATAGGTGGCGATGGTACTCAGTCCTTGCGGTGTCACCAGCGCGGCCTGACTGCTGCTGATCAGCTGCACCAGTTTGAGATCGGTGCCCAGCGTCTCGCGCAGATAACGCAGATATGCCAGGTCGAAACACTGCACGTAGACGTTGTCCTGGCGGCGGGAATAGCCGTACCGGCCCAACATCTCCAGCACGACCGCCCCGATGTCTCTGCCTTCCTGCAGGTGAAAAGCCGGCTCCTTCAGTTCTGGATAGATGCCCACAGCGCGACTAGCGCTGCGATTCAGCCCCTGGATCATGACGATCTCTTCTTCCAGAGTGGGAATTTGAAATCCCACGACAGACTCCAGAGGAAAGCGACCCGGAAAAGCAGGCTGACCGGTCTGTGGGTCTATGCGTTCGTGCACCTTCAGTTGTTTGACCTCGGCCAGTGTGAAGTCAATGGCGTAGAAATGACCGTCTCCACGCGCCCTACCTGGGAAAACCTCGGCCACATTGGTGACCGTATCCAGGACAATATCGTGCACAACAATCGGGACATTGTCCCTGGTGAGCACAACGTCTTGCTCAATATAGTCGGCTCCCATCGCATAGGCCATGGCTTTGGCCGGCAGCGTGTGTTCAGGGAGATAGCCGGACGCGCCGCGATGAGCGATGATCATGGGTTTGTTGTCCTCTTGAGCAACGACAGGCGCTGACAACATCAGCAGCACAACGATCAGCACGAAACCGAGAAGCTGAGGACGCACGGGCGGAACCTCTCTATCTCAGCGACGGGCGGGCAGGTGTACTTCTCGCTGCACGGGCACACCAGGGAACAGCGCGTCGGCATGCTCTGGCACATAGCGCCGCACCATGTCCATCGTCAGGGCGTTGGCGGCGCAGATTTCGCCGTAGAGTTCGGCGCTGCGGCGCGGCGTGCGTTGCTGTGTCTGCGGGTCGCAACCGAACAGGCCGAAGCGAAAACGCGGGTCGTAGCCTTCGGCCCACTCGAAGTTGTCCACCAGCGTCCAGAAGAAATAGCCCCTGACCGGGTAGTTGAAATTGATCGCCCGCCACACACTGCGCAGACCGCGCACCAGCACCAGCGGGCGTAGACTATCGTCGGCGTCAGGGACACCGTGCTCGGTGATGTAGATCGGCCTGTCTGTGCGCTCGGCCAACCAGCGGATTTGCTCGAACAATCCCTCCGGCCAGATTTCACCGACGCTCTGTGGCCCCAGCAGACCATCGCAGGGGCGCGTCTGCTCGATGAACGCCTGTCGCGGCTTGAAGAGGTTGAACCCCACCCGAAAGCGATAGTAATAGTTGAGGCCAATCCAGTCGAATGTATCGCGCGCTTCCGGCACCGCAATGGTGCGGCGCAGGAAACGCAGTTCACCGTTTGTCAGGGCCAGAATGAAAGCGCGGTTGAACATCTGCCGCACCAGCGCCAGCGCGGGTTGATGCAGCCAGGCTGGACGGTGAGGCACCAGGCCGATCTGATGTTTGGCCAGGCCAATTTGCGCGTCCGGTCGCACCTCTTTGAGAGCGCGATAGGCGGCGACATGGCCGCGCAACAGGTGCTCGGCCACGCGCAGAGCGTGCCCCAGGTTACGTTCACCGGGCGGGAAGCGCCCCAACAGATAGCCCTGCGTCGCATAGACCATCGGCTCGTTGATGGTGCACCACAGGGTTACGTCCGCGCCCAGTTCTTCCGCCATCACCCGCACGAAGTGAGCGAAGCGCCGGACAGTCTGCGGGTTGAGCCAGCCCCCTTCCTCCTCGATCCACAACGGATTGGTGAAATGGTGCAGGGTCAGCAGCGGCTCCATGTGCCGCGTCCGCAGCGCCGCGATCATCTCAGCGTAGAAGCGGAGCGCAGAGCGGTCTATCTTGCCGCGCTCCGGCTCGATGCGACTCCACTCGACCGAGAAACGGTGCGCGTTCTGATGCAGAGCCGCGGCGCGGTCGAAGTCCTCCGCGTAGCGCCCGCGCCACCAGTCACAGGCCCGCCCCGCCCGCTGACCCTGAAAGATACGCCCCGGTTGCTGTTCCCAGGCGGCCCAGTTGTTGTTGGTGTTGCCACCCTCAACCTGGTGCGCCGAGGTCGCCGTGCCCCACATGAAACCGGGAGGAAAAGTGAGCGTGAAGTCAACCATGGCGAGTCGGGAGTCCTGAGTCCGGAGTTTTGAGTCCTGGTGTCAGCCGTTGGCCATTGGCAGGTGACATCCGAAGGGCGGCGTGGATCGGCTCGGCAACTGCCTACTCCGCCTGCCCCACATAAACTGCATCCGCGTAAACCTGGCGCGCGCCAGTGTCCACATAGCCCAGGGCCTCGGCGATGCGCCGCGACGGTTCGTTGCTCTCCTCCACCAGGTAGAGCGGCGTCCGCCCGCTCGCCAGCACCGCCTGCGTGACGCCAGCTACGACGCTCGTGCCCAACCCGCGCCCGCGCAGCGGCGGATCGGTGTGCACGAACACCTCGGCAAATGCTGGACTCTGCCAGTTGAGACCGGCCACCGCCTGCGCCCCGCCCGCCTCGATCACACAGCGAGGGGTTCCGTCGTAGGCTTTTTCGTGCCGCGCCAGGACGTTGATCACCGGCTGGAAACGGCGCGGGTCGAGGCGCAGGATATGCAGAACCCGCGCCTGATCCAGACGCAGCAGATCGCCCAACAAGGGCAACTGATTGACTCTGGTGAACAGGATATAGGACCGACCCGGCGTCAGTGCTTCCTTCAATAGTGAGCGGGCACAGGCCACGTCCGAGCACAACATCGTCAACAAGGGGCGAAAGAGGTCAATGCCAGTCTGAAAAACGCCCACAAAGCCCAGCGTCCGCCCTGCCTGAACGCTATGAATGAACAACTTCGAGCGAGCGGGATCGTGGTACAGCGCATAATAGGCTGTCGGGGCGTCGGCGGGATCGGTTTCGTCCAGCAACTGCCGCACCGCCGCCCGCTGCGCATCCAGGGTAGTCGCCATGTCACCTGTCCTATGCGGCTAGGGATACAGCCGGTTGAGCATCCGCGCGTAGGGGATCGTCTCGCGGATGTGCGGCAGACCGCAAATCCAGGCCACCGTGCGCTCCACCCCCAGGCCAAAGCCCGCGTGCGGCACGCTCCCGTAGCGGCGCAGGTCGAGATACCAGGCGTAGTTCTCCGGCGAAATGCCGATCTCGTCAATGCGCTTTTTGAGCAACTCGGCGTCGTAGATGCGCTCGCTGCCGCCGGTGATCTCACCGTAGCCTTCCGGTGCCAGCAGGTCCACGCTACGACACACCTCCGGGCGACCTTCGACTGG
>ENA-ORXB01003326-ORXB01003326.1-sediment-metagenome-genome-assembly--contig:-NODE-3326-length-11398-cov-3.241763_pt1 | contig 11398 bp, 7 predicted proteins | sample MGYA00237863_ERZ511475 | MGnify/ENA primary metagenome ERZ511475 (study PRJEB26305, sample SAMN06343858) | sediment metagenome | isolation source: hot spring sediment | place: Canada: British Columbia...
CTGGAGTTCAGACGTGTGCTCTTCCGATCTCCAGCCGACGGTGAAAGCCCAATCGGTGCCCAAAGCCCGCTGGAACTGGAACGAGAACTGCTCGGCCAGAGGCGAGCGGAAATCGGACGTCACCTGGGTCTGGGTGATCTGGAGCGGATCTCCCGTAATGGGGGCCAGCGCCGCCACCCGCAGGGCGGTGAGCGAATTCGGCGTGCGCGGAGCCAGCGTGACGGCGTTCAGGAACGGGAAGGCCGTGGCGACGTTGAGCGCAATGTTGATGAACGCCACGTCGTAGGTTCGCGAGTAGCCGCCGCGCATCACCAGCCGGCCGTCGCCGGTCAGCCAGCCGAGCGGCCCCGGTCCTTTTCCGAAGCGGTAGTTGAAGCCGAACCGCGGCGCCCAGTTGTTGTTGTCGCGCGGGGGAATCGGCGCAAGCTTGTAACGCGGATCGTTGTTGTTGGCGGCCACAATCAGCCCATTCGCGTCGGCCAGGTTCTTCATGGGGTTACCGGGCGACTCGTACCGCACGCCGTAAGTGAGCGTGAAGTTCGGCCGCACCCGCCACTCATCCTGCAAGAAGAAGAAGTAGTCGTAGAACTTGTAATACTGGTTGGTCTGGCCGCCGCGCAGCGGGCTGTTGATGGTAGCCGTCTGCGCCACGTCATCGACCACATCCTGGAGGTTGTTGTACACCAGCCGCCCGCGCAGTGTTGGCAAGAAGAAGCTGACGATGTCCTGCCGGCGGAAGTCGAGGCCGAACTTCATGGTGTGACCGCCGCGGATCATGCCGAGCGTCTGTTGGATCTGGTAGGTGTTGTTGTAACGGAACTGGGGCAGGTTCACCGCCAGCCCGATGGCCGTCCGCGAGGCGGCCGCGTTGAAACCGGTCAGGCCCAGCTCGTTCACTTCGATCGAGGGGATGGTCTCCGAGCGCGGGTCGTCGGCCGTGGTGATGGTGGCCAGCCGCTGGTAGGAGACGCGGAACTCGTTGAACAGGGTCGGAGAGAACGTGGAAGTGAGGGCGCTTGTGGCCGCCTGCCGCCGGACAGGGTTGATGGTGCTCAAGCCCGGGGGGGTGGCCTGTCCGAAGCCGGAGCCCATCGAATCGTCGTACATGTAGCGGCCGCTCAGCCGGTGCTCATTGTTGAAGGCATGGTCGATGCGCCCGCTCCACTGCCAGTCGTCAAAGCGCTGCGAGGTCGCCCCAGAGAGCCGGCCTAGCGGGACGTCGAAGGTTCGTCCGTCCGCGGTGAAGCGGGCGGTCTGGCCGGTCGGAACCTGCGCCGCTGGAAGGAAATCGAGAAGCGCTTTCACCGGGGGGCGGTTGGCGAACGGTTGTAACACTTGCCGGCCCGCCTCCGTCGGCGCGCCGTTGATCACACTGCCGCTTCCCAGAGCCCGGTCCGTCCAGCGCAGCAACGAGCCGAAGAAGAATGTCCGGTCCCGCCCGTTGTAGACGCCCGGGATGTAGACCGGTCCGCCCAGCGTCCCTGCCACCTGATTGTTGATGCGGAACGGCGCCCGCGGGAAGTTGGCTTCGTCCAGGTTGCTGCGCGAGTTCAGCTTGTTGCTGTTGTGGAACCAGTACAGACTGCCGTGCAGCTCGTTGGTCCCGCTCTTGGTGATGATGTTGACCACCGAGCCGGCCGAGCGGCCGAACTCGGCCAGGAACTGGTTGGTGATCAGCCGGAACTCGGCGATCGCATCCGGATTGTTCACCGCCTGAATCATTCCGGTGACGCTAGGGTCGTTGGAATCCTGTCCGTCGATCATGAAATTGTTCGAGCGGACCCGCATGCCGTTGACGGAGAGGTTCACCCCGCCGTCCAGCCCGCTGTTGCCGCTGGCGGCAAAGCCCTGCTGGCCGCTCGAGAGCTGCGACACACCGGCGACGTTGAGCGCCAAGTTCAGAATGTTGCGCGACGGCGGCAGCGGAATCTCCGAGATCCGTTTGCTGTCGAAGTTCGCCCCGATTTCGGCGTTGGTGGTGTTGATCAGCAAAGCGTCAGCCGAAACGGTGATCGTTTCGACGACGCCTGACAGTTCGAGCTTGACGTCCAGGTCGGCCGCCTGGTTCAACCGGAGTACGATCGGCCCCTGTACATATTGGGCGAAACCGCTTTTGCTGACCGTCACCTCGTAGGTTCCGGTCGGCAGCAGCGGCACCCGGAAGCGCCCGTCAGCCCCGGTCATGGTTTCGCGAATCTGGTTCGTATCCAGACTCTTGACGACGACCCGCGCCTCGGCGATGGCCGCCCCGCTCGGATCGCGGACGGCGCCTAGAATCTCACCCGTGACCGCCTGAGCGGCAAGGTTCGCCGTCAGGCTCAAGAAAACAATGCCGGCAAGCAAAAGCCGTGGGATCACGTTCAATCCTTCCCTGTTAGGTGTCCGGAATCGCTTTTCTGCCCCGCAGCTTTCCCCGGGCCTGGTGGGCCGGGTTGTCACTTCAGGGTATTGGTCCAATGTTAGCCAAAGCCCAAGGGCCTCTGCAACCCACTTGCGCGCCCGCTCGGGCGCGCGCGGCGGGGGGTATAATCGTTCGGTTACCCCTCGATGCGGCCGCGCAACTACGGCTTCCTGCTCGCCTGTCTGGTGGCGCGGGACTTCAAGATCCGCTACCGCAACATGTCGCTCGGCGTCTTCTGGTCGCTGTTGAACCCCTTGGTGCTGATGGGAGTCTTGACCTTCATCTTCACCAAGATCTTTCCGCCTGCCGGAGTCGAGAATTTCCACGTCGTCGTCCTCTCCGGCCTCATCGTCTTCAGCTTCTTCTCGCTGGCCTGGCAGTCGGGAACCATGTCGATTTACGGCAATGCGGCGCTGATCAAGCGCGTCCCCATGCCGCGCGAGCTGTTGCCGGTCGCCACCGTCCTGGCAAACGGCTTGCACTTCCTGATCCAGATCGGCCTGCTGCTCGCGCTCGCGCTCTGGGCCGGCTACCGTGTAAGCGCGCTTTGGCTGCTGCTTCCGGTGATCTTTGCTCTCGAAGTGCTCTTCGTGTGCGGACTCGCCTGGATCACCTCGGCGCTCGACGTCTACTTCCGTGATGTGCGCTATATTGTGGAATCCTCCACCACCGTGCTCTTCTGGCTGGTGCCGATCTTTTACTCCTTCGCCATGATTCCTCCCGAGTACCGGGATCTGTACCAGTACAACCCGGTGGCGGCAGTCGTGCTGGCCTGCCGGGCGATCGTCATCGAGAACCGACTCCCGCCCACCTCCCTGCTGTGGAAACTCCCCGCGGTTTCCTTGTCGTTTCTCGCCGGCGGGTACCTCCTGTTCCGGCGCCTGAGACGGAACTTCGCCGACTATCTTTGAACCGATGCCCAGGGTCCGCTTCGACCGCGTCACCAAGATCTACCGGAGGCAGTCCCGCCAGTTCTTCTGGCGCTTCCTGGTGGAGCGCCTGGGGCGAAGACGCGCCGAGCCCATTTATGCGCTTCGTGACGTCTGCTTCGAGGTCGGCCCGGGGCGGGCGCTGGCCATCATCGGCCGCAACGGCGCCGGCAAGAGCACGCTGCTCAGCCTGGTGGCGGGGCTGACCGTGCCGGAGAGCGGCGCCATCGACGTGGAGGGCCGCGTGTTAGCCTTGCTCGAGCTCGGCTCAGGCTTTCACCCGGATCTGACCGGCGCCGAAAACCTCCGTGTCAACGCCGCCCTGTGCGGGCTCACGCGCCGCGAGACCGACGAGCGATTCGATGAGATCGTCGAATTCGCCGAGCTCGCCGATTTCATCGACGAGCCGTTGCGCACCTACTCTCAAGGAATGATTCTGCGGCTGGCCTTCTCGGTAGCCATCCATGCCGAGGCCGACATCCTGCTGCTCGATGAGATGATCGCCGTGGGCGACATGGACTTTCAGCGGAAAAGCTTCCGCCGCATCCGCGAGATGAAGCAGGAAGGCCGCATCCTGTTGTGCGTCTCGCATGTGCCGGAGATCCTCAAGGAGCTGTGCGAGGAGGCGATCTGGCTGGAGAGCGGCCGCATCGTCCTGCGCGGTCTCGCCGAGGAGGTCATCGATGCCTACGCCTCCGGCGCGCCTCTCTACGAAGGCCGACTCTGAAGCCGGGCGTCGCGCTACGGCACCGTCCAAGTGCCGCGCAACTGCCAGTCGGAAATCAGGTTCATCGCGTCGATAGCATAGAGATAGACATTCTTGGCGCCGGCAAAGGCCGTCTTGAACTGAATCGTCACATCCACGTTCAGCGTGGTTGCGGCGCCCGAAACCGCCGAAGTGGACCCCACCAGGCGGCACTGATTGTTTTCGATGGTGCCCGAAGTCCCTGGGCTCACCGGACCGAGCCACGCCGTGCCGGCGTCGTTGCGCAGCCAGAGGGTGTTCTCTGCGCGGGTGTAGCGCCAATAGCAAGCGTTGGCGCCGGTAATCGAAGTCTGAAACAGCGCGCACACCCACTGAAGGTGCGTAAAGCCGTCCGCATCGCGGAAGCTGAAGCGGAAGGTTTGCGAGCCCCCCGAGCCGCTGGCAGGCGTTACCGAAACCGCCTCCGGCGCCGTCCCGGGAACCGTCCAGGTCCCCCGCTGCTGCCAGCCGGAAATCTGCCCGGAGTTGTCGATCGCATAAAGATAGACATTCTTGTTCCCGAGGAAGGCGCTCTTGAAGGTGACGGGGACATCGAGCTGGAGCGTGGCTCCGGTGGCGACGGCCGCCGAACCGGAGGCGGCCACCCTGCACTGCGTGTTTTCCACCGTGCCGGAGGAGCCCACCGTCACCGGCCCCAGCCAGTTGTTGTTGGCGTCGTTGCGCAGCCACAGCGTGTTGTCGCTCCGCCGGTAGCGCAGGTAGCAGGCATTGGCCCCGGAGATCGCCGTATCCAACAGCGCGTAGACCCATTGCAGGTCGGCCACCCCGTCGTAGTCGCGGAACAGGAAGCGGAAGGTCTGGGAGTTGCCCGACCCCGACGACGGGGTGACGGAAACGCCCTCGGGCAGGAAGCCGGCCACCGTCCAGGCGCCGCGCAACTGCCAGTTCGAGGCCTGATTCGCCGTGTCGATGGCGTACAGCCAGACGTTCTTGGCGCCGGCGAACGGCCCTTTGAACTCAAAGCGCGCGTTCAGGGTGAGGATGAGACCGCTGCCCGAGGCCGAAGAGGCGGAAGCCAGAAGCCGGCACTGGTTGTTTTCGAGCGTCGAAGAGCCTCCCGGCGTCACCGGACCCAGCCACGCCGTGCCGTCGTCGCTGCGGAGCCACAGCGTGTTGTCCGCCCGCGTGTAGCGCAGGTAGCAGCCGTTGGATTGCACCAATGAGCTGTGAATCAGCGCATAGACCCATTGCAATTGGTTGTGTCCGTCGCCGTCCCGGAAGGTGAACTGGAACGTCTGGGCGATGCCCGAACCGCTCGACGGCGTCACCGAGAGGGCCTCCGGCGCGAAGTTGGCCACCGTCCAGGTTCCCCGCTGCTGCCAGCCCGAGTTCAGCCCCATGAGATCGATGGCGTACAGATACACGTTCCGGGCCCCTCCGAAGACGCTCTTGAAGCTGACCGCCAGATCGAGCGTCAGCGTGGTGCCGGAGCCCGAGACCGCCGCGGAAGCGAGCGTCAGGGCGCATTGGCCGTTTTCGAGCGTGCCGGAGGCGCCGGGTGTGGCCGGGCCCAGCCAGGCCGAGCCCGCATCGTCGCGCAGCCACAGCGTGTTGGCGGCCCTCAGGTAGCGGACCGAGCAGGCGCCCGCTTCGTTCAAGGAACTGCTCCACAAAGCGCGGACCTCTTCGAGATCCTGATGCTGGTTGGGGTCGGAGTACGTGAAGCGGAACGTACCGCCGTTGCCGCTGCCGGAGGAAGGACTGACCGAGACCGCTTGCGGCGCCCCCGCCGAATAGCCGCGCACACGGGCGACAAAGGAGTCCAACAGGCCCGCATGCGACGATTGAATGGGTCTTTGCCGGGGAAAGTCGGTCGACTGCGTGACACCCACCAGATGAATCAGCCCCGAACTGTCCAACGCCATGGCCGTGGCGCCGTCGGCCTGGCTCCCGCCCACGTAGCTCGCCCAGATCAAGTTGGCGCCCGAGGCCTCCAGTTGGGCGACGAAGGCGTCCTGGAGCCCGGCGTTCGCCCCTTGAATGGGGTCCCTCGTGGGAAGGTTGATCGAGGTGGTCTGCCCCGCCAGATGAACGATGCCGGCCGAGTTCACAGCGATCCCGTAGGCGTAGTCGGCGCCGCTTCCGCCGTAATAGGAGCTGAACACCAGTGCGCTGCCGGCCGGATTCAGCCGGGCGGCGAAGGCGTCGGCGCCTCCTCCGCGGTAGACGCTTTGAAAAGCATTCACCAGGGGGAAGTTCGCCGAACTCGTCGCTCCGGCCACATAGGCGCTCCCCGTAGCGTCCACTGCGATCGCCAGGCCCTCCTCGGGCACGCTGCCGCTGCCGCCCAGATAGGTCGAGTACATCCGCGACGAGCCGGCGGCCGAGACTTTGACGACGAAGGCATCCTGCCCGCCTCCGAGCGCCGGCTGAAGTCCGCCGGCAACCACGGGAAAGTTGGCCGAGGCGGTGGCGCCCGTGGCGTAGAGCTGCCCGGCCGCATCCACGGCCACGGCGTTCACCCGGTCGTCGGCCTGACCGCCCAACAGCGTGCTGTAGAGGCGGCTGCCCCCCGAGCCGAACTTGGCCAGGAAGCCGTCCTGCCCCCCGGCGCTCGTCGTTTGGAATGCATGGAGCGTGGGAAAGTTCGACGAGTAGGTCGCACCCCCGACATAGACGTTGCCGGCGGCGTCCACCGCTACCGCCCGGCCCTCGTCCTGGCCGGCGCCGCCCAGGTAGGTGCTGAAGATGAAACCCGTGCCGGAGGCGTTCAGCTTGGCGACGAAGGCATCCCTGCCACCCGCCGACATCGTCTGGACGGCGTTCTGGAGGGGGAAGTTGGTCGATGCGGTGGAGCCGGCGAGCACCGGCTGCCCCAGACCGTCCACCGCCACCGCCAGGGCACGGTCATCGCCCGAGCCTCCCAGATACGTGGCAAACTCGACGGCCGTGCCGGAGGCGTTATAACGCACGAGAAAAGCATCCACGCCTCCGCCGCGGCCCCGGAACGGGTTCACCACGGGGAAGTTGGCCGAGTCGGTCCAGCCGGCCACGAGCACCCGGCCCGCCGGGTCCACCGCCAAGGCAGCGGCATAGTCGATCGAGGAGCCCCCGAGGAAGGTCGAAAAATCGATCTCCGGGTCGATATGAAGCACAAGCTCCCGATCATAGGGGCCGACCAGGAAACCCACCTCGCCGTCTTCAGACAGCCGGAACTCGCCGGGGACCTCGCGCCGGAGCCCGTCTACGATCTGGTAGAGGACCGGGGGCCGCTCGCGAAGTTCGCCCGCATCGGTGGCGGCCACCAGCGCGCCCTCCTCGAGGCGGACCGAGCGCGCTCCTCTCCACCGAAACCGGATGGCGGCCGGGTCAGCCCCCGGAGCAACGACGAACTCCGATTTGAGATGGGCGCCCTCGACGGCGTAAACCAGGTCGATGCCCGGGTACAGGGCTCGGTAGCGTATGGCGGCGTAGGTGGGAAGGCCCGTGCGCCATGCGCCTGGATCGTCGCCCAGCAGGAAATTCACCCTGCCGACAAGCTCCCGCTCGCCCTCGAGAGCAGCCGGCCGGGCGCCTGGGAACTCCAGCCGTAACAGACTGTCTTGCCGCAACAGCTCGACCCCACCCAACTGGAACCGGGCGCGAATCGCGGGCGTCGCCGTGAAGAACGCTCCGGAGCCGTCCGGAACGGGCGCAAAGATCGGAGGCGGCGCGCCCGGGGCCGCCCCTCCGGCCGAAAACGCCCAGACGACCAGGCTCCAACCTACGACCCGCCAAGACACGTTCCGCAGTCGCCTCCTGGGTCAATCTTCGGACTGGCGGCGGCCGGGCTTTAGGGGGAACCGCTGGAGGCTTTCTCAGCTCAAGGGCGGATAGAGCAGCCGCCCCTGGCGCTCGGTCCGGGCGCGGAACAGATGGCCCTCGATCGAGGTGACGTACAGGGTTCGAAGATCGGCGTCGCCGAAGGTGCAGTTGGTGGGTCTCGAGCAAGGAACCGGGTGTTGCTCGAGGATCCGGCCGTCCGGCGCGAAGACGTAGATCATCGGCCCCGGCCCGCCTTCGTCGGTGCCCGCCGTGGCGAGGATATTGCCCTCGGTGTCCAGGCACATGCCGTCGATGCCGCGCCAGGGGCCGAAGTCGTGGAGAATCTCCGGTTCGCCGAGCGTCGCGTCCTCGCGAACCGGGTAGGCGCGCAACTGGCGCTTCTCTTCGGCGAGGCGCCCGCTCTGGGCCACATAGAGGGTCCGGTAATCGAGCGAGAAGAGGATGCCGTTTGGGCGCGTCGTGTCGCTCGTGACGCGGTGGATCGTCCAGGCGCCGTCGGCTTTGGGATCCAGCCGGTAGACGGACTCGTGGTCGAGCTCCATCAGCGACCGGTCCCGGCTCCAGGGGCCGGCAGCGCCTTCGTACCAGGGATCGGTGAACCAGATGCGGCCCTCCCGGTCGATCGCCAGGTCGTTGGGCAGATTCAGCCGCTTGCCCTCGTAACGGTCCGCCAGCACCGTGACGGAGCCGTCCGGCTCGAAGCGCACGACGGCACGGCCGCCCCCCTGGCAGCCATAGAGGGTACCGTCGCGGTCGAACATCAGGCCGTTGGTGTAATCGGTGTTCTCGCGCCAGACCTGGACGCGCCCCGCCGCCGGCAGCCAGCGCATGATCCGGCAGGCATGGATCTGGGTGAACAGCAGGCCGCTGCCGTCCCAAGCCGGCCCCTCGGAGACGCCCCCATAAGGCTCCACAATCAGTTCGAAGTTCCAGCTCACCGTCGACTCCTCCGGGAGAAGCCTCCATTATAGGCGGCCGGGGCTTTATCCCGGATTGCCGTTTTAGACGTTTTCGCGCGACCGTGTAATATCCTTCCACGTCTTTGTTCATGCGGGTTCCGGCGCGATCAACCCCTTCTGGCGGGCCGAACCCGAGGGGTTAGAAACAGAATCCGCCGTTTCAGCTTTCCCTCCACGCTGCTTTGAAGATCGATTTCCAAGGATCGCCGCTCACCTCCGACGGGGGGCCTGACTCTGGTGCACGAGTGGGACGAACGGCTCCGAGAAAGTCTCCCGAGCGCGGGGCGGCGCTCACCTGCCGGTTGCACTCCTTCAAGACCGAGATGCCGGCCGCCGAGGAGAACTTCGCCGGACTGGCGCGGATCAACGCGGGGCCCTGGGGGCGCCCCGGCCTTGCCGGTGCCGGCCGGATAGCCGGCGAGCCAGGCAGAGCAAGCGGAATGGAAGGGTGCGGCAGAGGGCGGAGGTGTCTCCAGAAGTCCCGTTCGGAGGGTAATTTCGGGCGGTCGAGCTGCCGGCAGGGGGCAGGAGCAACCCATCCAGCCCCAAGCCGAACCTGGAGGCGCGCCGAGAAGTGGGTGTGGGCCTTGACAAATGGGGGTGGGAATATATCGGACTTGTCCGGGAGTCGAAAATGGAAATCCCGGAGGAGTATTTTCCAAGCTGCGCTGGCACTGAAGATGGATTCCCCCACGAGCGTGACGCGCGCGGAGAACATTGCAACACCGCAACGGCTGGGGCTCGCCGGTTGCGACCCCATGGCCGAAGCGGGTCGCTGCCGCCGGTCTGATGCGCGTCGCGGTATCGGCCGTGGCGGATGCGACCGCTCTCCCCCAGGGCGCATCCCAAGACTGTGAGCCGGGAACCAGACAGCGAGATACACATTGCAGCAATCGGCGGTTCGGTCCGTCCGGGGAGCTACACCCTGAAGGCATTGCAAGTGGTGGCGGAAGAGCTGGCCTCCCGCAAAGGGGTCTCCGTGGATGTGATCGACCCGGCTACGCTTCACCTTCCTCCGCCGGGTCTGGACGAAGGGTCGGCTTCGGTACAGGCGCTGCGGGGGCGCGTGCGAGCCGCTACGGGAGTGGTTCTGGCTACCCCGGAGTATCACGGCTCGTTTTCCAGCGTGATCAAGCTCGTGATCGAAAACCTCGGGTTTCCCTCCGTCCTGGCCGGGAAACCCGTAGCCCTGCTGGGCGTGGCGCAAGGCCGGATCGGAGCCGTCAAATCGCTGGAATCTCTCCCGGGTGTGTGCCTGCACGTGGGCGCGATCGTGCTGCCGGGGAGCGTGTCGGTGGCTCAGGTGCACACGGCGTTCGAGGCGGCAGGTCGCCCGTCGGATGCGGCGGTCGAGCGGCAGCTCCGCAGGCTGGCTTCCGGGTTGATCGACTATATTCGCGGAGCGATCTGTCCCCGCGTCGCTCTTGAGGCGATGGTGCGGGCGCAAGAGGAGGCGGAACGTCCGCAAAGAAACGCAGGATGATCGGGCGGCAGAGCGAACGATGCAAAGCCGCGCGGATGCCGGAAGGTAATCGCAAACAACCGGAAGAGGTGGCACGATGATCGCCGTTCGCAAAGCGACAGAACGCGGCCATTTCCACTATGGCTGGCTGGACACCTATCACACATTCTCTTTTGATCGCTACTACGACCCCCGCTACTTGGGCTTCCGCTCGCTGCGCGTGTTGAATGAGGACCGCATCGCTCCGGGGGCGGGCTTTCCCCTGCACCCGCACCGCGACATGGAGATCCTCACTTACGTGCTCGAAGGGGCGCTGGAGCACCGGGACAGCATGGGCAACGGCTCGGTGATCCGCGCAGGCGACGTACAACGCATGACGGCCGGCACAGGCATTACCCATAGCGAGTCGAATCCCTCCAACTCGGAGCCGGTGCACCTGCTCCAGATCTGGATCCGCCCGGAGCGGAAGGGCCTGCCTCCGGGATACGAGCAGCGCAGTTTTGCGGCATCGGAGAAGTTCGGCCGCTTGCGGCTCGTGGCCTCCCGAGACGGGCGGGACGGCGCCGTACAGATCCACCAGGATGTGGACCTGTACGCCGCCATTGTCGAGGAGGCGGGCGAATTCCGCTTGCGACCGGAGCGCTACGGCTGGCTCCAGGTCGCGCGGGGCAGGTTGAGCTTGAATGGAGTCAAGCTGCACCAGGGTGACGGAGCGGCAATCGAAGGGGAGACACGATTGCGCATCGAGCCCGACGAAACCTCGGAATTCCTGCTGTTCGATCTGGCCTGAAGAAGGTTAAAGCACCTTTATACGATACTCGTGATGATGAAACCGATTGCGCTGTCGCTTGCGGCTCTCCTGCTGTTTGGCTGCACCAAAGGGCCGTTCGGGGACGCCGACGCGGCCGCCGACGACCGTCGCGGTCGCGCGGATCGAGAGCAGCTCGAGGGGGTCGTCGACCGCGAACGGATCGGCCGACAGCACGACGAGGTCGGCAAGCGCGCCGGTACGGATCGAGCCCCGCTCGTGCTCGGCGTGGATCGCGGTGGCGCTGCCGAGGGTCGCGGCGCGCACCGCCGTGGCCAGATCGACCGTCTCCTCGAGGTTCCACGCGT
>ENA-ORXB01003327-ORXB01003327.1-sediment-metagenome-genome-assembly--contig:-NODE-3327-length-11395-cov-3.593921_pt1 | contig 11395 bp, 8 predicted proteins | sample MGYA00237863_ERZ511475 | MGnify/ENA primary metagenome ERZ511475 (study PRJEB26305, sample SAMN06343858) | sediment metagenome | isolation source: hot spring sediment | place: Canada: British Columbia...
GCTATTATGTTGATTAAAAGACATGCCACAATAACTGTATGTCACACAAAAACAAAAGATTTACCCTCCATATCAAAACAAGCGGAAATTGTTATTGCAGCAGCTGGTAGAGCAAAATTGGTAACTGCTGACATGATTGCTCCAGGAACCGTAGTAATAGATGCTGGCATTAATGAAATTGAACCAGGGAAATATGTGGGTGATGTAGATTTTGACGCAGTTAAGGAAATAGCATCATACATTACACCAGTACCTGGTGGGGTTGGTTCAATGACCACAACACTTATGATGAATAACGTATTAACTGCGATAGAATTTCAGAAAAAGTCTTAAAATAGGAGGAAAGATATGAGTTTATATGATAAAACTTTAAATGAATATTTAGAAGTTGCATCTTCAAGTTCACCTACTCCAGGTGGGGGAAGCGTATCTGCAGTTGTTGCCACATCTGCTGCTGCAATGGTATGCATGGTTGCTAATTTAACTATCGGGAAAAAAGGATATGAAGATTGCTGGGATGCTGCAAAAGCCATATTGGAAGATGCAAAAAAATGTATCGATAGCCTTAAAGAACTTACAGCAAAAGACATGGAAGCATTTGAAACATATATGGCAGCCTTTAGACTGCCGAAAGATACGGAAGAACAAAAAAAGGCTCGGAAAGAAGCAATTCAAAAAGAAGCCAAAAACGCAACAATAATACCCTTATCAATAGCAAAAGTCTGTCATACAATACTTGTTCTCGCAGAAAAATTATCCCATTTTGGCAACAAAGGTGCAATAAGTGATGTTGGAGTTGCAGCATATATAGCAGATGGAGCATTAAGGGCTGCTATGTTTTCTGTTGATATCAATCTTCCTACCATAGAAGATGAAGCATTTGTCAAAGAAGTAACTCAAGAAAGATGTTGTCTTTTTGCTACTGCAGAAGAATTAAAGGAAAAGACAGTGGTGAAAGTTAGAGAAAGGATGGCGGGACACTGATTAAAAAGGGGGCTTCAAGCCCCCTTTTTTAAATGTTCAATATACCATTTTGTTTGCTTCAATATCCCTAAAAGAATTCTCAATTCCCTATCACTTAATTCAAACCTATCATAAAGAGACCTTAAAGCCTTCATAATTCTCTCCGGATTGATTTTATCCAGGAATCCCACTTCTGTATAAACATCTTTCATCATTTTATAAAGCCTTTCCATGTTCTCTTTAGTTACAATTTTTCTTACTTTTTTCGGCCTTTCAATGTCTATCTTTTTGAAAATTTCCCATGCAATTATCCCTACTGCATGAGACAGATTTAGTGATGGATAATAAGGATTCGTGGGTAAAGTTATTGTATAAGAACATAATGCTAACTCTTCATTTGAAAGTCCCCTATCTTCTGGTCCAAATAAAATACCTACTCTATTTTTTTCTGCCAGAGACAAAAAATTATTAAAAAAATCTATTTCAATCATTGTTGGTGCATCTTTATGAAATTTTCCTGTAGCACCAATTACAACTGACAAATCACTTATTGCTTCACTAAGAGTTGCAAAATTCTCCGCTTTTTCTATTACATCATAGGCATGAACAGCCATTTTTTTTGTTTCGAAAGTATTTAAAATATTCCGTTTTGAAACCACTCTTAAGTTCTGTAGAGAAAAATTTTTCATTATCCTTGCAATTGAGCCCACATTACCAGACCTTTTTGGATAAAGAAGTATTACAAAAATATTTTTTAAGAGCTTCAATAGTTATCCCCTCAAAATTTCCATATAGGGTATTAATTCTAAATTTGGATTTCCGGTCTTGTCATAAAACAAAGAAATTACGGGTCTATTATAAATTCTTCCAATTTCTTTAAAAAGATAGCTTGTTATTGTACCGGGCATACAAAAAGTTGGTGAAGCATTAACAATCGCTGATACGTTTTCATCTTCTAAAAATAAAATAGCTCTTCCAATTGTCAAAATAGCTTCTCCATAAAATTCAAAGGGTAAATATTTTTTGCCATTTTCTATAACTTTTTCGATAGAAGGTTCATGAATATCTTTAAAATACTTTCTTGCCATTGAATAAAAATGATGTTCCCTGTCACTATAGTACTTAGTTTTTAGTAAAACTTTAAATGTATCTTTCGCCCTATCTATACCATTTTTATATCTGATTTCATGCTTTTCTATAAGTTGGGTATAAAAAAACCATTCAAGAACTGAAGATATTATGGCTTCTCCACCCAATAATTCAATAGTCCTTATCAAATTATCATTTAAAAATTCATTGTTTCTCACATAAATCTCTCCAACGATAGCTATCTTTGGTTTTTTTAAGTCTAAAATTTTTATCTCAGAAAGAGTTTTAACTCCTTTTATAAAGCTTTTCTCATAATCTCTACCACTTTCAATATCCCCTTTAATCCTTTCTATAATTTCTTTGTAAACATTATCCACTATGCCTTTTTCCTGTTCATAAGGTCTTATTTTTAAAATAATTTTTCTAAGAATGTCATTTATTAGAACAGCATCAAAGAGTATTTTCTGAAACTTTATGGGAAGTCCACCATATGCATTCTCACCCGATGGTGATACAATGCTTACTTTAAAACCTAACTCCTTCAGAATTATATTTTGCAACAAACCATACTGTCCAAATCTACATGGACCGTTACCCGATGGCATGAAATAAGAAACAGAAGAATAACCCTTGCTTTTCTTTAACTGGTATATAATTGCTCCAAGTGTAGAATGAAAAGGAGAACATTCATGACCAATAGAATATTTTAATCCCTCATTAAAACTCTCCTGAGATTCTTGCAACACTTCTGAATCAATTTCATATTTTTTAAAAGCAGAAGCGAAAAGCTCTGCACCTACTCGATCCATGGGAGGAATATAAATTTTTTTCCCCTTTATTTCAGATTCACTCTCTTTATATATGATGGTGCTTAATTTATTATCTTCCCTTGTCTTAAAAAAATTTTTGAAACTTTCAATAGCTGCCTCAATTCTTGTAATATAACCCGTTGCTGCACTGTGGCCATCTAACTGCAATGATAAGAAAGGTTTCTTTAAACTTTCCATTTCCCGGTAAAAATAATTAAGTAAAAATGAGTCTGGACCACAGGAAAAACAGCTCAAATATATGGGGAAAAGATTTTTAAACTTCTCAACATACTTAAGGGAAGAGAGAATCACCTGCCCATAATTCCAGTAAATATGTGGATATTTGGTTGATATAAAATCTTTATCAACAGGTAAATAATCCACAGGAATCGCTTTAATGCCATAAGATTCTATTACATCTATAAAATTGTGATTTAAATGCTCGTTATACAGGACATATGATCTCCCAAGTACTAAAGCATAAATTTCATCACTGTTAATCTCTTCAAGGAATTTGTTGCCTAAGCTTTCTTTCAAATTACTATAACTTTGAACTTTTTTCTTTGCATCAACAATTGCCTTTATTATTTCATCTTCTTCTAAATTAACAAAGTCTTTGAAACTCCTTTTAATTTCCGCCGCCTGCTCCTTTAAAGATTCACTATCCAATATTTTTGGGCTAATGAAGCTAATTCCCTTAAAAATAGTTTTCATAATAGATGGTGAAGACTGAACATAGGGACATAGATGACATTGAGAAACATTACAACTAATCTCATTTCTTAGAAAATGGGGCATAAATACAGGCATATCTTTCAAAGATGAAATAGTGCCCATTGCAATAATACAGGGAGCACATATTTCATAATAAGAAAATTGCCTCCCCCTAATGTAGGCATCTTTATCCGGTTTTATAAATACTGGTTTTATATTAAGACCTTCAAGCAAATATTTTATAAAATCTGCTTTAACACTATTGCCTAAAACCTCTGGTACAAATACAGAAATTTTATAGTTTCTATCTTCTAATTTAAGATTATTATTCCTATCCATTATAAAAGTGTTGTTTTTTTTCTTTTTTGGTTTTTTATCCTCATAATCCCTACCGCATTTCATTCCCCATGCTACAACGTCTGTCCCAGTTTTAATAATGGATAGAGAACAATTATTCTTGCATAGCTCACAAATCTCTTTTTCAATATCAGTATTTTTATCACAAAAATTCAGGCCTATAAATTTTTTTGACTTAACTTTGTTTTCCCAGAGATATATTGCACATCCCATGGCACCAGTAATATGACAGTAGGGAGATACAATAATATCTTTCCCTAATCTTTGTTCAAATGAAGCAATTAGAGCTCTATTTCTCGCTGTAGCACCCTGAAAATAAATTTTGTTTCCTAAAGTTCTATTTCCTACAACCTTATTTAAATAATTATCTCTTACAGAGTGCAAAACTGCTGCTGCTATCTCGTTTTTAGGTATTCCTCTTGCAATCAGTAAATCAATATCCTTTTCCATAAAAACAGTACATCTATCTGATATGGGTGGAGAACTACTACCTTCTGCAAGTTCTGCAAATTTATCAATTGGTATACCTAATTTTTCAGCCTGCTCTTCAATAAAAGAACCAGTTCCGGCAGCACATACATAATTCATTACAGCATGATAGACTATACCATTTTTTAATTGGGTAAATTTTGAATCCTGTCCACCTATCTCAAATATTGTATCTACTTCAGGATCAATGAAGGTGGCAGCTTTTGCATGAGCAGAGATTTCATTAATAATTAAGTCTGCACATATTACCTTTCCAATAAGATTTCTTCCCGAACCAGTTGTTGATGTCCCAAGAAATAGAAACCTTACTTTTTTTCTTTTTTCTATTTCTAACAGAGCACCAAAGATTTTCTTAATAGCCCCTATTGGATCAGAAGCTGTCTTCCTATAAATAGCCAGGATTGGTTCTGCTTTATCATTTATTAAACATACTTTAGTGCTTGTTGAGCCGATATCTATACCCATATAAACTTCCATTGTAGTATCACAAGGCAGATAGCTATAATAAATTATCTCATTGTCTTTATCATCTCGTTCCATTTCAAACTGATCAAAATCTGGATAATTTTCATTTTTTTTCTTAAGTGGTGGCTTTTTAATATTAAATTTCTCTTTTTCAAATAACTGAAGATGTTCTACAACATTATCTTTTTTTGTTGTACCATTACTTGCTAAATAAAGAATGCCAAAAACCAGAGCATATTCGGGATCTTCGCACTGAATACCAACATCAGAAAATTCATCTTTGAAAGCCTTTAAAAACATTTTATTTTTAAAAACACCACCAGTAAGAAGTACTTTCCCTTCCGGTCTCCTTCCCTTAAAGAGGGATTGTATTACATTATTTGCCATGCTATAACAAAGACCTGCGGAAATTTCTTCCTTAGTATAACCTTCCTGCTGTAAATGTATTAAATCAGTCTTTGCAAAAACAGAACATCTTGTTGAAATTGCAGGTTTTATCTTAGCCTGAAGTGCTCTTTCTCCTAATTCATCAATAGAATATCCAAGCCTTTTTGCCTGTAAATCAAGAAAAGAGCCTGTACCTGAAGCACACGTCGAATTTGCCTCATGCCCTAAATAATTACCCTTTTCATCTAGATTTATTATGAAATATGAACTGGCTCCCACATAAATTATATGTCTTATGTCTTTGAATCTCTTCGCATATTTTGATAGAACAAAAAAGGGATGAAACCCACCATAAATAAGAGAATTGATACCTGTGAGATATATATCCTTTATATCAAGTTCAAGACTTTTGATTATCGATAAAAAATCACCCTTATGAGGTTTATAAAGGACTTTTTCAAACGCTCCGTTCTCCCATTTAGCAATCGTTATATAAACAGAACCTATATCTATAGCGTAAAGCCCTTTCATACAAGTTATTAACATTTTACTAAAAATAAAAAAGAGTTTTAAACCATTTTTTTAATTGTTTCTATTAATTTTAATGCTGTAAAAGGTTTCTCTAACAAAGGATAATCTTCTATAAATTCTTTTTTATCTTCTAAAATCTCCTCTGAATATCCAGTCATCATTAAAACTTTAATACCCGGTCTTGTCAATTTAATTTTTTCTATAAGTTCAATCCCAGACATTTTTGGCATGATAATATCTGAAATAACCAAAGATATATCTATGTTTTTCTCAAACAACTCCAATGCCTTCAGGCCATTTTCTGCAACCAAAACTTCATATCCACTTTGCTTCAGAGTATTAAATATAAATTCCCTTATCATATCATCATCTTCCACTACCATAATTTTACAACTTTTCTCCCCTTCTAAAACTTTCAACTCTTTTTCTTTCGCACAAGAATCTTTTGTCTCCAAACATCTTGGTAAATAAATCTTAAAGGTACTGCCTATTCCTAACTCACTATAAACCCATATATAACCACCATTTTGTTTCACAATCCCATAAACCGTAGCAAGCCCAAGACCAGTACCCTTTCCTCTTTCTTTAGTTGTAAAAAAAGGCTCAAATAGATGAGATTTTACTTCATCATTCATCCCTACTCCTGTATCTTCAACTTCGACCATTACATATTCACCTGCTAAAACATTAGGATGCCCCTTTATATAACCTTCATCGAGTATTTTATTCCTTGTTCGTATTATTAATTTACCTCCCCTGGGCATGGCATCTCTTGCATTTACAACCAAGTTCATTAATATCTGATCTATCTGAGATGGATCAATCTTAACATTCCAGAGATTTTCTTCAAGATCGATTACTACTTCAATATCCTCTCCAACTGTATTATGTAAAACCTTTTCCAGATCTTTTATGTTGTGATTTATATTACATACAACAGGTTTAGCAATCTGTTTTCTGCTAAAGGCAAGAAGTTGTTTTGTTACATTTCCAGCCCTTTCACTGGAATTTATAATTTTTTCTAAGTTTTTTCTTACCTCTTCTTTATCATTTAAATTTATGAGAGAAAGATAGGCATAACCATTTATGGCAGTTAAAAAATTATTAAAATCATGGGCAATACCACCTGCAAGTCTTCCTATACTTTCTAATTTTTGAGACTGATAAAATTTTTCTTCTAACTCTTTTACGTATGTTTCATCCCTTATTATTGTTAAGTAAAGCTCATCATTTCTAAAGTTACCTATATATGCACCCTGTATATCACAAATTTTTTTATTACCTTCATTAACAAAATGGATATTCACTATATCAAAACTTTTTTTATTGCTAAAAAGTTCATTATAAAAATTTCTAACTTTTATGAAATCATCAAAATTAATTCCTATAAAACTATAAAGATCAAATATATTATTAACATCTTTGAATTTCTCCCCAAAAACATTTAAAAATCGTTTGTTAATGAAGGTTATATCGCCATTATCTTTATGAATAATTACTGCATTGGGAGAATTATTTAGAATTGAATTAAAAAGTTGTTCATTCTCATGGGCTAACTTCAAGATTTCTTTATCTTTATAATGTTTTAATCCCAGAAGAGCAATTATAAAGATTAACCCCAAAAATGAAAGATTTACTATAATTACTTTCTCAATATCTGGATATGTACGTATTTCGGGCCAGAATTTTAATAAATTTTCAATATATTTTTCTCTTTTTAGTTTTTTTACTGTTTTATTGAATTTACTAAAAATATCTGGTCTTCTTTTATTTATTATAAAAGCTATATAGTCTTTCGTGATTAGTTTTGGATTATCAAACAAACCTTTTACAAAAAAGATTTTACCTCTGTAGCTTTTTACCATTAAAAAGTGAGTATTTATGTAATCATTTAAAACAAGATCAACTTTTTTATTAACGAGGGCTTCAACTGACTCTTCTGTGGAATCAAAACTGATAACCTGACAATTTTCAAACTTTTCACAAAGCTTAAATGCTAATTTTTCACCCGTTGCATTTTTCTTAACACCGATCTTCCTATTTGATAATTCATTAATATCGCCTTTAAAATCGAGTGTACTTACAAATACAAGACCTGTTTTTAAGTATGGCTCGGTAAAATCAACTTTTTTCCTTTCTTCAGTTACATAAATTGCACCAATGCCCACATCCGCTTCACCACTGCCAATTTTTTCTAATACTTGAGCAAAAGGAACTATTTCAAGAGAATACCTATAGTCATTTTCTTCACAAATTTTATTTAAAAGGTCTATATCAAATCCTACAATTTTACCATCTTTATAATAAACAAAAGGCTCATACAGGGAGGCAACAACTTTAATATTTTCAAGAGCAAATGCATAGTTGAATTTCAATAAACATAAAAAGGCTATTAAAAAAAATTTTTTCATTTTACATTAAAAAATTCTATACCCTTTTCTGGGAATGTCAACCCAACAAGGGATCTAATATAAAATTTTGAAAGAAAAAAACTCTGATGCGGCTGGTTCTTCAATTATGTCAATCTTACTCACAACAGCTTTTGGTGGACCTACATGACACCAGCTAATTAATTTTTCCAGTGCCTTCTCATCTCCCTCTATAACCGCTTCTACACGCCCATCAGAAAGGTTTCTAACCCAGCCATTTACCCCTAACTTAATTGCTTCTTGTAGCATTGATTGCCTGTACCAGACACCCTGAACTTTTCCAGAAATGAAGAGATGATATCTTTTCATTTTACTATCTTTTCTTAATCTTTTTTCTTGCCTCAATGGCTTCCTGTGTATTTGGAAAACGAGCTATCAGTTCCCTTAAAGCGCCTTCTGCTTCTTTTTCCATACCAAGATTTTCTAAAGTAAGTGCTTCTTTATAGAGCGCTGATGGCACTTTATCAGCATGTGGAAGATCAACCACAATTCTATGAAAGTAATTAAGTGCATCATTATATTTCTTCTGAGCATAATAAGATTCCCCAATCCAGTATAAGGCGTTATCAGTTAAAGAGTCCTGCGGGTACAAAATAATAAATTGTTCAAAGGCACTTATAGCATTTTCATACTTACCCTTGTTGTAGAGCTCTAAAGCATCGTCATACATCTGCTGTTTTGTTTTAGTATCTGCTTTAGCCGTTTGAATTTTTCCAAGTTCTTCTTGTTTTTTTTCAATCTCCTTAATTTTTTCTTTTAAGACAACAATATCCGACGTAAGGTTTTTAAAGGTAGTTAAATCCTTTTTTAACTCTTCTATACTATTTGACAGATTTAAGATTTGGGTATTCATTTTTTGAATGAACTCACTCTGAATTTTAAAAAGTGCTTCTATATTCTTTAAACCTTCTTTTGTTTCTATCTTAAAATTATCATATTCTCCTTTAAGTTTTGATAAAGAGAAATCTAACTCATCAATTCTTACATTAGTATCAGCAAAACTTTTCCTCAAATTTTCATGAAGTTCATCAAGCCTAGCTGTAGTTGACTTCAATTCACCTGCTTCAGAAGTAAGAGAAGTGGATGTAGATCTAAACTCATTTTCTAACTGATAAGTTTTCCTTTGTAAAACTGCAAACTCATCCTTAGTAACGAAATAGCCACATCCACTTAAAAATAAACAAACACTAAATATTATTACCTTTTTCATTTAATTCTTTTAAACTCGCATCTCCTGTTTTTTGCCCATGCCTCTTCATTATGTTCATCAATCAATGGCTTGTCTTTACCATAACTTATTGTCTCCAATCTTTTCTCATCGATCCCCAAGTCAACAAGATATTTTTTTGCTGACTCTGCTCTCCTCATACCAAGCTGAAGATTGTATTCTCTTGTACCCCTTTCATCACAGTGCCCTTCAATTAGGACTCTAACGTCTGGATTCGCTTTAAGATAATCTGCAATTTCCTTCAAAACATCAGCCGCTTCTTTTTTAATATCATACTTGTCAAAATCAAAATGAATCTTTTTTGCAAGAACACTAACCTCTTTTGAACCGTCAGTTGCAGTTGTTTGTGCTTTTGCTATCATAGTTGGTGTCACTTCTTCTACACTTGCTTTTTTAGCTTCTTCCTTTTGTTGTATCTGACTTTCCTTATCCTTTTGATCTGCACCTTTCTGATCCTTTGGAACTACCTGTTCCTGAGGTACTGGTTTAACTTCTGCTTGTGGTGGCTGTGATACCACTTTTTGTTTTGCACAGGCTGTTAACAGAAACACAACACACAAACTTAACAAAATTTTTCTCATTTTTTTCTTCCTCCTTTATTCAATATATAAATAACTCATAATTGCAGGTAATGTAAACAATTTTGTGTATCTTAAGGTTGAAATATCTATTAAATAAACGCTGGAACTATTACTTTCCTTAGAAAGAGCAAATATAAACCTCTCATTTCTTGACCAATGGGGATCCTCAAAGCTTTTCTCAATCGGCGTAAGTAAAGCAAAATCAGCACCATCAATTGAAGATGCATAAATTTTATTTATCCCTGAAACCATAGCAACATAAAGGAAGTGAGTCCCCGTTGGAGCAAAAGAAGGAGATGTGGAATAGTTGTGTTTATAAGTTAATCTTTTTATTTTTTTATTTTCTAAACTAAATAGGAAAATTTGCGGACTGCCATACTCATCGGAAACAAAAGCAATACTGTTATTTTTATATGTTTTTACAGGTGACGCCAGCCGCGATCTGCTTGAATATACTGATTCCAAACTCTTTTTATTAATGTCATAAATAAAAATTTTTGAAATTTTGCCGTCATAACTTGTGAAATAAATCTTTGTTCCATCTTCTGAAAAACTTCCAGCCACATTCAAACCCTTTGACGAATAAATGGGTATATCATCCAGGTTTTTTAGGTCAATAAGCCTTAAAGATGTCCCTCCCGTTTTAAAATATCTTGTGTAAACCACTAAATTTCTCTGGGGAGAAATTTTGGGTGCCACTGAATCAGTTAGATTATCTGTTAATTTCCTAATTTTTTTCCCGGAGATATCGGAAAGAAAAATCTGCCTAACCCCATTCCAGTTCATAGAAAACACAAGGTTGGTGGAAAAAATGCCATTAGTTTGTGTAATCTTTTCAAATATTAAATCTGCTAATTTTATTGCAGTATTTATATTATCTTCATTCTTTTTAACTTCAAAAGTTACAACTTCCTGAGTTTTTAAAAATGTCAAAAAGATATTTACAGTTTCCACTTTTTTTTCGAATGATAATCCATAATCTGCTTCATCAATACCATCTACAAAAACCATATTTGGCATAAATTTAAGGTATCTGACCAAAAGGTTAACTAATTCAATATTCTTTACCTTCTTATCATCAACATATAATTTAAAGGGTCTTAGATTGGGATTAGATATTTCGATTGTAAGAGAATATACGATGGAATTTAACATTATCAACAGGAAAAAGGAGAAGAAAAGATTGGACTTTTTCATAGTCTAAATATTATTGTAATTTTAGCACTATCAAACGATGTTTGAAATAAATTTTTTGGTGGTGGCAAAAATGGAAATGATTTTTTTATCGCCTCTTTAATCGAAGCATCATAAATACTATTACCAGAACTATTCTTCAGTCTGTAACTTTTTAGT
>ENA-ORXB01003328-ORXB01003328.1-sediment-metagenome-genome-assembly--contig:-NODE-3328-length-11391-cov-17.756762_pt1 | contig 11391 bp, 8 predicted proteins | sample MGYA00237863_ERZ511475 | MGnify/ENA primary metagenome ERZ511475 (study PRJEB26305, sample SAMN06343858) | sediment metagenome | isolation source: hot spring sediment | place: Canada: British Columbia...
CATCGGTATCTCCTCGTTGGTGGTGTGCTTTTCATGATAGCACATACGAAGCAACGCCCTCAACTGCGTAAGTCCTAAATTCGTCGGCTTCAAATCCCCCCTCACCCCGACCCTCTCCCCCCTTATCAAGGGGGAGAGAGCAGGGAGTGGGGGGATTCTACACGCGCAGGAATTTGCGAACTTTGAACGCGCGGTTGGTATTATTGGCAGCGAGTTCCTCTCGTAAGCACCAGTTCCAGAAGGTTCGAGGCTTGCGATAGTCGTTGTGCAGTTGGGTGTTGCTCACGCCGTGCTAACTGATACCTTGAATAGTGAACAGGCGAATTTCGCCCGAATGGAAGGTCTGCATAGCGTTCTCCTATAGGGACATATGTGCAGGGGTTCGCAATCGGTAGTGGGGTGTGTGTGGGCGTTGCGCAAGGAATAGCGCATGGAGCCGGCGGGGGGATTCGAACCCCCGACCTTCCACTTACAAGGCGGTTGCTCTACCACTGAGCTACGCCGGCGCCCGACCGAATTATACCCGCGCCCCTGCAAAAAATCACACGCCTGCCGATAATCACGGCAGGAGGGAACCATGCAGGTCTCGCTCAAGACAACCGCCAAGAAACACAAGGCGACGCTGAACGGTGAAATCGGGTTCGCCGAAACAGCGACGCTCTACGAAACCGCCCAGCAAATCGCACGGAACCCGAAGGAGACCCAGATCGACTGGAGCAACCTGACCGCCATCCACTACGCGGGCGTGCAGGTGCTGTTCGCCCTGCGCAAGTCGCTCGAAGAGCAGGGCTACAAGGTGCAGTTCACCGAGCCAAACCCGCAACTGTATCAACATCTCCACACCTTCGGTGTGTGGGACGCCCTCATCCAATCCTAACACCTAAGGAGCGCGACGATGGACAGCTTGATGCAACTGTTTTACGACGAGGCGAACGAGATGGTCGAGGGGATGGAGCAGGTGCTGCTTGCCCTCGAATCGGGCGAGCCTGACCCCGAGACGGTCAACGCGCTGTTCCGCTATGCCCACTCGTTCAAAGGCAACAGCGCGGCGATGGGCTTCACGCACCTAAGCAAGTTCACACACGGACTGGAAAGCGCGATGGAGGCGCTGCGCAAGGAGCAGCGCACGCTGACTCCAGAGCTGGCGACGCTGCTGCTGCAGGCGGTGGATATGATTCGCACGCTGCTGGAGCGCACGCGCACCGAAGGCGATGTCGGCGACCCGACCTGCGAGCCGCTGCTGCAGCAAATCAACGCGGTCATCAACGGCGAGACGCCGCAACCCGTTCCTGCGCCGAGTGCGCCCATGCCCAGCGCGCCCGTCCAAACCGCCCCTGCCGAGCCACCCACCACGCAGGGAGCGCCCCAGTACCGCATCACCTATCAGCCTGCCCCAACCCTCAGCGCCGAACACGACCCCCTGCAACTGCTGACCGAACTGCAGGAATACGGGCAGGTCATCGAGTGCCGATTCCGCGAGCAAATCCCGCCGCTGGAGCAGCTCAAGACAGACGCCTGCTACGGCAGCTGGGAACTCCTGTACGAGACGGCATTTGAGCCTGCAATCGTGCGCGCGCTGCTGGAGCTGGCAGCCGAAGGCGCGGAGGTGCGCATCGAGCCTGTGAACGCCGCGCCCACCGAGACGGCGCAGCCCACCGCTGCCGAGACCGTCGCCGCGGCGTCCCAGCCAAGCGTCGCCACGCCGCCACCGACCGAAACGCCCGCTGCGGCAGCGGCAGCCGCTACCGCCGCCGTGAACGCCGCCGCCAGCAAGGGCGAGGCGCAGAGCATCCGCGTCTCCACCGAGAAAATCGACGCGCTGATGAACCTCGTGAGCGAAATCGTTATCGCGCAATCGATGCTCTCCAGTGCACAGACCGCCGACACCGACGAGCGCACCCGCGCCGCCATCACCCAAATGGAGCGCCATGTGCGCGACCTGCACGAGCGTGTGATGGCAATCCGCCTGCTGCCCGTGAGCTACCTGTTCAACCGATTCCCGCGCATGGTGCGCGACACCGCCGCCAAACTCGGCAAAAAGGTCAACTTCGAGGTGGAAGGCGAGGAGACCGAACTCGATCGCACGCTGCTGGAAGCACTCAGCGACCCGCTGACGCACCTGATTCGGAACGCCATCGATCACGGCATCGAGCCGCCCGACGAGCGACGCCAAAACGGCAAGCCCGAAACAGGCACTATCAAGCTCAGCGCGTACCAATCCGAAGGGCGCATCTATATCGAGGTGCGCGACGACGGGCGCGGCATCAACACCGAGCGCGTGCGCCAAAAAGCCATCCAACTCGGCTGGATTACGGAAAACGACCACCCCGCCGAAGAGACCCTGTACGACTTCCTGTTCCAGCCCGGCTTCTCAACGGCGCAGCAGGTGAGCGACCTATCGGGGCGGGGCGTCGGGATGGATGTCGTCAAGCGCAATGTGGAAAGCCTCGGCGGGAGCATCAGCGTGCAGTCCAAGCGGGGCGAGGGCACACGCTTCCTGCTGCGCGTGCCGCTCACGCTCGCGATTATGGACGGGCTGGGACTGACCGTCGCCGACGAGCATTACATCGTGCCGCTGACCGCCGTCGTGGAAGCGTTCCAGTACGAGAGCCTGCAGCATACCGCACTGTTCGACCAATACGAAATGGTCAATGTGCGCGGCGAGTTCATCCCGCTGGTACGCCTGCGTCAGTTCGTCGGACTGCCCGAAACCGACCACGACGGGCTAATCGTCGTGCTGGAGCAGGAAGGCGAACAAATCGCGCTGCTCATCGACGGAATCGCGGGGCAGCAGCAGGTGGTGCTGAAGAGCCTGGAGGAGAACTTCGTCCGCGTGCACGGGTTCGCAGGCGCAACGATTTTGGGCGATGGGCGCGTCGCGCTGATTCTGGATGTGTCCGACCTCATCCGACGCGGACGCCAATCCGCCGAACGGTACGCCGCCGTCGCCTAAACACACGAAGGAGGACAATACGATGACAACAATCACTCAGCCAACCGAAACGACGACCGCTACAGAGATGAACACCGACAAGTACCTGGTGTTCCAAATCGGCAACGAGACCTACGGCGTGCCGCTGCTGCAGGTGCAGGAAATTCGCACCTACACGCCTGCCACGCGCGTGCCGAACGCCCCCGACTATGTGCTGGGCGTGATTAACCTGCGCGGCAATATCATCGCCGTGATTGACGCCCGTACACGCTTCGGACTGCCGCCCCTGCCCGAGGACGAGTCCACCGTCGTGGTGGTCGCGCAAGTCAGCGACAAAATCTTCGGGCTGCGCCTCGACTCGGTCTCCGATGTGATGGACATCCCCATCGATCAGGTGCAGCCGACGCCGCCGATTGCCTCCGAAGCCACGCAGCGGTTTCTCAGCGGCGTGGTGCAGGTCGGCGAGCGCGTCGTGATTCTGTTGAACCTGCGCGAAATCTTCGACATCGACGCGCTCAGCAGCATCGCCGCCTAAAAATCGCGCTGAATCGGGTATCTTCTGCAGCGGAGGGGTTCTCCAACCCTAAGAACCTCTCCGCTGTTTGGGCGTCCAAGTGCTTGGAGAGCGACGATGAGACAGAAGCGACTATTCGGATTGGCATTAGTGACGACTGCGCTTGCAGTATTGGTGAGCGCGTGCGGCGGAGGCGGCGGTACGAGCGGCGGCGGAACCAGCCCGACCGTTGCAGTTGCCGTGCAGGGCGCGGCGTGGGTCGCTTATCAAGACGGCACGAACGGTACTTGGCAAACGCTTGCGCCATCAGGCGGCTTTAGCGGCAGCGTCCCGTCCACTGCCCCCGACGGGCGCTACACGCTCGCGTTTGTGTGTCCCGGGCAGAAGCCGACCGTGCATGTGGTGCAAGCGACCCGTCAAGAGTTGCCCAGCGTCAACTTCACCTGTGGCGGCGCGACGCCCGCAACCATCACTGTGGAGGGTACCGTTGCGGGCTTGAACGGCGGCAACGCGCTTGTGTCCATCGGCGAGGCGACGACTACCACAGCGGGCGACTACTCCCTGCAGACGCCGCCTGGCGTCTACGATGTGATTGCGGTGCGTTATGTGGGCAGCGCACCCAACCGTGTCTGGCTGCAGCGCAATCGCTCGTTCAACAACAATACGACCTACCCCATCAACTTTGCGCAGGCGGACGGGACGGTCGTGCGCGTGTTCGATGTCGCCAGCGGCGCACTCACTGTATCGGGCTTAGACACCCAGGCGAACGAGACCGCCACCGTGCGCATCCTGCTGCAGTCGGGCAACCGCAGCAGCGTTGTCGGACTCGGTTCCGCGCTGAACGAGTTGACGCCGACTGCCTATCCCCGCTTCCCATCGGGCGTGCTGAGCGCGGCGGAGCAGTTTCGCGTGCATGTGGACACCTCCGAGCAGCGCGGTGTGGCGCAAGTCGCCTCCACCCTGCCCAGCAACCTCACGGTCACCCTCCCGCCCCCGTATGGGAACCCTGCGCTTAGCGTCAATAGCGCGGGCGCTATCCAGTTCACTGCCCAAGACTTCTCCTACGGCGAGGCGCCCGCGATTGGCTACCAGCTGAGCGCGTCGGCGAGCAGCGGCGCACGCTACGAATACTTCATCACGGCAGGCTGGCTGGGCAACACAGACGCCTACACAACGCCCGTGCTGGAGACGCTCGCAGGCTGGAACAGTGCGTGGAACCTCCAGCGCGGCGAGACGGCGGATGTCGCCCTGCGCGTCTATGTCTCGCCCAGCGGCGCGACGCCCCAAGCCGTGTGGAGCTACCTGCAGGGCAATCCCGCCCCGTCAGGATTCATCCTGCGCTACGCCACACGCCGACAGACGCTCACACCATAGCGACATAGGCTATAATAAGTTGCTATGACGACAGGAGTTCTCACCCTGCTGCTCCTGATTACAGGATGGGGCGAATACCCCATCCTGACAAACCAATCGCGTGTCTTGGCAGCGCCCGACCGCATCATCGTGCGCTTCTCAAGCGAAGACTCGCGCAAGGCGTGCGAAGGTTCGGGCTTCCCTGTAATCCGCGACATGCCCGAAATCAACTACAGTGTGGTGCGCGTGCCTTGGGGATTGGTCGACGAAACAATCGTGCTGTTTCGCAAACAGGGCTGGGTGAAGGAAGCGTATCCAGATCGTGCCTATGTCCTTGCCTACACGCCGAACGATCCCCTTTTCCCATCCCTGTGGAACTTGCATCGGATGCAACTTCCCCAAGCGTGGGAGTGGACACGCGGACGCCCAGAAGTCGTTATTGCCGTGCTGGATACGGGCGTCAACTACAACCACCCCGAACTTGCCCCCAATTTGTGGGTGAACGCAGCCGAGATCCCCAACAACGGTATCGATGACGATGCCAACGGACCGGTAGACGACTATCTGGGATACGACTTCGCGTACAACGACCCTGACCCGATGGATGACCACGGGCACGGCACGGCACGGCGTGCGCAGGCATTGTCGCCGCTGCGGGCGACAACAACCTTATGCTGGCAGGCGTCGCATTTCAGTGCCGTATCATGTGCGTCAAAATCGGCTTGTCGAATGGCTACAGCTACGACTCGATGTTTGCGCCTGGCATCATCTACGCGGCTCAAATGGGCGCGAAGGTACAGAGCATCAGCTACTTCAGCGACGACCTCACGCCTGTTTTGCGCGCGGCGACCGACTATGCGTGGCGTGTAGGCTCCCTTCTCGTGGTGGCGGCGGGCAACTACAACGAGCCGCTCCCCCTCTACCCCGCAGGATATGACCGCGCCGTCGGCGTCGCTGCAACAACCAGCAGCGACCGCAAGGCAAGTTTCTCGAACATGGGTAGCTGGGTCGATGTCGCAGCGCCAGGGGTCGGTATCTATGCCACTACACTGGAGGGTAGCTACACCAGCTCTTTCGCAGGAACCTCCGCTGCAGCCCCCAATGCCGCAGGGGTGGCGGCACTCCTCTGGTCGTGGATGCCCCACGCACGCATCGAAACCATCCGCGAAGCCTTGGAATACTCCGCTGAACGGATTCCCGACCCGATTGCGGGAGAGTATGTGAATTACGGCACTGTCAACGCGAACCGTGCGCTTCAATACCTGCGCGAAGTGACCCTCTTGCCTAACGGCATCGCACTCTGGCAGCCAATCGCACCCACCATCCACTGGGTTAGCCCACACCGCGTTCCTGTCCAAGGATGTACGCTCACCATTGCGGGACGGTACTTTGGATGGAATCGGCTCTGGGGGCGCGTTATGCTGGACAACCGCCCCATACCCATCTTAGAGTGGACGGATAGCAAAATCGTGGTTGCCGTTCCACCAGGATCACGCGCAGGCGAACTCCAGGTGGTCGTGCGCGGTATCCCCACCCAACGATTCCGTCTGGAGCGGGCGTTCGCTCCCAACACGCGTGCCGCCGCGCCCCACGACCGCCAAATCAAAGGGTATACAGCAGGCGCACGGGTCAGTGGCGGCTTTGCCGAACTGCGCCACGCCGATAACTCACCCCTCATCGCACAAGCACGCACCGATAACGGGAACATTGTCCTCTACCTTCTGGTGAGAGGCTTAAACAAAGACAAAGTGCGTGGCGACTTGCGACTCACCTACCGCCGCCGTGCGCAAAATATGCCCAGCAACACAGCGGATCGCATCGAAATTTACGACTTTGCTACCGGAAGCTATCCCTACGGGAACTTCGTACAGGTGTTTCAGGCTCCTCTACCCACCACCTACCAAACAACGACCCTAACTGCTCCTGACCCCGCACGCTACATCTCTTACGAAGGGGATGTTTTCGTGCGCGTGATTGTTGAAGGCGCAGGAACGACAGGACAGCTCCTGATAGACCAGCTACTCATAGAGTGGGGAGAGAACCCATAGAATGCGCTTAGGTATAATTGGTATGGTGGGCCTGTAGCTCAGCGGCAGAGCAGGCGGCTCATAACCGCTTGGTCGCAGGTTCGAATCCTGCCGGGCCCACCAGCAAAACTTAAAGTAGGAGTTTGCGTTTCCGGGGAGTATCCACAAAAAAGGGCGCGCGCATGAGCAACGAGAACGCTCTGGAGCTGAAACGGCATGAGCTGGTTGCATCGCCGCTATTCAACCTGACCTTCATGCCGAGTATGCTGCTGTTGCCCGATAGCCTGCGTATCTATCGAGCGACAGACGCGGCGACGCGCATTCTGGGCTACTCGCACGACGAACTCCAAGCGCGGACGCTCTATGACCTGCTGGTCGAGCCGCGCGAGCGGGTAGACGCCATGCTGCAGCGGGCGCGCACGCAGCCGCCGTTCGTGCTGACCGCGCGCCGTCCCAACCGCGAAGAGCGCATTATCGAGGGGATTGTGCATCCGCTCGACGAGTACGACCTGCTAAACCTCAGTTTCGCCGACCTGACCGATTTGCACCTGCCCCGCCGCGCCCTGCGCGAAACTTCGGCAATCTCCCCCCGACATACGGGCTACGCCTACTTGCGGGAGCTGGTGTGCGCCATTTCCCGCACGTTTGATGGCGCGCACACCTACATCGGACGCCTGGTGGAAGCCCAGCGCGTTCACGGGATTGCCTACGCCATCGGCGGCGTACTGCACGAGCCGATGGACTATCACCTGCAAGGCACACCTTGCGAGAATGTCGCCATCGCGGGATTCTGCGCCTACCCGTCAGGCGTGCAACAACGGTTCCCCGACGACCCAGAACTCCAAGCACTGGCTGCCGAGTGCTACATCGGCGCGCCACTACGCGACCCGCTGGGGCGCGTCATCGGCATCGCTTGGATCGTCCACACCAAGCCCATCACGCCAAGCGACACCATCAGCGAGATTTTCCAGCTATTCACCACGCGCGCCGCGCACGAACTGCTGCGCGAGCAGACCGAAGCTGAAGCCGAGCAGCTGCGCACGCAACTGCTGCAAGTGCAAAAGATGGAGAGCATCGGGCGCATGGCGGGTGGACTGGCGCACGATTTCAACAACCTGCTGACCGCCGTGCTGGGCTACATCGAACTCGCGCAGGGCGCGCTGCCTCCCAACAACTCCGCACAGGGCTTCCTCAACAACGCCATCATCGCCGTCGAGAAAGCCGCGGGCGTCACCCGCCAACTCATGACGCTCGCACGCCAGCAGTCCATGCAGCGCCGCGCCGTGAATCTGAACGAAATCGTGAACGAAGCCGTGCGCATCGCCCTAACTTGGATGCCCGCCCCCATCCAAATCCAGACCTATCTTAGTGAACCGCTTTGGCTTACGGAGGCAGACCCGTCCCAACTGATGCAGGTGTTGCAAAACCTGCTGCTGAACGCCCGCGACGCCATTCCCGAAACGGGCGGAACCATCACCATCGAGACACAGAACACTACGCTGGACGCCGAGTACGCCCGCACCCACTATCAGGTCGTGCCTGGCGAGTATGTGATGCTAATGGTCTCTGACACAGGGGTCGGGATGAAGCCCTTTGTGCGCGAGCGCATCTTCGAACCGTTTTTCACCACCAAGCCCCGCGGACAAGGCACAGGGCTGGGGCTGTCTATTGTGTATAGCATCGTGAACCAGCTGGGTGGGCACATCTGGGTCTACACCGAAGAGGGTAAGGGCACCACTTTCAAGATCTACCTGCCGCGCGCCTACGAGCATGCGGGCGCGCTCCGTGAAACGCGCACGCTGCCCACCGAACTCCCCCGTGGGCAGGAAACGGTTCTGGTGGTCGAGGACGAACCTGGCGTGCTGGAGGTTGCCGCTGAAGCGCTCCGCTTGCAGGGCTACACCGTGCTGACCGCCCAATCGCCCGCCGAAGCGCTCCAGCTGGCGCAGAGCTATCCCGAACCCGTCCACCTACTCATCACCGATGTGGTGATGCCCGTGATGAGCGGACGCGAGCTGGCGGACTACCTGATTCGCCTGCACCCGCAGATGCGCGTGCTGTATGTGTCGGGCTACACCGAGAACACCATTGTGCATCACGGCGTGCTGCAGGAAGGCGTTCACTTCCTGCCGAAGCCCTACACCCCCGCGCAACTGATTCAGAAGGTGCGCGAGGTGCTGGACAGCGACTGAAGCGGTATACTTAGGCGCGAGATGCATATCGTCGTTGGCGTGGACGGAGAGGGCGCGTATGAAAACGCGCTGGGATGGGTACAGTCGCTGCAGTTTGGGCAGCCCGAAGTGATTCTTGCGTCGGTCGTGGAGCCGCCGCGCCCGCCTGTGGTGGGCGTCGTCGCCCCCTTCTCGGAAGAGGCGTACCTGCAGGCGATGCAGGCGCAAACCGAAGCCCTGCAGACGCGCCTCGCCGCCGTTCAGCAGCAGGTTCACGCGCAGGGCATCGCCGCCGAAACCGCCCTACTGCACGGGCAGGCAAGCGCGAAGCTACTGGAGCTGGCGGACGAGCGGGACGCCGACCTGATTGCGCTGGGCGCAACGCGCAAGGGCGCACTGCAAGCGATGCTGGTCGGTAGCGTCGCACGCGCCGCGCTGACGCACGCCCGCCAAAGCCTGCTCATCGCCCACACCCCGCCGCCTGCCGATAAACCCCTGCACGCCGTGCTGGCGACCGACCACTCGGAGTATAACGCCCGCTGTATTGAACGCCTCGTGCAGTTCGCACCGCAGGGCATCCGTCGTATCGCTATCACCACTGCCTTCGATCTGGACGAGGAGACCCTACAGACGCTCACCCGCTCTGCGCCCGCCGTGCAAGAGTCGGGCGTGGAGTGGATCATCGAGCATCTGCACGAGCGCAATCACCAAGTGTGTGAACGGCTGCGTCCGCTAAACGCCGCGTGCGAATCGGTCGTCGTGGAAGGCTTGCCCATCCCTGCCATCCGCGAGGCGATGCGCGAGACCGAGTCGCAACTGCTGATTCTGGGCGCGAAGGGACACTCGCTGCTGGAGCGGCTCTCGCTGGGCAGCGTCTCGTACCACTTCGCGATTGGCGAGGCGGTGAACCTGCTGATACTCCGCGTCCCTGAATAGCCATGCAGACGCGCAAACGGCTGATTGGCGTTATCGGCAGCTCAGTGGGCACGCCTGAACAGCTGGAGCAGGCGCGCGCTGTGGGACGGCTGATTGCCGAACGCGGCGCGGTGCTGCTGTGCGGCGGGATGACAGGTGTAATGACCGCCGCCGCGCAAGGCGCACGGGAGGCAGGCGGGCTGACCATCGGCATCTTGCCCGGCGCAAACGCCGCCGAATCGCCCCCCAACGAGTTCATCGAGATCCCGCTCTTTACGGGGCTGCGCGAGGCGCGCAACTACCTCATCGCCTGCGCCAGCGAGGGACTGATTGCCATCGGCGGCGGATACGGCACGCTCTCCGAAATCGCGCTGGGGCTGCGGCTCGGCAAGCCTGTCGTGCTGCTCAACAGCTGGCAGTTCGCGATGGCGGGCGAACCGCTTGAAGTGCCCACTGCCCATACGCCTGAAGAATCTGTGGAGACGCTTTGGAGGCTACTGGGTTAGTCAAACAACCCCGGCTGCTTCTCCGCCTGAATGATTGCCTGCGGCTTAGGGAACCGCGTATCGAAGTCAGGGAACAGCGGCTCTAAACGCGCGGCGAACTTATACAGCTTGTCCACATAATGCTCGCGGTCTTCGTCGTGGGCGTACTCCTCCAACAAGCCGAGACTGCCGTCGCGCCTGCGGTAGACCATAATATAGTCGCCAATCTGGAAGCGTTTCGCCAGCGGGTACAGCAGGTGGGTGTCTTGCTTGCTTTTGGCGGTGACGCGCTCGCGCCGACAGAGATGCTCGATGTCCACCTCGCCGTTGAGGATCGCCCGCGCCAGCCGCTGGTACTCGGCGACCACGCGCTCTGGCTCGCCGTTCAGCAGCCACTGAATGGCGTTGTTCAGGAACTCGCGCCCGAACTTTTCGTCTGCGCGGGAACGCAGCGACGCGCCCTTGAAGGTCAGCTTGCCATCGTAGCCCTGCAGCACATAGTTTTTGGTCTTCAGCGATAGCATCGCCCTGTAGCGTCCGTCGTAGGCGAGGCGGATACCTTCGGGCAGCACCGCGCCCACCCGCTCCACGAAGGCAATCTCGTCCGCTTCGGTCTGCACTTCGGGCGGCGGCTGGAAGTAGACGCCGTCGGTATCGATCTCCACCACCAGCCCGCCCTGCTGCTCGATCTCGGCGGCGATTTGTTTAACCAACTCTTGCCCCGTCAGCGTCACCTGCTCGGCGGCATCGTAATCGTTGAAGTGGAACGGACCACCTAAGTAACCGTAATACGAGTTCACGAGTATCTTAAATGAGTTCTGCAATCCGTCCCAATACGCCGACTCTGCGCCCTGAGTCTGTTTCGCGCGCGCTTTGGCTTCCAACCGCAGGCGGCGCAGTCGCTCCAGCGTCGGCAAAAACACATTCAGGTGGTCGGCGCGGGGTTTGATGCCATAGCGCAACATCACGCTGGGGTACAGGCTCTCCACATCCG
>ENA-ORXB01003329-ORXB01003329.1-sediment-metagenome-genome-assembly--contig:-NODE-3329-length-11389-cov-2.959777_pt1 | contig 11389 bp, 9 predicted proteins | sample MGYA00237863_ERZ511475 | MGnify/ENA primary metagenome ERZ511475 (study PRJEB26305, sample SAMN06343858) | sediment metagenome | isolation source: hot spring sediment | place: Canada: British Columbia...
AGCCCCGGCCGGGCGGCCGTCGCTAGGAGGGGGGCGAACCCGCCACCCGGAATCGGACCGTCCGAGCCGCTTTGTAGTCGCGCCCTCCGATCGTCTCCGCTACTTCGACCGTCACCTCGTGTACGCCGGGCGCCAGCGGAGGGAGGACGGCGAAGTTCGCATCGGGAGCGACCGGAACCGGGTTTCCGTTGACCTTGACGGTCACCGCGAACGTCGCGTGGTCGCAATGGGGATCGGTGAGCACGTCCCAGCAGACGACTCCCACCGTCTCCCCATCCGCCACCGCCGCGTGGACGTCGACCCGCGGGACGTGCGGCCGATGGCGGGCGAACCGGTCGATAAGCCCGCCGGTGCTCGGATCGGTGGAGAGAATGTTCTGCGTCTTGTCGTTGAACAGTCGCCCCAGATCCGCCAGGTCCTGGTAACCGATGTCGGGGATGGCCGTCTCGGTCACCGGTGTCCACGGCGGATCGAAGAAGACCGAGGTGCGCATGATGCTGGCCGCGTCCTCCGCGGAGAGCGGCGACGGCAGCTCGAACTGGTCGATCGTCTGCCGTGGGAAGCATCCCCCGAGCAGCCCCTCGATCTTGAGGACGCGTGGGAGCGGTTGACCCGTCGAGTCGGTCGGGACGACTTCCGTCTGCGACAGATCGTCGAGCCGGAGGAAGCCCGCCTCGAGGTTCAGCAGCAGGGCGCCGTACTCCCCGCGCGCCTCCTCCGCCGGGGTCAGAGCTCCTCGCCGGGTCACCCACCCATCGAGCCGGATCCGATAGGGCGAGGCGTCGACCGGCGGCGACAGGCCGAACTGCTCCTCGACGAGCAGCAGCGGCCGCTGGCCCGTGGTCGGCGTGTAGAAGACCGGCGGGAACGTGCCGTAGCTTCCCACTTCCCCCGCGAAGCCGTAGCCGTGGATGCGCAGGTCCGCGTTGGCCCGCTCGAGGATCGGCCCGACCGTGTTCTGCAGCACGACGAGCGGATCCTCGCTCTCGCCGACGGTCCTCCCGATCCGCTCGAGCGCCTTGCGGGCGTACTGGCGCAGCTGCTCCCGCGTGTCGACGATCGACACCTGGTTGCTGAACCGCGTGATCGGATCGGTGGTCTCCCCGGGGCGCGCGTCGGGGAAGGTGAAGTTGTCGACGACGCGGATTTGCAGGGTGTGGGTCGGCTGATCGGCGAGCTCCTCGCGAATCAGCTTGCGGTTCTGCTGGCCGTCGGGGGACGCGTGGGCGCCACCCACCTGGCGCTCCGTGCCATCGAGGAGGAAGGCGAAGGTGAGCGGATCGCCGTCCGGATCGCACCCCGCCGCGAGCGCGTTCAGGAAGACGCCTGGCGCGCCCTCGATCCCGTCCGCCGGGCTGGCGACGAGCGAGCGTCGCACCGTATGCGCCGCGGGCGAGGGGGTGTCGGTCACGTCGTCACACGGATGCCCGGGTCGATGCCACCGGATCGAGAAGATCACCGGGGGCAGGTTGGGCGTGCGCGCCGTGGCGTCCTCGCTGTCGCTCCCGCCATACGCCCCGTCGTCCACCACCACCCGAATGTGGTAGAGATGGTGCGGCCGGTGCTGCTCCGTCACGTCCAGATCGTTCGCATACACGTTCGCGTAGTCCGTCTGCGCCTTCTGCACCGTCGGATCGGTGCCGTTCTCCGGGTTGATCAGCCACGTGAACCGCACCGCATCGCCGTCCGGATCGCACGCCTCCGCGTGCCCCTTCAACCGGTCCGGCGCCGCCGTGCACGGATCCCCTTCCACCGTGCTCGCCACCACCTGCACGTTCGTCAGCTCCGTGATCGCTGGCGGCAGATTGGGGGTCTGGTTCGTCATCAGGTCCGCCTGGGCGCTCGCCTGGCCGTCGGAGACCACCACCTTGACGTGGTAGGGGAGGTGCGGCCGATGCGGATGGAGCGCTTGCAGGGTCGAGGTGTTGCCGTCCGTCGTGCCGAAGGCGGTGACGTCCAGATCCGTACCGTTCGGCCCCAGGCCGACGAGGAACCACTGGAAGGTGAGGGGATCGTTGTCGGGATCGCTCGCGGTCGCAGTGGCCTGGATGATGCTGTCGTCGGCGGCGCAGGGATCGTTCGGCTTCGTTCGCGCGGTGACGTGCGCCATCGGGAGTTCGACCGTCGGGGGACGGTTCGCCAGGACGGTGAGGGTGATCGACTTCGTCGTCTGCAACCCCGTGTTGTCGGTGGCGGAGAAGACGATCACGTGCGATCCCGCCTGCTCGGGCGTGGGCGTCCAGTTGAACTGAGCGTCGATCGGGTTGCCGGTAGCCGGCAGCGGGGGGGTCATCGTCGCCCCGACGGGCAGGCCGCCGCTCGCCAGCGTCACGGTGGCACCGGGGTCGGGGTCGTTCGCGTGGACGTTGAAGCTGACGGGATTGCCCGCCACCACGGTGAGCGGACCGGGTGGGGCGATCACGAGATTCGGCGGGGTACTCGTCTGCTCGACGATCTTGAGCAGGAAGTCGACCGGCGTGGTGCACTTGACGTTGCCCGCGCCATCGAGCTCCTCGATGATGACCTGGGTCGTCCAGAAGTTGGTCTTGTTCAGACCGACGTTGTTCCAGGTCATGACCCCCGTCGCGGGATCGATCGTCAGGTTCGGGGGATGGAGACCGCCGCCCGCCTCGGCACTGGTGGACAGCCGCCAGCGGATCGGATGGCCGTCGGCATCGGAGGCGGGTACGGGGAAGGTCACCGCCGGCCCTTCGGGCACCACGACCACGGGGACCACCGAGGCGACCGGCGTCTGGTTGGCGATCCAGGGGCGCACCTGGGCGCGCACGGGGTAGAACCCGCCCGCACGATTGTTCAATCCTAGGAGCCGGCAGCAGGGCGCACCGCCAGCCGCGTCGGAGAGGCCGGCGAGGACTACCTGATGATCGCTCGAGTAGGCTTTCTTGATCCCCGGCGTGTGGGTCTGTGGATCGAGCGCCTCGCCGATCACCCAGTCTTCGGACGGGTTGGATGCGGTGATGGTGAACCTGAGAACGGGAGTAATGTTTCCGTCGCCGAACGCGAATCGCGTGGCGCCGACCCCCTCCGTGATGACGCTCCCGACGTTGGGCCGCGGCAAATAGGCGCTGCGGCGGAAGGCGGCGATCAGACGGAAAACGACGTTCCCGTTGCCGTCGCTCGTCGCGCTGATCGTGGCGTAACGGAAGTGGCTGTGGTCCCCCTCGTCGTCAGCGAAGACGGGCCCGCGGGTGGCGGTCGAGAGCAGCACCCCCGCGATCGCCAGCGAGCCGAGGAAGATCGCGGCGAGGCCGGTGTAGAGTCGGGAGCGCCGCGTGCGGCGGATCGGATGGTCGTCGGGGTGACGCATGGGCGTTCCTCCGGGAGCCGGAGCGCGCAAGGTCCGGTCGGCGGAATTCGATTCGGTGGCCCTACCTTCGGGCGGAGCCTGGTGAGGGTCGGGTGTGATCATCGCGTCGTCTCGCGGCGCGGACTGCAGCGCGATCAGAAGCGACCCGCGCTAAGGCGCGGATCGGTGCCCTGGAAGGTGCGCAACGAGCGATTGTAGAGGCGAAGCAGTTGGGCCCACTCTTGGCGATCGAGCGGCTCGGTGGAGGAGTGCAGGCTCCGGACGCTGGCGCCGCTCAGGCTGCGCCGCCCGCCGGAAGACACGCGCACGATCTCCACGAAGCCCTGCTGCTCCACGATGCCGCTGAACAGCGCGTCGGTGACCTCGCTCGACGAGGAGACGAGCTCGCGCATCCGCACCAGGATCAGCGTCTTGAGGATCAGCGGGTCCATGTGGAAGACGCCCGCGTGGATGCGCACCGTGAACGAGAGCGCCGAGCCGGGGGGCAGGTCCACCTTCCAGATGCGTCGGTGGGCCGAGCGCGTGTAGATCGTGGGGAGAGTCGGCTGGCCGTTGATCGACCCCGGCACGATGTTCGAGCGGGTGAGGAAGACGATCACGGGAACCCGAGGCGAGGGGATGAGGGAGGGGTCCATCGGGTCGCCGTCGCCGATGTAGATCGCCTCGACGGGATCGGTGAGCCGTTCCAGCCCGGCGCAGGCGCGTCCCGGGAGCAGATCGACCCATCGGCCGGTGCCGCGGGGATGGTTGCAGGCGCGGGTCTGCGGCCAGGGCGGCGCCATCGGCCCCTGGCTGCGCGGGTTGACGTGGCGGGTCGCCTGCTGCGAGAGCACCTGCTGAACCCGGATGAACTCGGGAAGGGTCAGCCCCGTTGGCACCGCGCTCACCATCCAGTCGAGATACGCCAGCGAGAGCACCGGCCGCGGCAGGGCGCCGACGAACACGCCATTCTGGACGTCGCGCGGGCGGGCGGGATTCCCGATCGTCACGTTCATCGCGAACCACTCGGTGATGTTCACCTGCGGTGGCGGGCCGCCGCGCCGTGCGAGGCTGGGGCCACCGACCGAGTGAATCCGCCTGCCCGAACTGTCGTACCAGGCCCAGTCGGACATGCTGAGACCGCCGGAGGGGTTCGTGATGCTGGTCGTGGCGCGCTCGCCGGGGTTGAACGTCGTGTAACCGTTGTTGCCGCTGATGGAGAAGATCGCCAGCGTGGTCGTCGTGCTGTAGGGCGCGTAACTGAAGCCGTCGAAGATCTTGGTGACGGTGGTCCCGTCAGCGGTGCTACTGCCGGAGAGGCTCGGATAGATGCCCCCCAGGAAGATGCGCTGCTGCGGGGAAGAGGGTGCGCTCGTGCTGAGCTGCTTGGCCGTCTTCGTCGCGGTGGCCGCATAAACGGGGATCAGGCTGGCGATCAGCAGCCCGAGCGCCGGCAGCGCCAGCGCGGCCAGAATCAGCCGCGCGCGCCAGGGCCGCCGCGGACGCGCTGGGGGTCGGATGGGAGCGGGTGTCATCGCATCGGCTCCTCGGGCCCGCGCCGAAGCGGGCCGTCAGACGGAAACTCGGAAGAAGGAGATCTCCTCCAGCGTGCAGCGGGCGCTGCGCCTCCCCGGGTGCCTGGACCTCGAACTTCACGGCGCCCGGCTCGCCCCCGATCGGTCGAGCGCGCGACACGGGGGTGGGATCCGATACCGTTGCACGGCGGGAGCATGGGCTTCGGCTCGCTGCGAGACGTCGGTTGACGATGAGCAGCGCGCCTGCGGAGCGGTGAGGAGGCGGGTCAGGGGCAACTGCAACGAATCCGAGCCCGGCGAGCGGCAGCACTCGTGGCTACGCGAACGGGCTGGCGCTCGCTTTGTCTCACGCACACCAGGTTGGCGCGCGGCGTTCCGCTGCCTCATTTCGCCAGCACAGGCCCGGATTCCTTCCCGACCGCCGCGATCGAGACAAAAAATTTAACGAACCGCCCTCCGTTCGTCGGCAGGACGGCAGCGGAGGGGCCCGCTCCGCCGATGGGAGGCGCGAATCCGCGATCCGTCTCCCGGCCGCGGCTTCGCATCGATGCCGGCGGAGGACAGAAACCGCTACGGAAAGGCGAAACGGATGGGCGGCGCAACGTAGCGACTCGGCCGCGGTCAGCCGGCCGGCGACCGGGCGCCGCGTCGCCGCACGCGATTCCGGCAACGAGGGGGCGCCGGGTCAGACGGTCCGCCCGGCGGTACGAAGGACGACCGCTTCGATCGCCAACAGGATCAGCGCCAGCACCGCGGTGCGGAGCAGCCCCCAGCCGTTGAGCGCGCCCCAGGCGCAGAGGAACGCCAGGCTCCCCGCCATCACGCCGGCGACCGTCTGTCCCCGCTTGATCGCGGTCAGCGCCCCCGACCCGGCGATCACCGCCGCGGCCACGAGCACGGCGAGCCGCACCACGCCGCTGACGAAGTCGGTGAGGGCGAAGAGGCCACGGAGGAGTGTGTTCGCCAGCACGAGGACCCCCACCACGGCCAGCACCGCCACCACCAGCGAACCCAGATTGCGCATCGCACCCTCCCAGGGTCGGCGCCGGGGAGATCGAACGATCCCGCCGCTACCTCCATCCTACCATAACGATTCGGTGGTGGCGAGAGATACGCCGCGGGGATGGGCGCGGTTCGGGACGCGCCAGCCCGTCGCTACAGTCGTTGCGATTGGGCGCGGAGGATCGCGTTGATCTCGCGGCAGAGGGCTTCGCCGTCGGCGCCGTGCTCGCGGCGCAGGCGACGCTGATCAATCTTGAGCAGGCGGCTGCGCGTCTTCTTGATCTCGTGGCGGCCGTGGGCGGTGCGCGCCTCGCGGATCAGCTTCTGCACGAGGGCGAGGGTGCGCTCGCGCTCGACGCGGCGCGTCTCCTTGACGGGAGAGAGGTGTACGTCGGATGCAGGCCGCGCCCCCGTCTCCTCCATGAAGCGGCGCACCTCGGCTCGCTCGAGGGGGAGGTCGGCAGCCTCGATGCCCGCGGCGAGGGAGTGGAGCACCTCCTCCGTCGCCCGCAGCGCCGACTGGATGAACGGCTCCGGCAATCGTCGCCGCCGTAGCCGCGCCTCGACCGACCGCAGTCGCGCCGCCGCATCGCATTTCCGCTCGGAAGCCACCCCGCCCTCCTCCTGTCAGGGGCCGCGCCACCGCCGCTGGTTGCGTGCTCCCGTGTCATTCAGTATAATCGAACGAGACGAGTCGGCAACCGACTCCGTTCCGTGCGAATGGGGGATGCGCTGCCGCGGGCGGGAGCGGAACCGACGCCGTCCAGCGCGCGTATCCCTCTTCAGGCAACGAGTGAAGCCGTTGAACCCTGCCGGGCGATTGCCGTCTACGGTTTCGGCAGAGGAGGCGCTGCCCCAGGCGCTGACCTCGGCCCATGCGGCGCCGGAGGATCGCGCCCTCTTCGAGAGCCTGGCCGAGCGGCACTACCGGCAAGCCTATCACATCGCCTATCGCCTCACCGGTTCCCACGCGGACGCGGAGGACCTCACGCAAGAGGCCATGATCCGCGCCTACCAATCGTTCCATCGATATCGGCGCGAGCTGCCGTTTGCCAACTGGCTTTATCGAATCATCGTCAATCTCCACATCGATACGCTTAGACGACGGCCGCGAGCCTGGATCGACTCGGTGGACGATCTCCCGGGCGCGAGCGATCTCCCCGATCTGGAGAGCGATCCCGCCGATCGGGTGATCTCGCGCGAGCTCGATGCGCGGCTTCAGCAGGCGCTGAACCAGCTGTCGCGCGAGTTCCGGACGGCGGTCGTGCTCTGCGATGTCGAGGGTCTGTCCTACGAGGAGATTGCCGAGGTGATGCAATGCTCCATCGGGACGGTCCGCTCGCGCATCCACCGGGGGCGGAACCAGTTGCGGCGGCTGCTGGGCGTCCATTAGGGACCGCGCCGCGGCGAGGAGGCGGAAAGGCGTGATCGGCTGCAATCGGGTTCGGAACCTGATCTCGGCCTATTTGGATCAGGAGCTGGCGGGCGGGGAGATGCTGGCGATCCGCCGGCACCTCGCGGGGTGCGCCGCGTGCGAGCGGGAGTATCGCGCCACGCAGCGGATCAAGCGGCTGCTTGGCCAGCTCCCCGAGCCGGCGGGGCCGGCGGTCGAGTGGCCGGGGCTCGAGCGGGCGCAATCCCTTCGCGCCGAGCGGCAGGCCGGGGCGGTGCGGGCGCTCTGGCAGCGGCGACGGCGCTTCCTGCGCGCCGGCGTGCTCACGATGGCGTGTGCGGTGCTCCTGGCGATGCTCGCCCCCTTGAGCCGTCCCGGCGACCCCAATACCGTCGTCGCGCGGCTGCGCCCGAGCCTGCGCGCGATGCTCGCCACCGAGGAGCGCACCCTCGCCACCGAGTGGGTCGATCTTCCGACGGTCGCCCCCGCCCACTGGCGGGATGCCGACTGGCGCTCCCTCCCCCGTTGGCGCGGATTCGCCGGCGTCCGCCTGACCGCGTACACCGACATCCGCTAGAGTCGATCCGGAGGAAACGAACCCCGACGTCATCGGGACGACGAATCGGAGGCGTGGCGGCAGCGCGACGGAGTGCCACGCCTCGCAGGAGAGGGAAGGAGGCGATCCACGCATGCGATCCCTGACGCGATTCTGGCATCGAGGTAGCAGCCACATCGTGGCGATGCTGGTGAGTCTGGCGATCGGCGCCGGGCTGGCGGGCCACTGGACGCGAGGCAACACCCTCGTCGCCCAGGATGCGCGCCCCCGAATGTCGCCGGAGAACGTGCAGGCGCTCTCCGCGCTGGAGAGCGCGTTCGTGGCGCTGGCGGAGCAGGTGCGCCCCTCCGTGGTGACGATTACGGCCCGCGCCACGGCCGAGACGTCGCGCAATCCCCAGCGGCCCGCACCCGACGAGCCGCGGCGCCCGCGTCTGCCGTTCCCCGATTTCCCGCGCGACTTCTTCCGCGACTTCCCGCGCGACCTGATTCCCCCGCTGCCGGACGACCGCTCGCTCCCCTCGACCGGATCGGGCGTGATCGTGCGGCAGACCGGCGACACCGCCTACGTCCTGACCAACCACCACGTGATTCGCGATCGGGACCGGTTCCGCGTGCGGTTGGTGGATCATAGCGAGTACCCCGCCGAGCTGGTGGGCGCCGACGAGAAGTCCGACCTGGCGGTGCTCAAATTCCAGCCGCGGCGGCCGCTGCCGGAGAATTGCGTCGCACGCCTGGGCGATTCCGACCGCGTGCGGGTGGGGCAGTTCGTCGCCGCGATCGGCAGCCCGCTCGGTTACGAGAACACCTTCACGATGGGGGTGGTCAGCGCCAAGGGTCGCCAGCTGCGCGGCCTCGGCGCCAGTGGCTACAACGACCTGATCCAGACGGATGCCTCGATCAACCGCGGCAATAGCGGCGGGCCGCTCGTCAACATCAACGGCGAGGTGATCGGCATCAACGTCGCGATCGCGTCCGACGGCTCCCTCTCCGGCGGCAACATCGGCATCGGGTTCGCCATTCCCGTCAACACCGCCAAGATCGTGGTCGAGCAGTTGATCGCCAGCGGGCGCGTGGTGCGCGGCTACCTCGGCGTGGCGACGGCGCACGTCGAGATGGAGCCGGAGCTGCGCGAATTCTTCAAGGTGAACGCGGGCGCGCTGATCGAGCGGGTCGAACCCGATAGCCCCGCGGGCCGCGCCGGAGTGAAGGATGCCGATGTCGTCGTCTCCTTCAACAATCGGCCGATCACCAACTTCACCGATCTGGAGAAGGCGGTCGCCACGGTCAGCCCTGGCACCACGGTGCCGATGGTGGTGGTGCGCGATGGCCGCGAGGTGCCGCTGCGGGTGACGGTGGCGGCGCGACCCTCGGAGCAGGAGCTGATCAATCGGCGCCGGCCGGTGGCGGTGGAGCCGGTGCAGCCGGAGCCGACCCAACTGGTGCGGGCGGCCTTCGGCCTGAGCGTGGGCGATGCCGACGGGAAGGTCGTCGTCGGCGCGGTGGCGACGGGGAGCGGCGCCCAGGAGGCAGGGCTGCGGCCCGGCAACGTCATCGCCGCCATCGGGCGCACCGCACCGCGCAACGCCGAGCATGCGGCCCAGCTCCTCCGCGATGCGGAGCGTGCCGGCTACGCCATCCTCCGCCTCGAAACGACGGAAGGGACGCGGATCGTGCTGCTCCGACCGTGATCGGATCGTGTCGGACCGAAGCGAAGCGGGCCGCCCCGGTAGACGGAGGCGGCCCGATCGCTTACCGAGCAGCCACTACGCGCCTAGCGGAAGTTCCCCTCCTGGCAGTGGCGGCAAATCTGGTCCCGCAGCTCCTGGATGTGGCGCATCTCCTCTTCCTTGAACCGGCGGAAGATTTCGGCGCACTCGGGGCACCCTTGCTCCTCCGCATCGTTGATGTAGATGCTGTAGCGGGTGACCGCGTCGAGTTTCTTCGAGAGCGTGTGAACCAGGTTGTGGTTGAGGTTCCGCATCGGCTGCTCGGTGCGGAGTTTTTCCATCACCGACATGGAGCGACTCTCCTGGATGGCAGCGTGCCCGGATCGCCCCGCGCACGATCGGGGCGGTACGCGGCTATGTTCCCCTCGCCGATCTCCGGAAAACCGAGGCGGGCAGTCGCGGCCTGGACCTCCCGAGCCGGCAGCCGACAATCGATCGTGAACCCCTCCGCCGACCCACCGCCCGATCGATGGCGATCTCGCTGCCCACCCGCGACGATTGGCGACGGACCCTGGTCACCACCCGCACCAGCAGCGGTCAGATTCTGATCCTCTACTCGGTCGAGAAGCGGACGTGCGACGCTTGCCCGCACGGCATCGAGACGGTGACCGTCTGGATCACGCCGACGGGGAAGGCGGAGCGGATCGTGTGGTGCTCGAGCTGCTTCAACGCTCGCTGCGAGCCGGTCGATGGGCGCCAGCTCGAGCGCCGGCGATGCGCGCAGTTGCGGCAGCGGGTGCTGGCGGCACCGGTGCTGCGCTCGTGGTCGGCGGCGCGCCCGGCGGTGGAGGATCTCGAGCGGCGCGGCCTCCTCTGACTCCCCGATCCCGTTTCTCTCGCGCCGGCCCGATCGCCCGCGCACGCACGGAACTCGGGGGGAGAGGCGTCGGCATGCACTCGCAGGCGCTCCACGCGTCGGCTCGGGTCGCCGCCGCTGTCGGGAACCGCCGTCCCGCGGCGCGGGGAAAGGATACACTGGTACCGCGACGCGAAGTCGCAGCGAGCGCGGGAGGAGGCGTTGACAGCGAAGGCGCCGGGGCGAGCGCGGGCCTACCTCGAGCTGACGCGCCCGCCCAATCTGGTGACCGCGGCGGCGGACGTGCTGGCCGGCTACGCGGTGGCTGGCCTCCCCGCGATCGCGCGGTTGCCGTGGCTGGTCGGCGCCGGGATTTGCCTCTACGCCGGCGGCGTGGCGCTGAACGACGTCTGCGACGCCGAAGCGGATGCCGTGGAGCGGCCGGAGCGGCCGATCCCGAGCGGGCGGATCGGGCGGGGCGCGGCGCTCCGGTTCGCGGTGGCGCTGCTCGTCGCGGGGTGCGTGTTGGCGACGGCCGCGGCGCCGGCCAGCGGCGCATTGGCGCTGGCGATCGCGGCGGCGGCCAGCCTCTACGACGCCTGGGGGAAGCACCGACCGGTGCTCGGTCCGCTCACCATGGGCCTCTGCCGCGGGCTGAATCTCCTCCTCGGCGTGAGCGCGGCGCCTGCGGCTCTCGGCGAGCGCTGGCCGATCGCGGCGATCCCGATCCTCGCCCCTTCGCTCTTGCCGGCGATCGCGCTCGTCTACCTCTTCGGCAATCAGGGTTTCGCCCGCTGGGCGCTCTTCGGCCATTCGATCTACGGGCCGATCGGCATCGTGATCGGCGAGGTCTTCTGGACCTTCCCGCATGCCCTGATCATCGTCACGACCGCCCTCGCCACCGCCGACGCCCGGCTCTACGAGGCGGCGGCAGCCTTGAAGGCCTCGCGCTCGAGGATCTTCTGGACCGTGACCTTGCCGGGGGCGCGCTACGGGCTGATCTCGGCGACCTTCGTCGTCTTCACCCTCGTCATCACCGATTTCGGCGTGCCCAAGGTGCTCGGCGGCTCG
>ENA-ORXB01003331-ORXB01003331.1-sediment-metagenome-genome-assembly--contig:-NODE-3331-length-11381-cov-4.478149_pt1 | contig 11381 bp, 8 predicted proteins | sample MGYA00237863_ERZ511475 | MGnify/ENA primary metagenome ERZ511475 (study PRJEB26305, sample SAMN06343858) | sediment metagenome | isolation source: hot spring sediment | place: Canada: British Columbia...
TGCGTAGAGCAGGAGGGTGCTGTCCACGCCGGCGCTATAGGCGACGACTGCCGATCCCAGCTCCGCCAGGATCTGCTTGAGCCGCTCGTACTTGGCCCACGTGCTCGCTTCGACCATCGGTCTCGCTCGATATCCCCGGCCAGCGGCCGGCTCACGCGCGCCCCGCGCCGTCGTCGCCCGAGCAAGGATAGCACGCTCGACGCGATTTCTACGGCGCACTGCCTCATTGACGAGTTGGCACCGCACCCTCGCGTTCGGGTAGCATCCTGCGAGGCGCGTCGCGCCCGGCGGAGACGGAGCGACGGGAATCGCATGGAGCAGTCCGTCATCGACCGCTACTGGCGCCACCTGCTGGCCGGTCTCGCGGCCGGCGTCCTGGTCGTCTTCGCCCTGGCAGTGATCGCCGACGGGCGGAGGCTGGCCGCCTCCCTCGCGGGCTTCGAGTGGGCACTGCTCCCGCTGATCCTCGCCCTCACTGTCGTTAATTATTCGCTGCGGTTCGTCAAGTGGCAGCTCTACCTCCGCTGGGTCGGGGGCGACCGCCTGCCCCGGGCCCTCAGCCTGGGGATCTTCCTCGCCGGCTTCGCAATGACCATCACGCCGGGCAAGGTGGGAGAGTTCCTGAAGTCCTACCTGCTCCGCCGCGCGACCGGCATCCCGGTCGCGACCACGGCCCCGATCGTGCTCGCCGAGCGCCTCACCGACGGCCTGGCCATGGCGATCCTGGCGCTGCTCAGCGCGTTCGCCGGCATCGAGGCCGGCTGGGCTGGCCTCGCGCTGGTGCTCTTGCTGTTACTCGGCGGGATTGGCCTCATCCAACAGCGCCGGATGATGCTGGCGTTCCTGCGCTGGTGCACCCGGCTCCCGCTCGTCCGCCGACGAGCCGGAGCGGTCTACGAGCTCTACAATTCGTCCTACGAGATCTTCCGGCCGCGACGCCTGGCCGTCGTCACTGGCCTCAGCGTGGTCTCCTGGTTCGGCGAGTGCCTCGCCTTGTGGGTTATCCTCCACGGGCTCGGCCTGCCGCCCACGCGCGAGCTGCTCACACTGTCCATCTTCAGCCTCTCCACCGCCTCGATCGCGGGGGCACTCTCGTTGCTTCCCGGAGGTCTGGGTGCGGCCGAGGCCGGCATCACCGGGATCCTGCTGCTCTTCAGCCAGCCACGCATGTCACCGTCCACAGCCGCGGCCGCCACGCTGCTCATCCGCTTCGCCACGCTCTGGTTCGGCGTCGGGCTGGGGCTGATCGGGCTCCATTATCTGCTGAATGCGCGCGCTCTCCATACGGGCGGCTTGCGCCTGCGCTGGGTGCTGCTTGCGCTATGCATGGCGGTGGCGACGGCTTTGCCCTGGTATGTGGGCGTCTATGTGCAGCACGGGCGCGAGTTTTTCGAGGAGTTTGTGCTGCGTCAGAATCTGATGCGTTTTGCGGGGGGCGACACGGCGCACTCGGTGCTGCCCCTGATGCAGCGGGGTGGCTTGGGCAATTTTATGGGGGGTGTGGCGATCTATTTGCTCTTTTATGTGGTTGTGCTGTGGCTGGGTGCGCTGCCGATGTCGCTCTGGGCGAGTGCGCTCTGGCGTCAGCAACCAGAGGAGCCCCCGGTCGTCCGCTATTTGCGTCGCTGGGTGTGGGTGGTGTTCGGGCTGTTCACGCTCAGCTTCACCAAGTTGCCCGCCTATATCTTTCCGATGTTGCCTGCTCTGGCGCTGCTCGTTGCCTTCTCGCTTCCTACTCGCCTTGCGCCTTTCGCCATTCACCCGGCACTGCTTGCCGTGGGTAGTCTGGCGCTCGTGCTCTGGACACTGTTAGGGATGCTGATGGCGCAGTGGAGTCGGGTCTGGTTGGCAGGACTACTCGGCGTGGGATGGAGTTTACTTGCGCTCTGGCTTGTGGGTGGGCGACGCTGGGGAGTGCCGTTGCTGCTGGGTATTCTTGCCCTCTTGCTGGGCTTGAACGGTGCGCTGCGTGGCTACGATCGGCTGATGCTCGCCCCAGTGCGGGAGCTGGCACAGGCAGTGCCACCTTATCGTATGCTCATCCTTTATCGGGTACATCCGGGCTATCCGAGCCTGCAGTTTTATCGGCGCGGACGCACCGATTCAACGAGCAATCTCGATGAACTGTTCCAGCGCATGCAGCGTCAGGGCGCATACTGCCTGACGACGGACGAAACGCTAACCCTCCATCCACGACTGATCTTGCTGGAACATCGGCAGGCGGTTGGGCGCACTTTCTACCTGCTGGTCGCCCGCTATCGATAAAGTGGGAACTTTTTGGGCGTAAAAGGAGTCTGTATAAACAGTACCATCGTCAACTACTCGAATTCACGCTATCGAGGAGGTGCGTCGCGATCAAAAAGGGACGAAAGCGCAAGCGTCGTTCACGCGATAAGGTTATCTGTGCGTATGGACATTATTTGGGACACCGTTCGCACTGTCGTGCGGGCAAGAACTCGGAGCAGCGCTACTTCCGTACTCGTCAGGAGCGCTATGAGCAGCGCTTGAAACGCCTCGAACAGCAACTAATCAACGCGCGTCGTCATTGGAGTCCGGAGACCTACCACTCGGTGGTCGAAGCATTGCGACGGATGAGTTAGTCGGTGCGGGCAGCGACCGCTGCCCGCTTTCCCCTTTATGGGCATCTGCAGGAATCCGCCACAGGCTCCCGAATCTTTTTGCTATGCGCACAAAGTATGTGATTGGCTGCGCTGGGTTGCTGATGTTAATCAGCGGCATCATCTGTGTTGGGGGAGCCATTCGGCTTCTGCGCGTGCCGGAGGTCGAGATACCGCCTCGAAAGTATCCCCCGAATAATGCCTACGAGGGATACCGCATCCTTTGTGCGCGAATGCACCGGGATTTGAAAGCAGATAGGCGTTTCACCGAAGTGGAGCAACGCCTTTTTGATACCAGCGCGGCGTCCCCAGTCTCGGCAGCAGATCGCGCTTACTATATGAAACGCATGGCACCCTATTTACAGGAATACAAGCAGTATCTGGATCGCCCCTGCGTTGCTGTGTTCGAGTACGATATCAATTGGCCATTTCCTGAGCTTGCTCAATTGCGGCGTCTCGCGCGTGCGGAGTCGCTCCATATAGAGGAGGCACTCCGTCGTGGTCGGGCTGCGGCTGCTGTGCAGCGCGTGCGTAGCCTCACGCGCCTCACTGAACAGATTCGCAACGATGGCACATTGATTCATCATCTGGTCGGGATTGCCATCAATGCTATCGCAACGGCTCCCTTGCGCAAAGCACTTCCTGACCTGAAAGATCCCGACGTACTGCGGGCGATTGTCCAGGTGGCACGCGATTATGAGAAGCACCGTGAGCCGATGCTGCGCGCCATCCAGCACGAGTATTACATGGGGCTATCAGCTTATCGAGACCTTGCTACGGGGCGCCTCTCGTATGAAGAGATTGCAATGAGTAATCGGGACAAAGCAACTTCGTCCTTATCCTCCAAGCCCGTCGCGAACCGGATTATGGTCAACACAGCCCTGCCCGAATATCATCGATTGATGAAGGGCATTATAGAGGAGTACAAAAAGCCTTCCTGGAAACGCTCGTGCGCCGAGCCAAAGCCGCGGCATCCTCTAAATGCAATACTTCTGCCCGTATTTTCACAGGCAGGCTTGAAGGAGGCTCAGGAGCTTGCCACGATGCGCTTGCTGGGCTGCGCGGCGGCAATCAAGCTTTTCAAGCAGCGCACGGGTCGCTATCCAGCCACTTTAGAGGAGCTGCAATTGGGTTCGATGATTATTGACCCCTATTCGGGCAAGCCGTTTATCTACCGCACCGATGCCGCAAAGGGCTTTCTGCTCTATTCGGTCAGTAAGAATCGCGTAGACGATGGCGGATGGGCCCCTTACGGTGGGGGCAGCACTTCCAATGGTGATTTGACTCCCGTGATGCAGCGGCTTCCTGAATCGCTCCGCCAGAAAAGTAGCGCGCAGCGACCACTGGCTCCCCCCATCTGGCTGAGGTAGTACAGGGGCGCTCTCCTGCAGGGTAAAATCTGCGGGTATGGAGGATGTCAGACCTCTGATTGCGCTGATCGATTACTATATCGAGTGTCTGGCTCAAGAGCGTCGGGATACACTCACAGTGCTGAAGAGTCAATTGCAACAGGTCGTTCTACCGCTCCCAGTGCGCCACCCTGAATGTTGGGAAGCTATTTTGAACACCCATGTTGCCGAAGAGGTAATCCATCGCTTGCATGGGCGAGCCAATCGAGTTGCCGTCTATACCCCTTATACCATTGTTGCAGCACGCGGTGCGCACCACGAACCCTTGGTGGGCGTGCTGTGTACCGTCAGTCGTGGGGTGTTAAACATCGATTCGGCTGACCTGTGGGTCAGCCCGGCAATTGCTGGGGAGATGAGTGAGCAGGATTTGCAAGCTTTGCGCGACCAGATAGAGCACGCTGCACGCCTCTCTCCATTTGCCCTGCGTCGCGCTCTTGACGATCTCATCGCGCGAGAACAGCTCCCACTTCAACAGACTTGTGAGGACATAACCACACTCAAAAGCCTTCCTGAAGGGAGTATAGCCGATTTCCCCAGTTTCTGGGTCGTGGAGAGTGATGCGCAGTACGATCGGGGTCTGGTGCGCGAGTTGAACAAGCTAAAAGAAACAATACCACACAGTCGTGGTTGGCAACATTCCGCTTTACGCTTCCTGTTGGAGCCACCACCGGAAGTTTCACCGAGCGATGAGCAGCTATTAGCCGCGTTAGCAAATCCCTCCTCTCCCACTTTCAGTCAGGCGATGGCAATTGCGCAAGGACTGACTCAACCGCTCACGGTTATCACGGGTCCACCAGGCACGGGCAAGACGCGCGTGATTGCGGCGCTGACTATTGAACACCTGCTGCAGGGGCGGTCAATATTGATCGCCAGCAAGATTAACACGGCTGTGGACACTGCCGTCGCGATGGTTAATCGCCTGCTGGGTGAGGGAGCGATTCTGCGAACGGGCAATCAGGAGGCGCGTGAACAGCTGGCATCGCTTGCTACGATGCTCGCTGGATGGAACCTCTGGCAGGGTCAGGGCGAGGTGTTCAAAGGAGAACAGGAAACATGGAAAAATTACCAGATCGAGAACTTTCTGGAACATATACGCAGCCGGCTACGCCGTCATCGGCGCCAGGTACATCGTCTCCGTCGTCTTGCACCTCGCTTAGCAGGGGTGGCGGAGCGTGCCTTGCCTCGGTGGGCATGGCTGACACACTGGCGATTGAAAAAGTTTATGCGCAGTTGGCAGTTGCTTATCAGTGAGAGCGATGAGATGCTGAAATATCTGGAGCGCTGGCGCAAGATGCGAACCTTCCTACTACGCGGTGCGTTGAACAGGTTGTTAACATCCAATCATGAAGCGTTTACGCGCCTGGCAAATGCGCTGAACCCTGATAGTCGTGCCCGCCATCGGGTGTTCCTGCGCCTCGCGGAGCGGGGCTATCCCGTGGCGGTCTCCAATTTAGCTATTAGCATGAATTTGCCGCTAGAACCTGCAATGTTCGATCTTCTAATTATTGATGAGGCATCCACATGCGATCCGGCATCGCTGCTGCCGTTGCTGTATCGTGCGCGGCGCGCGGTCATTGTCGGCGATCCGCAGCAGCTGCCCCATATCACGGGCAAGGGCTGGCGGCAGGTGAACCCTGTGCCACAACTACGCGGGGCAGATGGGCATCTGTTCAGCGCGGAGTTCGGTTTATCCGCCTACGAACTATGCCGCCTATTGGCAGGTGGCAGGGAGCATTGCTTACTGAACGACCATTTCCGTTGTCCACCCAAAATTATCAGTTTCTCGAATGCCCGTTTCTATGGTGGTAACCTGCGCATCCACACTCCGGACCACCCCGATTGCTTCGAGCTAAGACTGGTGGCAAGCCACCATGTCAGCACACGCACAGGCAGTCGCCTGAACCCGCAGCAGCAGGAGGAGGCGCTCCGTGTCCTAAAGGAGTTTGTTCAAAAGCATAAGGACGGTACCTACGGTATCGTGACACCCTATCGTGCGGCGGCAGATGCGCTCGTTGCAGCCGTTGAAGCGGACACGCACCTAAGCCCAATCTGGTACGAAGAGCGCCTTCTCATCGGCACAGCGCACCGCTTTCAAGGTAACGAGGTGGACCATCTGGTCTTTGCCACGATTGCCGGCAGCAACGCCACCGAGCGTGAGCTGCGCTGGGTGGAACAACCCAACCTGTTCAATGTGGCTGTGACCCGTGCGCGGCGCACTCTAGTGCTAATCGTGGATAAAACGCTCTGGGAGCGACAGGCACTCCCGCTGACACGCGCCCTTGTCGAAACTGAAGCCCGAATGCAAGGCATCCTGTCACCTACCGCGGAGGCGATGTTGCACGATATTTCAGCCTTCTTGAAGGCACATCATGTCGAGCATAGTCTGAACGCTATCTATCGGGGCTACCATTTCGATGTGTTGGATGCCAATCAGCCGCCTCGATGGGGGTTTAACTTGCTCAACTGGCATGAGCTGCAGTCGCTAACACCTGTCGAAGCATGGCGTGAATGGAGCCAGCTGCTTCAGCTTCGTCAGCATGGAATTGATCTGTACTACATAAGCCCACTGAACTGGCAAGACACTTTGGCGCGCTGGCTGGCAGAACGGGAGCTGCACTCCCGTTAGGATATAATCCTTATCGGAATGGGCAACGCAATGGAGCGAAGGACGCAAAGCGGCGCGTTTCTGGAGAGGACGCCGGAAACGATTTTTACGCCTGAACAGTTCGGTGCGGAAGACCGCCTGATGGCGGAGGCGACGGAGCGGTTCATGCGCGAGCAGGTGATGCCGCTGGTGCCGCGCCTCGAATCGGGCGAGAAATCGCTTATGCGCGCCCTGTTGGAGCAAGCGGCCTCGCTGGGCTTGATGGGTGTCGATGTGCCGCCTGAATACGGCGGATTAGGGCTGCCCAAAACCACCTCTGCACTGATTACCGAGAAAACTGCTCTTCAGCCCTCGTTTGCTGTCTCGCATGCGGTGCATACCAGCGTGGGCAGCCTGCCACTCCTGCTTTTTGGCACGCGTGAGCAGGCGGAAAAGTATCTACCGCGTCTGACGACGGGCGAGTCGATCGGTGCCTATGCCCTCACCGAGCCGGAGGCGGGTTCCGACGCGCTTGCCGCACGCACACGCGCCCACCGCGAAGGCGACACCTATTATCTGACGGGGAATAAAATCTGGATCACGAACGCGGGCTTTGCCGACCTGTTCGTGACCTTTGCGAAGGTGGACGGAGCGCGTTTCACTGCCTTTCTGGTGGAGCGCAGTTCGCCCGGTCTCCTGGTGGAGCGCGAGGAGCATAAGCTCGGCTTGCACGGCTCCTCCACCTGCCGCGTTGTGCTGGAGCAGACACCTGTGCCAGCGGCTAATCGGCTGGGCGATGAGGGGCAGGGCGCGTATGTTGCCCTCTACACGCTGAATATCGGGCGATTTAAAATTGGCGCTGCGGCGGTTGGGCTGGGCAAGGAGGCATGGGGCCTCGGCTTCGAGTATGCGCACGAGCGCAAGCAGTTCGGACGACCGATCGCCGAATTCGATCTGGTCTGGCGTAAACTTGCGTGGGGACGCACGCTGCTCTTTGTATGTGAAAGCGCGCTCTATCGACTGGCAGGCGATCTGGAAGCGGTGTTCAGCACGCCTGAAGGCGACCCGCAGAGCCGTTGGCGCTATGTCGCAGCCAGTTTCGCCGCCGAATGCGCCCTCATCAAAGTGGCAACCACCGAAATGTTGGATTGGGTCATCGATGACGCGCTGCAGATTCACGGAGGCTATGGCTTCTCGGAGGAGTACCCGGTTGCCCGCCTCTATCGGGACGCGCGGGTAAACCGCCTTTATGAGGGCACAAATGAGATTAACCGCTTGAATCTGGTGGAGCGGCTGCTCTATCTGCGTCGGCGCGGGCTGCCCCTCACCTTGTCCCGCTCCTCAGCGCCCCCTCACCCCAACGGGGAAAGGGAGGTTGCCCCACACTCGGTTGTCGAAGCGACACTTGCCGCCCTGCGCCATCTGACGGGTAAATCGCTCTTTGCGCTGGAAACAGCGCAGGAAATCCCCCAGGCATTTGTGGAACCGCTCTCGGACGCCCTGATTGCGCTCTATTTGCTCGATTCGGCGTTTGTACGCGCCCGCATGACGGGCGATCCGTTTCAGCAGGCTGCCCTCGCGCTCTATCACGAGCATGTGCGCCGTCATTTAGCAGGCTGGCAAACCGACCTGGCCCCATTGACAGGCGAGACGCCACCACGCCTCATGCCCCAACCGCTGGCACCACTTTATGAAGCGGTCTGGTGTGCTCTCTAATCCAGTGTTGCCCCGAGGAAGCTTCTGATGTCCTCCTCGCTCATCGTCGGCTCGCCCGGCGCCACATTGTTCAGCTTGCCCTCCAGCATCCAGCGCTCCAGCTGATCCACCAGGTCGAACAGGTGGTCAAACGAATCGACGATAAACAGCAGCGGCTGATAGTGATGGATCTCAAAGTGCTGATTGATGACCCATTCCAGCTGGATGGGATAGCGCTGCACTTCGGGCGATTCGATGGCGTGCGCGATCTCGCCATAGGAGCTAAGCAGACCGCTGCCATACACCTTCAACTCGCCGTTTTTGCCCCGCATCAGCCCGAACTCGATGGTGAACCAGAAGAAGCGTGCCAGCGCACGGAAGATACTGACCAATCGCTGCACCTGCAGTTGTTCGTCTTTGATCTCGCGCACCAGTCGGGCTGCGGTGTGTGCCGCCTCGCCAAAGCGGACCAGCGTGTCGGCAAAACGCGGGTCGGTGTGCATCGGCACATGCCCCGCAATATCGTGGAAGATGTCCGGCTCCGGGAGGTAATCCAGCGAGTCGAGGCTGCGCACGGTGATGGTGGTGGGGAACTCCCGGTGGCGCAGGCAATCGAAAAAGATATAGGCCGGGACATAGCCCGTCACCGCCTTCGCCTTGAACCCTGTGAGCGGCGCGAGAAACCGATTCACATCCTCCAGACGGGGCACCCGGTGCGGGTCAAGGCACAGTTTGGAGACGCCCTCTAAAAATTTGTCGGTGGCGTAACGCTGCCAGCGTTCCTGAATGCGGGCGTACAGCTGTCGCCACGCCTCGTGGTTCTCCTCCGAGTAGAGTTCGTAGGGCTGCTCAATATAGAGTTCACCCTTGCTCCGCGCGACCTCAATAAAAGGGGCTTTGGTGGTCGTCAGCCCCATACCCGGATAAAACTGCGTTTCCGTTTGCGCCATCGCCTATGCACCTCCATCGCCCTTAGAATACCCTATCATGGGGTATAGTATGCAACGGGTGAGATCCATGGAACACGCGATTCAGGCTGTCAAGCCGGTGCCCGAAGGCGAGGTTACCTTCGAGGAGTTTCTTGCCTGGGGCGACGAAGACACCCACGCCGAGTGGGTTCAAGGAAAGGTGATACCAAGGATGCCAGTATCTGTCCAGCATCAGGAAATCAATAGTTTTTTGCACATGCTCGTCGGAAGCTGGGTCAACTTCCACAGGAGTGGAAGAACTTTTCATCCGCCGCTGCTTATTCGCCTGACGCTACCCGATGGGATGCTGGTCGCTCGAGAGCCAGACCTGATTGTGGTGCTGAATGAGCATCTCGATCGGCTCAAGGAGCAGTATCTGGACGGTGCACCCGATCTGGTGGTGGAGATTGTCAGCCCCAGTCAGCGTGCCCGCGATCGGGGCGAGAAGTTCTGTGAGTATGAAGCTGCTGGCGTACCGGAATACTGGATTATCGATCCTGACCGTCAGCATGCTGAGTTCGCGCAGTTAGATGAGCATGGCATCTATCAGGTTGTGTTCAGTGGCTCCAAAGGGGTCTACCACAGCAAGGTGCTGAACGGCTTCTGGCTCCAGGTCGAGTGGCTCTGGCAGCGTCCGCCCCTGTGGGAAATTTTCAAGGCGTGGGGACTGGTGTAGCTTTATCGCCTTGCCACCAGGAAGTAGATGCTCAATAGCAGCCAGACAACCCGCAACGGCTCTTCGATAGACCCACTCCGTCGGCGCGGCATCGGCACATCGATGGTATCGCCCGCCTGAAGCACCTCATCGGCGCGTGTGCCCCGCGCCACCTGCAGCAGGTTGACGGTGATGCGCTGGGTCCTTTTGCCGCTGGGTCGCTGAATCGTCACACGCTCCAGTTTCGCTTCGGGTAGCGGACCACCAGCCGCTTCAATCGCCTGCGTGAGGGTCATGCCCTCCACATAGTTGATCAGCCCAGGTCGGCGTACACTCCCCCGAATGAGAATAAATTGCCGTATGGTGCGATAGGGCACTGTAATCTGGTCGCCCGGTTGCAGCGGGATGTCTGCTTGCAGTGTGTTGAGGTTGATGGTTTGCGGGGTGGCGGCGTGGGCGCGTTTGAGCGTGATTTGGGTCGTGTCGGCTTCAGGTAATGTACCGCCCGCCTTGCCGATAGCTCCGATCAGCGTCAACCCCTGCTCATAGGGCACGACTCCGGGCTTCTGCACCGCGCCCACTACAATCACATTCCGCCCCCCCGGCTGCAACGGCACGAAGATGCGGTCGCCCGGCTGCAGTTCGGGGTTCTCGTTCTGGTCGCCCTCCTGCTGGAATTTGAGGAAGTTGACTGTGCGTACCGTACCGTCCAGTCGCTCAAGTCGAATCGCGCTCAGGTCAGCGACATTGCTTGCGTCCGCCTCGCGCAGAGCATCGGACAGTCGCCAGCCTGGTTGCAATGTGAACTCGCCCGCTTTGCGCACTGCCCCTCCGACGCTTACTTTCTGCTCCGCTCGTGCTACAATCTCGACCTTCACCTGGGGGTTGCGTATGAAGTCGCCTTCGCGCAGGCGGCGGGCAATCTCATCTGCCAGCTCCTTCGGGGTTAGCCCCGCCGCCTTGATGACGCCGATCAGGGGCATCGGCAGGTTGCCTTGATCATCCACCCGATACACGCGCGATAGCGACGCATCCGGTTGAATGGTGATCTTCAGCGAGTCGCCAGGCAGGATTTTCTGCTCCTGCGCCAGTACCGTTAGCACGATCAGTAGCCCACCCAGAACCAGAACCGTTCGCATGCTCTGCACCTGCCCTGTAGGATACCCTATCCTGTGGAGGGCGCATATGGGAGTGTTGGGGAGCGTGTGTGGGATGTGGAACTTGGTGAGTTTGGTACAGGTGCTTGGGGATGGTTTTCTTGTATGGCGTGTGTGGGTGGTGGGGGCTGCGCGATTTTTCGAACACCCTCAACCCCCCTTGACAAAACCCCTTTCGATATGCTATAATATAAAGCAGGTAGCAGCACCAAGCAGAAACCGAAGGTGGAGGTGAACGATGTTCGGCAAGATGGTCATAGGGAGAATGCCAAACCTCACCCACCGCTGCAACTTC
>ENA-ORXB01003332-ORXB01003332.1-sediment-metagenome-genome-assembly--contig:-NODE-3332-length-11380-cov-2.819605_pt1 | contig 11380 bp, 9 predicted proteins | sample MGYA00237863_ERZ511475 | MGnify/ENA primary metagenome ERZ511475 (study PRJEB26305, sample SAMN06343858) | sediment metagenome | isolation source: hot spring sediment | place: Canada: British Columbia...
TGCCGCAGTACATCGGGTGGCAGCACCAGCCGCAGCGCCGAGACAAGCTGACTGTAGGTCTCCTGCGAGTAGCGACGGCTGATGCGCAGGTCGCCCAGCAGCCGCTCGGTGACGGAGCGCAGGGCCGGGTCGGCCAGCAGTTCGGTATAGACCCGCTCGTAGATGTTGTTGCGCTCCAGGGCGCGCGTGTAGAAATGGGCGTTGAGCAAATTGTCGGTGACCACGTAGACCGCGAGATAGGCAAAGAACGAGGCGATAAAGCAGACGCTCAGCAGGATGGTCAGCAGACGTTCCAGACGCGGGTGATCACTCAGCACGACGGATAGCGCCCTGGATAGATTAGGATAGATCGAAATCGCATTGTCCCACTGCAGATCATAGCGTATCTGCGTTTGCCGTGCCGGTGCATGGTGCATCAGCCGCCCATGGCCAGTCCGCCCCGCCCGTTTCCGAAGCGGTGGGCAAGCGCCAGACACCCCGCTCGCCGAAGTGACTCCGCTGTGTTATGATCTACCCTGCGCCGGCGCGACCCTGTGTGGCGAAATTTACGCCTTTTTCATGAGTCGCGCATTTCAAGTGGCATACCCTGGCGCAGGCTGATCTATACGGATATGGGCGGGGCGGGGTCACGATGGCTGCGCCTGCCAATCTGTCCAGGTAGCGGAGTCTTTGGCGATGAGCTTTCACCGCTTTCTTTCTTCCGGCACGCTCTGGCTGACCGCCGCACTGCTGCTCGCCAGCCTGGCCGGATCATGGGTGGCCGCTGCGCCCGCCGAGCTGCCCGCCGGAGCGATCCTGGCGCAGGGCACGCCGGTCAGGCCGGACATCAGCCCGCCGGCCAAGCCCCCCCTGCCCGGCGGACGGCCAAGCCCGCTGCGTGTGATGGTGCCCACCGACGACACGGTGCGCGCGCTGCAGGCGGCGGGCATCACCGACATCACGCAGATTTCGCCCAACCTCGACCCGATCGCCTCGTTTTCGCCAGGCCCGCGTATGACCCTTTTCCCTGGGCGTCCGGCGGGCGAACCGGCTCTGCAAGCCATGCCGCCCACACCTTTCCGCACTCTGGCGATCCTGGTGCAATTCAGCGACAAACCCGCGCAGGTGAGCGCGACCTTCTTCGATAACCTGCTGTTCGGCACCGGTGCGGCGACAGTGCGCGGCTATTACCGGGAAGTGAGCTACGGCCTGCTGGATATCGTGACGGTCAATCTGCCCAGTTCAATAGGCTGGCTCACCGCCCCGCAGACCTACAGCTACTACGTCAACGGGCAAAGCTGCCTGGGCAGCTATCCGCGCAACTGTCAGCGCCTGACCGAAGACCTGGTGGCGCTGGTGAATCCGGCAGTGGACTTTTCCAGGTACGACAACAACGGCGACGGTTATGTGGACACCATCTTCGTCATCCATGCCGGCACCGGCGCGGAAGTCCGCGGTGGCAGCCCGAATATCATCTGGTCGCACTCGTGGTGGACGTACAACGAGCCATATGTGGACGGCGTGTATGTCGGTTCGTACACCACTGAACCGGAGTTCTGGTTCAGCCCCGGCGATATGACGCACGGCGTCTATGTGCACGAGCTGGCTCACGCTTTCGGCCTGCCCGATCTCTATGACATAGACGACAGCTCGAAAGGCGTGGGGGACTGGAGCCTGATGGCGGGCGGGTCGTGGAATGGCTATCTGGGCAATTCTCCCGCGCACCCGGACGCCTGGTCGCGCGTCTACCTGGGCTTCAACCCGGTGGTGGACATCAGCGGCTACCACGGCCTGATCAGCGTGCCCAATGTCGAGCAGAATCGCGACAACGCCATCTATCGCTTCAGGTCCGGCAGGGCCAACGAGTACTGGTTGCTGGAAAACCGCCAGAAGATTGGCTCGGACGTGGCCCTGCCGGGCAGTGGACTGCTGATCTGGCACGTAGACGACAATCTGCCCGGCAGCAACAAGTACGAGTGCAAGCAAGTCCATAACTACCTGTGCGCTGCCGCCACGCAACATTTCCGCGTGGCGCTGGAACAGGCCGACGGTGCGCTGCACCTGGAATACGGCATGAATCAGGGCGACACCGGTGACCCGTTCCCCGGCTCGACGGGCAAGACGGCCTTCACGTTCACCTCGAATCCCAACAGCACCTCTTACTACTCGACGACCGACTGGGGCCTGCGCCTCAGCAACATCAGCACGTCGGGCGGCACGGTGACGGTTCAGGTAGGTAACCCGAACATCACCGCGCCATTGCTGGCTTCCCCGGCCAATGGCGGCACGACCAGCGACAACACGCCGACCTTCACCTGGGGGGAGGTATCGGGAGCGACCGCGTACCGCATCCAGGCCAGCAAGAGTGCCGATTTCTCCAGTCTGGCGATCAACTCAACCAAGAGCGGCACCACGCACACACCAGGCACCGCCCTGGCCGATGGGCTGTACTACTGGCGCGTGCAAGCCAGGGGCGCAGACGGTCTCTGGGGGCCGTGGAGCACGGTCTGGACGGTGACAGTTGACACGGTCAAGCCAGCCAAGCCCACCCTGCTCGCGCCGGCCAAGGATGCCCTGGTCACGACCAATCTGCCCGCCTTCGACTGGAGCGACGTGCCCGACGCGGCGCGCTACGACCTGCAGGTGGACAACTCCTCAACCTTCGGCAGTCCGGAGGTAGCGGTGACGGTGACCGCCTCCACCTACACCGTGACAATGCCGCTGCCTGACGGGCGTTACTACTGGCGGGTGCGCGCCGTGGACGCGGCGGGCAACGCCGGCTCATGGACGAGCGCCCGGACAGTCTGGGTGGACATCACCCCGGCACCGGCTCCGACCTTGCTCTCGCCCGCGGACGGCACCCCGACCAGCGACAACACGCCGACCTTCACCTGGAACGCCGTGTCCGGCCTGAGCGCCTACCGCATCCAGGCCAGCAAGAGCGCCGATTTCTCCAGCCTGGCGATCAACTCAACCAAGAGCAGCACCACGCACACACCAGGCACCGCCCTGGCCGATGGGCTGTACTACTGGCGCTTGCAGGCCAGAGGAGCCGACGGCATCTGGGGCCTGTGGAGCACGGTCTGGACGGTGACGGTTGACACGGTCAAGCCCGTCAGTCCCGCCCTGCTCTCGCCCCCTACCGGCTCCGTGCTCAACACGAGTCAGCCGGAACTCGACTGGAGCGATGTGGCGGACGCTGCCTACTATGAGCTGCAGATTGACAACTCGTCAACCTTTGGCAGCCCTGAAGTGTTCACCACCATCACCGCCTCGACCTACACTGCGACGACGCCGCTGCCCAATGGCAAGTACTATTGGCGGGTGCGCACTTACGATGCGGCGGGGAACAGGAGCGGCTGGACTTCTGCGCGCAGCTTCACCCTCGCTTACACTCCTGCGCCGCTGGAGATAGCTACACCTACCTTCACGGCTACCCCACTGGCGCTGCCAGTGGTTGGGGCGGGTCTCGTCGAAGCGGAGAGTGACGCTGTCGGGCGCACGGGCGTCTGGACGGCTCACCAGACGTCGGTCGCCAGCGGAGGCGGCTACCTCTACAGCAGTGGCAGCACCGACGATGCCCTGACCCTGACCTTCAGTGGCGCGCAGGTGAGCGTGATCTACGTCAAGCATCCGGCGCTGGGGGTCATCGTGGTGGAAATTGACGGGTCGCCGCTGCAACTGCTGGACAGCACAGCTACGGACAGCGTCTTTGGAACGCAGGCGACCTTCACCCTGGCCGAGGGCCAGCACACGCTGCGCGTCTATCCGCTGATGGGCACCATTGCCATTGACGCTTTCCTGGTCGAAGCAGCGGCGGTGCCCACGACTGAGCCGGAAGCGACCGCAACAGCGACCGACACGCCCACGCCAGTCGAGACGCTGCCAGCCCTGGAGACGGCCACCCCAGAACCGACAGTTAGCGACCTGCCTTCTGCGACCCCGTCGCCCACGCCCACGCTCGATCCGCTGAGCATATGGCTGGAAGCGGAAAGCGACGCCGTGACGCTCACCGGTCAGTGGACGCGGGTGGACGATCCGCAGGCCAGCGGCGGTGCGTATCTGCTGAGCAGTGACCAGGACGACGCGGCGTTGACGCTCGCCTTCTTTGGTCCGCGCGTAGATGTGATCTATCTGACGGGAACAACACCCACCCGCTTCGACGTGGAAGTGGACGGGCAGATCGTGCAGGCGGTGGACTATGCCGGCGACGGCGCTGACTTCTCTGCCCGCCTGACGCTGCTGCTGAGCGAGGGGCCGCATACCCTGCGCCTGATCGTCCGCGCAGGAGGACTGGGAGTGGACGCCTTCGTGGTGCCGCCGCAGCCGCTCACACCGACACCAACGCCTTCTGAGACGCCGACTTTCACGCCCGCGGTGACGCTCACGCCGACGCCCACTGAAACTCTGTCGCCAACGGCAACGCCGCCCCCGCCCACTGAAACCCCCACGCCCGTCCCGTTGCCTACAGAGACGCCCGCCGCGCCGCCGGACGGCAATGCACCAGCGGAAGATTCCTGAGCAGTCACCGCCCCAGCCAGAACCTGGGGCGGTTTGCTGGTCGGTTCCGCCGAACGGGTGCCTTCGGATTTGGAGGCAAGAACTCAGCACAGAAGTGATCTCAGGAAGACTTTGCGAATTCCGCCAGTTTACCTCACCCCTAAATCCCCTCTCCGCGTGTGGAGAGGGGACTTAGCACAATACTTACTCCCTTGTATGGAGAGGGATGAGGTTCTCAAGCGATCTGCGAAGCCTGCCCCAAAACGCGAATGCACTCCGCGCCGAACATCGCAATTGCGCCAGGGGGGAGGCCGTGCTAGAGTCTCGCACGAAAATCGCAACACGAGGTGACAATCGCTGATGCTCAAAGCTGTCTTGTTCGATCTCGACCAGACGCTGATGGACTGGTCGCAGGTGGAGCCGTGGGAATCGTATCAGTCGGAGCGCATCGCGGCTTTGCTGGACTACGCCCGCCGCGAACTCAGCGCCCCGCCCTCGCTGACCGAAGAAACGCTGTTCTCCGTCTTCGTGGAGACGTTGGCGGCAGCCTGGCAGCATAGCCGCGCCACGCTGCAAGCGCCCGACATTCGCGTGGTGCTCGTGCAGACGCTGGCGGCGGTAGGCGTCGCCGAAGACCGCCTCGACCCGACGGCTCTGCTGGAAGCGTACAACTGGCAACCTCCGGCGGGCGAGCGGCCCTATCCGGACGTGTTGCAGGTGTTGCCGGAACTGCGGGCGCATGGCGTGGCGCTGGGGCTGATCACCAATGCCTCGCACCCCATGTACATTCGCGACCACGAACTGCGACAGACGGGCCTGCTCGACCTGTTCCCGACGTGTCGCCTTTCGGCGGCGGACGTGGGCGTGATCAAGCCGCATCCGGCCATCTTCGCCCGCGGACTGGAGTTGCTGGGCGTGGAGCCGGGGCAGGCCGTGTTCGTGGGCGATAGCCTGGCCGCCGATGTGGCAGGCGCACAGCGAGCGGGCATTCCTGCGGTGTGGATCGCCCGCGAGGGCGAGGTGACGCCAGACAGCGCCGAAGTCGTGCCGGATGCGTCCATCAGCACCCTGCACGACCTGTTGCCGGTGTTGGATCGCTGGTTCCCTGGCTGGCGCAGCAACGGGCACGCGCGATGAGCGCTGTCTTCGAGACCGCACCTTACCAAAACCTGACGCTCACCGGCCCGATGGGGGTGGGCAAGAGCACAGTGGGACGGGCCGTGGCTCAGCGGCTGGGAGCGCCCTTCTTCGACCTGGAAAACGAGATTCTGGCCCGCGAGGGGCAGTCTGCCGAGGAGATTCGCGAGCTATTCGGCGAAGCCCGCCTGAAGACGCTGGAAGCCGAGACCATCCGCGATCTGACGTTGCAGCGGCACGCGGTCATCGTGGTCAGCGGACCGGCCATCCTCGACGATCTCAACCGCGCGCGCCTGGCCGAAGCTGGCCCGATCCTGTGCCTGACCTGCCGTCTGGACGAGATTCTGCGGCGGATGCACGTGGCGCGGGGAGCCTGGTTTCACAACCCGGCCAACCGGGGCATCCTGCTCAGTCGGCTGAAGCGCGAAATGCGTGTGACGGCGCTCGATCTGCCGCAACTGGACACGTCTCACCTGTCGCCGGAAGATGCGATCGCGGCGGTGATCGCCTTCTGGCTGGAACATGCTCGTTTCTAGACCAACGATTGCTGGAAAGGAACGGCTGATGAGTACTTTAACTGTGTCTTTGGTGCAGATGAACGTGCGCAAGGGCGCGCCGCGCACTAACTGGACAACCATGCAGCAATACACTGTGCAGGCGGCGCAGCAGGGCGCACAGGTGGTGATCTTTCCCGAACTGTGGGATGCTGGCAGCGCCTACGACAAAGGGCGCGAGATCGCCAGCAACCTCAGCGGCGGGCTGTTCGCGCAGGTCGTGGCGCTGGCCCGTCAGCACAACATCTACATTCTCGGTTCGCTCTACGAGAAGCGCGGCGCAGGCATTTACAACACCCTCGCCGTCGTCACCCCCCGCAGCGGCGTGATGGGCGCCTATCGCAAGATTCACCTGTTCCCGCTGATGCAGGAGGACAAATGGCTGCTGCCCGGCGAAGCGCCGCTGACCATTGACCTGCCCTGGGGGCGCACGGGTTTCGCCATCTGCTACGACCTGCGCTTCCCGGAACTGTTCCGGCGCTATGCCGCCGAACGCGCCGCCCTGGTGATCATGCCCATGGCCTGGCCACACCCGCGCCTGGAGCATTACCGCACGCTATTGCGCGCGCGGGCCATCGAAAACCAGTGCTACATGATCGCCGTCAACCGCGTGGGGCCAGAAGAAGACGGCGGCGCGGTCTACTTCGGGCATTCCAGCATTATTGATCCCTGGGGCGAGACAGTGTTGGAAGCAGGCGAGGTGGAAGGGCTGTTCACCGTCACGATTGACCTGAGCAAAGTCGAGCGCGTCCGCCGTGAGCTACCCGCCCTGGACGGGATGCGCCTGTAGGAAAACTGAACCGCTGAGCCGCAGAGGGCGCAGAAGGACTTCTAAATCATATTTCTGTGAACTCTGCGCCTCGGCGGTGAATTCCGCTCTTCGCTACGCAGGCTGCACCTCAGGGAGCGAGCGGGCCGGAATGCCGTCCCTCGGCGGGATAGAGCGCGTACACCTGCCCCCACACGGCGATCATCGCGCCGCGCTCGAAGTCCTGCCAGAAGCCCTCCGCAGGCGCTTCGGCCTGCGTACCCCAGCCCAGCGCATCGCGGATAGCCGCATTGCTGCGCCAGACCAACCCAAAGCCGCGTACCGGCTGCCACACTCCCGGCGGCGCAGCGAAGGCCGGATCGTCGGCGGGCATCCCTTCGTTCCAGGTATCCGCTACCTGCCACAGGCGACCGTCGTGCGCCAGCGCCAGAATCTGCCGCGTGTCGCCGCGCCACAGCATCAGGCCGCGCTCGAAGGTCTGCGCAGCCATCGGCGCGAGCAACATCCCGCCGCCCACCGGGCAGCCCAGGCGTTCGCGCAGCGCCGCATCGCGGTTGTAGGCATTGGCCAGTTGTGCCGCCACACTAAAACTGCATCCGCCGGTACCGCCCGTCCCGATCACGCCGCTGGCGATCACCCCGCCGCCCGCCGGAGCAACTGCCCCAAAAGCGTAAGGTACCAGCGTAGGGGCCGGTTCGCCGCTTTCCGAGGTCGGCGGGCCGAGGAAGATGCCCACGTAGGGCGTCATGGTGGGGGTAGGACGCGGCGGGCCAGGAGTCGGCGTGGGCGCGGTGATCGGCACCGTCTCGCCTCCCACGATGACCGGTGTCGGTGTCGCGGTGAAGACTACCGTCGCCAGTTGCTTGGGCATGGAATCGAAGCCGACCAGGATCGGCGGGTCGCCGGAGGGGGCAGGCGCTTCGTCGCTGCACGCCGTCAGCCCCAGCACAACACTCGCCGCGATCACCAGGATCAGCAGACTCTGCCGCACCATCACACGCTCTCCGGAAAGTGCGCGCTCAGCTCCGCCGCGCAGAGCAAAATCGCCAGAGCGCTCGGCCCATCTTTGATCTGCCCGGTACGCGCCATGCGCAGCCCCTCGGCAATGGGCACGGTGCACAGTTCCATATGCTCGGTCGGTTCGCGGCTCGGCTGCCCCAGGTTAACACCCAGCGCCAGAAATACCCAGGCAACCTCGTTGCCGATGCCGTTCATGGTATAGAATTCCGCGACGGGGATGATCTGCGCCGCCGTCCCGCCGATTTCCTCGCGCAGTTCGCGGGCAGCCATCTGCGCCGGGTCGCAGTCCGCCTCAACGTTGCCCGCGGGCACTTCCAGGCACCAGTCGTCCACCGGATAGCGATACTGATTGATCAGCACCAGCGCGCCCTGTGCAGTCACCGGCACCACCCAGACGGCGGCGGGTTTCTCCACTATGGTATAGGTCACCTCGCTGCCATCGGCGGCGCGCAGGCGATCCTGGCGCAGGCTGTACCAGCGACTCTGCCACAAATGCTCGCTGGCGATAACTTCGTAGGGACGCCTGGGACTCATGGGAGCCTCTCGCTGACGAACCGGTTATCGTGCTGGCAATTGTACGGACGAAAGCGGCTTTGTGCCACCCGCCCGCGTCCGGTGTTCGGCGCGAGTTGCCCGGCAGCCGACCCTGCACTAGACTGTCTGCATCCTGCACAACCGGAAAGGGGTGCTCATGTTCAGCGATGATTTGCCCGCTGGCACAGGTAGTGACGTGCCGACTGTGCCGGAATTCCCGCTTTCGCTGGAGCCGCACGAATTGCTGGAAATCCTGATCGGGGAATTGCGCAACCCGCTCGGCGCGGTCGAAGGGTGGGCGCAGATCGTCGCCGACGACCCCAGCCTGGAAGGGATCACCCTGGAAGCCGCCGAGGCCATCCCCGCCCTCACTGCCTATATGCGCGCCCTGCTCGACCAGGCGGCGCGCTACCTGGCCGCTCGCCAGGGCTGAGCAGAGCGAGCTGTCGCAGTAATTTCCCCTCCCCCTCACGACTCCGTCGCGGGGCGAGGGCACCTTGTAGGGGCGGATTGCAAAACCCGCACATGGGAAAGAGCCAGAGGCTGAGAGCCAAAAGTGCTCAACACCATCTGGGCGCGGCCTGTGTTGCCGCCGCTAGCGGTAGACGCCCGCCTCGACGTAGTGCCACACCCCATCGCGCAGCGCGTAGAACCACACCATAGTGTCGTTGCCAGCGGCGTTGAACATGCCCGGCTCGCAGCACTGGTAGTGCACGATGTCGTCGTAGCGGTAGGGTTCAACGATCTGCCCGCCATAGTACAGGCCGTAGCGCCCGTCGCGCTTGAAGAAAAAGAACGGCAGCCCATCAATCAAGCGCCACTCGAAGATCTCCTCGAAGCCCAGTTGCTGCTTCAGGCTCTGCCCGTCAATGAGCACATCGCCGGCGACTTCGAGCACCCAATGCCACTCCCACGCCCACAGCGCCTTGACCGGCGGCTCGACGAAGGGTCCGGTCGGTGTCACGGTGTAGACGATCTGCCCGTTGCGCGTCACATGGAATTGCTGCGTGTTCCAGTCGGCCACTACCTCGTACAGATCGTTGCCCACGTATACCGGCGGGATGTAGACAAACGTGCGATCGTCCACATAGCCCACCGTATCCGGCGTGACAACCAGCGTAGACCCGCTCCAGGAATCCAGCAGCAGGCGGAAGTCAGTCCTGTCGCTGTTGACCGCGATGGGCCAGACGTAGGTGATATCGGTGATCAGGGGATTGCCCAGATACATCAGCCGGTACTTGGGGCCGCCCGGCTCGATCTCGTCGAAGGGGCGCAGCGAATAGCCCCACTGCCCGATGATCTCGTTGACCTCTGCGACCGCTGCCATCAGATCGGGTGGTTCGCGCCAGGCGCGCCGCACCGCGAGAAACTGCCCGGTCACGCGCTCGCGGAACTCGTAGTGATCCGGTTGATCTTCTGCGGCGGACACCAGCGGATATTCCTCGACGATGAAGCCCACCGAGCCACCGGTTTGTCCTCCGGTGCCACCCGTCTGCCCACCCGTGCCACCCGCGCCGCCGCCCTGCGGGGGCGAACCCATGATGCTGATGGACTTGATCGCGCCACTGAAGTCCCAGCCGCTGCCGCCGACGACTACCTCCACCAGTCGGGCCGCAGACGGCAAGGCCATGCCGCGCGGATTCGTCCACTCGGCGGGCAGGAACAGGTCGGCAGAATAGGTCGTCCACTGTCCCGCGGGCACCAGCGTATAGTTGCGCAGAGCGGTGCTGCCGTCGTGCACAGCCAGAAAGCCGTGGCTCCACTCAAAGGTTTGTCCCCCCCTGTCCGTGAAACGCAGCGTCACCTGCACCGGATACTCACCGTTGCCGTTGTGCGTATCGCTCCACCAGCCGCTGTTGGGCAGACTGTGCTGCAGCACGCGCAATTCGACCGTCAACCACAGGCTACCATAGCGGCTCACGTCGGCGTCCACCCGCTGCTGTGCCCAGATGGCGCTACCATTGTTGCCGCTGTTGGTGCGTTCCCACATCAACATGTTGCGCTCCGGGCCGGAGTCATCGCCCAACACGTCAACCCAGCAGTGACCGCAAGTGCTGGCGATGTTGAGCGTCCAACCCACCGCGCCTTCGACAAAGTCGCCATTGACCACCAACTCGTCACCGCCCTGCGCTGCCGCACTGCCCAGACTCAGCAGGGCAGCGACCAGGGCGAGCAAACCCAGTCCCCACAGGCGTCGCATGATTTTCCCCTCCTCAACGACCATACTGTGATTTGCGCTACGCTCATTGTACGACGGTTCAGTGCGGTCTGCTGCGCCACACAAAGGAAAGATACAGCTTTTTTGCGCCTTTTTTACGGCCCTGCTCCCAGGGGCAGTCTTCAGGGCACCAATCCTGCCATTGAAAATCCCCCCTGCCTGTGCTACAATGCTCGCGCCTCGGCGGCCCGTACCACCAAAGGGGCCGCCTTCTCTTGCACAAAACCGGCAGGGGGCACGCAGCCGCCCTGAGCGAGAGCACGATGAAGGATGGCGTCAGATGACGGACCTGATCAAAGCCTTAGCACCCGCGCAGACCGAGCATCCCGCGCTGCGCCCTGGCGACACGGTGAAAGTGCACGTGCGCATTGTGGAAGGTAATCGCGAGCGCGTCCAGGTTTTCCAGGGCACGGTGATTCGTATCAACGGCGGCGGTGTCAACACCACATTCACGGTGCGCCGGATTGCCAGTCACGGTATCGGTGTAGAGCGCACGTTTCTGCTGCACAGCCCGCGCATCGAGAAGATCGAAGTGCTGCGCAACGCCAAAGTGCGCCGCGCCCGCCTGTACTACCTGCGTGGCCGCACCGGTAAGGCCGCCCGCCTGAAGGAAAAGCTGTAAACCCAGGGGGCTGTGTCCTCGGTTGTCTGATAAGCCTATAGCGTGCG
>ENA-ORXB01003333-ORXB01003333.1-sediment-metagenome-genome-assembly--contig:-NODE-3333-length-11379-cov-3.569545_pt1 | contig 11379 bp, 7 predicted proteins | sample MGYA00237863_ERZ511475 | MGnify/ENA primary metagenome ERZ511475 (study PRJEB26305, sample SAMN06343858) | sediment metagenome | isolation source: hot spring sediment | place: Canada: British Columbia...
GTCGGCGTGGGGAGCGGGCGGTTCGCGCGGGCGCTCGGCGTGGGCTACGGGCTGGACCCGGCCCATGCCCCGCTCCTGCTGGCGGCGGCGCGGGGCGTGCGGGTGGTGCGGGGGGTCGGGGAACGGCTGCCGTTCCGCGACGGCGCCTTCGGGGCGGTCCTCGTGGTGGTCACGCTCTGCTTCGCCGACGACCCCGCGCTCCTGCTCCGGGAGGCGCGGAGGGTCCTGCGGCCCGGCGGCGGGGTGGTGCTGGGAGACGTATTCGCGGAGAGCCCGTGGGGCGAGCGCTACCGGGAGCTGGGCCGGGCCGGCCATCCGTTCTACTCGGCCGCCCGCTTCCTCACCCGGGAGGAGCTCGCCGGGGCCCTCCGCGCCGCCGGCCTCCGCGTCGTCCGCGCCCGCTCCACGCTGCGCCAGTCCCCCACCGACGCGCCCGCGCCCGAACCGGTCATCGAGGGCGACGACCCCGACGCCGGGTTCGTGGGCTGGCTCGCGGTCCCGGCCTGAACCGCCGGTGGCGCATCGTTCGAGCCGGCCCCGCATCGGTGGATGCGGAACGAGGAGGTGAGCGCAGGATCGGGTCGCCGCCTCCCCCTCCCGGGGCAGGGAACCCCACGGGCTGGCGAACCGGGGGAAGGCCTCCCCCCTCCCTCGCAAGGGAGGAGCGAGGTTGAAAAATTCGATGGCTTGGGGCGTATAAAGTAACGAGCGGCTGGCTGCCGCCCGAATAATAACTGGAGGCAACATGGATGAACTATGAGGTGATGAGCGACGAGGAGTTGATGGCGGCGTATTACAGTTGCGATGACAAGGCGATCGAGGAACTCCGCAGGCGCTACGGTGCGCGGTTGGAATATTTTTTCCGCAACGCTGGGTTATCAAAGGAGGATGCCCAAGACAATGCTCAAGACACCCTCGTGCAAGTGGTGGAGACAAAACACGGGAAGGGGAAACCATATGACCCAGGAAGGGGCGCACCGTTTAAAACTTGGCTTTTCACGATTGCGAAGCACTTGCTCATTGACGAACTGCGCCAACGGGGACGGGAGGTTAACTTCAGCGACCTTGAGGCAGAACGCGAAGGAGAGAAGGAAGAGGTTGAGCCGTTTGAGGAGACAATTCCCAGCACAGAACATACTCCTGAGGAAGTGCTGTTAAAGAGGGATCTCCAAAAGGCTGTGCACGAATGTATGAAGACTTTGCCGGACCGAGAGCGCATAGCGATTGCGCTGTGGCTGGAAACCGAGGGGGATATGAAACAGCGAGATTTGGCAGATAGATTGGATGTGGCGGTGGCGACGGCGAATCGCGTGTTGAAGAAGGCTTTTCGCCTAATGGGCGAACGCCTGGAAGGCAAAGGGTATGGTGGCAGCCAAGTGCTGCCCGAAAACAGCCAAACCAGTCATCGTAAAAATACGAGAACACGAAGGAGGAAACCACAATGACCGAACAAGAAGTCATGCGATTGTTGCGAGCGGTGTATGCACTGGACATCAAGGAGCTGGAGGAACGCATCGTTAAGGAGCGGGCCGCATGCCTATCCTTGAGTCGCGCCCGTGCTCTTGCTCTCAACCCCAATCGTTGTACGGACGATGAGCGCACACATATTGCTCGCTGTCGTTACTGTGCGCGCTTCATCGAGAGTTTCAGGCGCCACATCATACATCCATCGCCGCTGAGGCTTTTGCTCTGGTCGCTGGGGATGCTGGAGGACGAGGAAGTCCAAGCGGTGCAACATCACCTTGAAAAAGAGGAATGCCAACGCTGCCTTCTCTTGACACGATCGTCATGGTTGAGAAGGTTGGCAAAGTTGGTCCAGGCAGGTCAGCGGGCAGTGGAACAGGTCGAGGCCTTGGTGAGGTCCGCTGTAATTGGCTTTACACCAATGCCTCAGGAGGTTGGCACCTTCACCTTGACCACACAACCGCCATTTCAATGGCGGGGGCAAAATGAGGACGGCTCGCTGACCGCCGTCCTGCGGGAGACCGACGAAGGCAAACTGGTGGTGCATGTGCAGACACCGGACCCCCAGAAGGCGGGGAGCAGAGTTCGGGTAGAGATCCTCGGCAAGGAAATGTTCACAAAAGAGGTGAAACTCCACCACCTTAAAGGCGAGAAGGGCTGTGCAGGACGAGGCACCTTTGGACGCTTCGCGGATATAGCGTCCCGGTTGGGAGCAAACTGCACAGTGGTGGTGGCTCCACCAACCGGCGCGGAGGACCAAACGGGCGTGGCCGGAGCGAAAGGGAGGAGATCAAATGCTCGAACTCGAAGAACTGAGCGAAAAACTGAATGAATTTCATCACAATGAGTTCGCTTGGCAACACTTGGCGGGGGACTACGGCCTGCTGCTTCATGGGTTGGAGGATGGGGTGGAGCGGGGAGATCCTTCGCCGTTGGAACGATGCTGGGAGTTGTTCTCCGAGATCGGGCCTGATCAAATCGCAAGATACTACAAACAGGATCCGAATCGTCATGTTAATGTCGAGCGTCTCTATCGCAACGCGCGCGGGCTTATTAAGACTGCTCAAATAGCGGCAGAAGCGAAGCAGGCAGCCTCCCATCCTAATTGTACTAATATTTGCGAGCGCTTGGTGGTTCTGACAAAGGAAGCGTCCTCTCTGTTGGGCAGAAGGGGGCAAGGCGGCGAGGTGGAACTAGGGAAGAACTATAATAATGCCATCGAACTTGTCAACAGTATCTACGACGCCCTTTCCTCCCAGGGTTGGGGGACACAATGGGCAAGATTCTGGACGCTTTATTGGCTGAAGGGATTCCGCCCCCTCCGTTCCCTCCAAATCCCTCTGGTGGGCTGTTACCGGAGGAAAGGCTTCCTCGCATACTTGCACCTGCATCTGCTCAACGAGGAGGGCGGGGAACTCATCGAGGACCCAGAGATCGCTCTACGACCATTGGGCGATGAGTTGCTGAAAGCCCTTCTTCAGGCCTGGAGCTGGACAGAGCAAGGAGTTTGGTGGAAGATCACTGCTCCGGACAAAGAAGGTATCCCTGCTTCCTTGCCCTTGGACGGAGCCTCCTTAGGCGGCGCAGCGACGGTGGGTTTCCTATTGCTGAGGGATGGGCGTCCCTATGATAGGCGCTGCGTGATCATTGCGAGGGTGAATCGAAACGGAAATCTGAAGAAGGTAGCTCATGAGAGGGAGAAGGTTGAGGCGGCTCGGCAGCATGGCCTCAAGCGGATCATCGTCTCCAAGGACGCCGGCGTGAGAGAAGATGATAGCCAGGAAGTGGAGGTCATAGGGGTAAGCAATGTTTCCGAAGCCCTGGATCATGCCTCCATGTTGGTGGTAAGGCTTAGTGAGTATTATACAAGTATCATCGATTGGCCCAGCCGTAAGGAAACGCTCCCTCCTTACCTGGGAGGGCGAGATCTCGCGAGGCTCTACGTTGAACCCAATGTTAAGGAGGAAGCCGAATCGCCATCGTCTTCTCCGATGAAACCGGTGGCATGGAGGGAGGAGTTCCAAAGGTTGAAAGAGGATGATCAGAGCAAATTTGTAGTGATTATAGGTCCACCGGGGCAAGGCAAGTCGCTGCTGGCTCAGATGACGGCTCGGGAGTTGGCGCAGCAAGGGTGGAACGAGTTGAGAGAAGGAGCGAGAATAGATCAATTACCGCTGCCCATCATTATCCCGCTGAGGCAACTGCTGAACTTGCTCAGAGGGTCACCACGCCCACGATCTGGGGAAACTCTGCGCCGCCACCTGCGCACTGTGCTCCGAGAGATTTTGGAGTGCGACGATACTGATGTCCTTTTGGACTACCTTGCCCGGCACGTCCACGAAGAGCGGGTGTGGCTCTTCCTGGACGCTGCTGAAGTGGAAGAAGACCAGGGGATCTGGGATGCATTCAAGGATTGGTCGTGCCATATCATCATTACCCTTCGTCCTTACGGCTACAAGGAGTTGCCCTCCGATGCCATCAAGTATACCCTGGCTCCATTCTCTTTAAGGCAAATGAAAAGTTTCCTCTACAAATGGTGGAAGGGGTTCCCCGGGGGCGAATCCCAAATACAACGCATTTGGAATCTGCTTAGAGACAGCCCCTCCATCCAACAGATCTGCGAGAACCCTTTCCTGCTAACCTTGCTGAACTGGGTCTTGGAGCAGTCCAATGTTCCCCATTTGATCACACGAACGCTACTCTACGAGAGAATGATTTTAGATCTGCTGGGTTTTCTCCCTAACGGGGCGGGGCGAGATGAGCGGCGAGCGATCGAACTGCTCCCTATGCTTTCCCATATCGCCTGGGAATGCTTCCAAAACAGCGGCCTTCAGCCCATCCCCCTCAAAGGTCTCCGGCGACTCATCGCCGAAAGCGAAGACCGCCCTATACCATGCGATCCCACTCGGGGAGAAAGGATCCCCATCGACACATTGGGGAATCTCTCCTCCTGTCAACAGGCCGACTTGCTCATCCAAGAATTGGAGTCCAAGCGGGTGCTTGTCCCTGTGACGGGCCAGCCCCTTGCCTATGCCTTCCCCCACTCTTCCTTCTTCGAATACCTGGCGGCCCACCATCTGGCCGAGAACTCCAAGCAGTTGGATATCGTTTGGCAGCACTGGCTCGATTCCAATTGGGGGAACATCTTCCCCTTCCTGGTTGGGAGCCAAAGTGACCCCGCCCCGATCCTCAGGAAACTCGTGGCCCTTATTCAGGAAGAGCAACATCCTCTTCATCGCCAGCAACTGGCCTCAATCCTCCAGGACTGCATATTGGAATGCCAAAGGCCCTTGGAGGAGGATTCTCTAAGAAGGGGTGTCTTCGATGCTCTCCTTGCACTCGTGGACTCGGCCCAGAAGCGGCTTGGGGAAAGGGAGTGGCGAGCATTGGGCAATCCCCGCGAAGTTGCCCGCCTCTTGGTGAGCGTGGAGCGACACTATGGGAGTGAGGCCCATGCCTCCTCTATCCGGGAGATTCTCGGGGACTTAGGGCAGCATCGAGGCCGCGTTTCTCTCGAATTTGTGGAGCGCCTTACAGATGCTCTGAGGAGCCCTGCTGCTCCCGTGCGCTGGGCGGCGTTATGGGGGTTGGTCTCTCTGAGGGGGGAGCAAGCGGAATCCTTGGTGAAGGATCGTCTCCTCAACGATGAGAGCCCCATCGTTCGCGCCCAAGCGGCGCGGGCGCTGGTCAAGGTCCAACTAGACAAACAAAATGTGTTTTGCCTCCTCAAGGATCTGCTCAAAGACCGCGATGCCTACGTTCGTGGTGGTGTCGCCTCCGCCTTAGGGCGTTTGGGAGATCCGGAGGCCATCCCGCTCTTGGAACCTTATGCCTCACCTCATAAGGAGCCTAATCCTTTCGTGCGCTCGGCGGCGATGTGGGCTTTGCAGAATTTGGCCAGTCGAGCGACTCTCGCAGAGAAATCCCAACTTCGTCGCGTCTTCCTCGAGGGGCTGTCGGAAACTTGGGATCCCATCGTTACCAGTGCCATCAATGGATTGGTAAACATCAATTGCGTTGATGCGTGGAAAGAGTTGGCTCGAATGCTGCTGGAGAGTGAATCACCCGCAGTCCGTAAGACGGTAGCATGGGCGCTGGGCCAACTTAAGGTCCCCGAGGCGGTTCCAAGCCTGATCAAAAGCCTCAAAGATGAGAACATCGATGTTCTCACCAAGTCGTTAGAGGCGATTCTCCGTTGCGATGCCTTTGACGCAGCGCTTTCGCAACTCAAGGAACTGCTTGGAAAGTCGGATGCTTCGCTGAAGTTCCACCTCTTCCGGGTGCTTTGGAACATGAGCGAATCTGCGCTCCGCTGATGGGGCGGGGACATCGCTGAACTTTGCCTCGAGTTGCTGGGAGATGGAGATCCCCGAGTGCGGGCCAGCGCCTTGGGGACGCTGCAAAATGACCGCCTTCTTCAGGAGGTGGATCTGGGGAAGGCGGCGGCCAAGTGCTTGGAGTTGCTGGAGGATAGAGATCCCCGAGTGCGGGCCAGCGCGTGCAGGACTTTAGGCATCTACGGAGATGAGAGGCATCGAGCGCCTCTCGAACGGATGTTGTCAGACACTTCCGAGCGAGTGCGGGAAAGCGCAGAACGGGCATTAAAGATGCTAGCACGAAGGCAATCGCTTTAATCCTTCTCCTTGGCGTGGTATAGCGAACAAATGGAGCAAGTGGCCTTGGGGGACGAGGGCGAAACCATCCCCGTTTCCTCCGAGGAGGTGGAGATCGCCAAGGCCGGACGGGTGCGGGTGTGGTCTCGACCGGCGTTTCGCCGATGGTTTGCCAAGAGGCCTTCGGGGAGAGGGACACGCCTGAGACCTCTACCCATTGGGTTGTCAAGAGGTAACTCCCCAGCACCTTCTCAGGCATCTTCGCCCAGATCTCGGGGTGGCCGAACAAGTCTATCCCAAGCGCTTGCTCATTCCACAGCACAAGCACAACTGGCTCGGCTGAGGCTTTACCTTTCGAAGGTATGCCTCCAGCGTAGCCTCCTTATCGAGGATTGCATCGAAGGCGTTCGTTTCCGAATACACCCCGGTGCGGCAATATGGAGGGTACACGTGGGCTCAGACTGCTAACTGGTCGGAGAGAGGCTCCCTGCCTTTCCGGAGTCGTTCCAGGATGGGATGCACCTTTCTTCGGCGCAATTCGGAATCTGAGGTGAACCGCGCCATCGAGAAAGAGCGATATTGCCCCCATCGGCCACTCTCGACGCACGAGACAGGGAGTACATGCTCCCCTTCCTGCGAGTAGAAGTGTGATGTTGACTGTGCAGGTTTGGAGACCTCCCTTTAAGATTTCACCTTCTGGCACCAGCACGGGCCGAAGGCCTTGGACGCGGAGGGTGAGTTGTGAAATCGTTGGCCTTTCTCCCCGCTCCTCAACAACGACACAGCTAGCCGCCAATGCTTCGGCCAGGAGGTCACACTCTGGCGGATCTTCCATCAGCATCTTCATGGGTTTCTTCCAGAAGTCTGGGAGGCTCTTAGCTTCCTGCCGTTTTCTTTACTGAAAGCGCTTTTCGGGAGCGCTTCGAAGCCTCAGCAGAAACTCCTCAATGCGAGGCAATTCCCAGCGATAGAGGGCGAATTGATGGAGGGTCCAGAGGCGATCCTTCCACCAATGATGCTGTGGAAAGGTGCCTTCCAGGCGGAAACCTGCCCTTTCGATCAGGCGTCGAGAGAAGGAGTTGAACTCGTAAACCGTAGCGTAGACTTTCTCTATGCCCAGGTAGGTGAAGAGGTACCAAAGGAAAAGAGCACCTGCCTCAGCGCCATAACCGTATCCCCTCTCTTCCGGGGTCAGATAGACGCCGATGTAGCAATGGCGATCCAATTGAGAACAGCTTCTTGTGAAGACCAAACCGATGGCCTCTCCACGCATGTTTTCGATGATGAGTCGGATGTCTCCCCTCTCCTCGTCGGCCTCGATCTCTTGGATCAGCATGGGGAGGGAGAGCAAACGCCTTTGGGAGGACCATAAGAACAGCGAAGAAGTATCATTCCGCCACTGGAAGAGGATGGGCAGATCCTCCTTGATCATTGGACGCAAACGCACCCTTCTCCCTACAAGGCTAAAGGTCTTATCATTGCTTTTCATCATCTTCTCCCCCGTTAGGAGGGTGAGGGGGGCTCTGCCCCCCTCACCCTAGGTCAACAATCCTCGTCGTCCCTTTCGACGAGGATTCGAACCCAGTCGTTTCTCACCCAGCGGATTCGGCCCTCCCGATCGATCTCTGCCGCCTTTTGCCCGTGGCGATCGTAAATCGTTGCGCCATCGGACCTTTCGTAGAGGGATCCGATCCACTCGCCCCGCTTCGAATAAACCGGTCGTCCCTCATCTGACATATTCACCTCCTTCCTATAGCTTTTCGACTTCATCCAGCCACATATACGTCGGCGTCGATCCCTTTTTTCACGCAGGGAGGGAGGTCGGGCCCTCGCTGCCGTCGTCGTCCTTAGCCAGTTGCTTCCAATGCTCTAGGTCATACAACTCCAGCATGGTGTCGAAATCGGCCTCGCCTTCGCCAGTTGTTGGAAAGGTGGAGAAGACGACCCGCTCTCCCCTCCTGGCTTAGAAGAGATATGCCCTCACCAGCTCGTCGGCCGTCACTTTGCCCGAAACCCATTACCAGCGGGAGATGAGGGAGATGGAGGAAGGGGGAGAGAGGCGATGATAGGCCAGTCGGAACCATCCATGGTTGCTGCCGTGGCCACAGACTCGAATCTCGTAGCGGCCGTCCCGGGGGCGATCCATTGCCGGATGAGGAAGGTCCGCCCGTCGCCCCCATCGTCGTCGAAGGCAAGGCGAGGGCCCTTTGCACAGCAATTCCCGGTCAGCCCGTAATTCCCTCGAAATGAAGAGGTCGAGAAAAAGAGTTTTTGCGCATTTTTTCAAGGTGTCATCTAGCATTTTTCAATGAGTTACAGCCATTTTCACCGGGAATTTCTGGGGGGTGGGTTGACAAGCGATGAAAGATGTTGTTATGTTAATGAAGCAAGATCTTGACAAGCGAAGATGAAGAGCCAACAAAGGAGGTATCGTGGTATGAGAGCTACAAGTGTTGCCCTTCCCCTCTTCATCTTGTTGCTTAGTCTCCCCTCTTGGGCTGTTCAAACGACCGGCACGGCGACGGTCCTGGGCACGGTGATGGATCCGACAGGAGCCGTTATCCCGGGCGCGAGGGTCGAGTTGACCGATCTGGCGACTAACCAGAGCCGAACGCAGGTGACGAACGCGAACGGACAATACATTTTCGTCAACGTCCTTCCCGGCACGTACAAGATCACGGCATCGGCATCGGGATTTCGACAAGCCCTCGTGTCGGCGCTTAAGATCGAGGTCGCGAAGGCTTACACCGTGGATTTCACCCTGGAGGTCGGAGCGGTTGCTGAGGTGGTCGAAGTCACGCCCGGGGCCGGCGTGGAGCTTCAGACAGTGAACGCCACTGTCGGCAATGTGATCCGAAGCGATTATCTGCTGCGCCTGCCGTTGATCGATCGGCAGGCGAACTCGCTCTTTCAGTTGCAACCGATGGTCTCCCCGCTCGGATACGGGTTCAATGCCTCTGGAGCCGTAGCCGGAGCGCGCGGTGACCAAGCGACGTGGATGGTTGATGGCATAGACGTGACGCAGGGGAAATTCCCCGATACGGGCGACGCCACCAGTTTCCCGCTTCCGGCCGAGAGCATTGAGGAGTTTCGAGCGGGTGTCACGAATGTGGATGCTTTCTTCGGGCGATCGGCTGGTGGTCAGTTCGTGGCTGTGCGGAAGCGAGGGGGGAACACCCTTCATGGATCTGCGTACTGGTACCATCAGAACGACAACCTGAACGCCAATACGTGGACGCGAAATCGGCTGGGGCAGCCGGATCCCGAGCTCAAGGATCATCGCTTCGGCTTCACGGTGGGCGGACCGATTCGCCGGGATAAAACCTTCTTCTTCTTCCACTACGAAGGACGGCGCTTCCCAAGCCAGCAGGACATCGTTCGAATCGTGCCTACGGAGACGATGCGGCAAGGCATTCTGCGCTTTCGAGACGGAACGGGTCGAATCGTCGAGTATCCCTTGGCGACGTCCACGCTCTGTGGGCCCAATAACAATTCCCCTTGCGATCCACGAGGCCTTGGCTTGAATCCGGTCATCAAGGCCTTGTTCGCCTTCTATCCTCCGGGGAACGATCCCAGCACTGGCGATGGGTTGAACACGATTGGTTTTCGTGCTCCGGCGAGTGCCGCCCAGCGGACCGAGTACGCGTGGTTGCGGCTTGATCATCATTTCACGGCGAACTGGCGCTTCGAGGGGAGCTTCGGCTGGCATCGAAATTTGGCTGATGCGCCTCTCCAGGTCGATATCGGGGGTCTCTTGCGGGGGAATATATTGGGCCAAGCCAAGAGCGTTCGCTCCGATCGCCAGTTCCCGCGCAATATCGTGGCGGCTTTGACCGGGAATATTCGCCCTAATCTGACGAACGATTTGCGCTTCGGATTCACGCGCTTCTACTTCTGGCGCCAGGCCATCCCTCCCTTCCCGCAGGTCACCGGCACGAACGTCGCCCTTGATCTCGCCGCTACACTTCTGGATGAACCTGTAGATGTCTTCGTGCAACGTTCCCGTAGCCAAGGCGACAACCAAAACCTCTATCAATTCAGTGACAACCTGACCTGGATTAAGGGCTCCCACACGTTGCAATTCGGTGCGACGGCGCGGATCATCAACCATTACCACATGCGCGAGGACAAGGTCGTCGGCGGGATGTCGGCGCTCATCGCTCTGCTCGATGCGGGCACCTTCTTCACCGTTCCGGCCGAGTGGCGTCCTCCCACCTGTGGCGGAGCGATTCAGACGAATTGCTTGCAACCGGCGGACATCTCGCGCTGGAACCGGTTCTATGCGGCTTTGCTGGGGATCATCGACAATGTGTCCATCATGATGACGCGGGATGCGGATTTCACCCCCTTGCCCTTCGGCACTCCCTTGATGAACAAGTTCCGGTATCAGGCATGGGATTTCTACGCGAGCGATGTCTGGCGCGTGCGTCCGTCGCTCACCCTCAGCTATGGGCTCAACTACCAGATCCAAGTCCCCACAAAGACTCTGGATGGTCGAATCGCCGTCGCTGTAGACGCGACCACCAAGCAGCTCATTCTCCCCAAAGCGTATTTGGAGGCCAAGCGGCAGGCGGCCCTTCGGGGGGCCATCTTCAATCCAACGATCGGTTACATGCCGATCCGCATGCTCGGTCGGGAGAAGACCGTGGACACGGATTGGAACAACATCGGTCCGCGCGTCGCCATAGCCTGGCATCCGCACTTCGAGGGCGGTCTGCTCGGACGCCTGTTCGGAGCCCGCAAGACGGTCTTCCGCGGTGGGTACTCGCTCACGTTCGACCGGCTGAATCTCGTGCAATTGGTTTCGATCCCTATGCTCGCCGCTGGTTTCGGCCAGACGATCTCCGTTCAAGGTCCGAAGAACGCGCGGGGAGAGCCGTTCCGAATCGGCGTTGATGGTCCTGCGCCGCTTCCTCGCGCTGAGCGCGTCACCCCGCCTTTGATTCCCGCTGTGCCTTTCAGCGAGTTGTTCTCCTTTCAGGCTGACCCGAAGCTGCGTCCGGGGATGATGCACAGCGTCAACTTCACGATCCAGCGGGAGCTTCCTGGCAATACGCTTCTGGAGCTGGGGTACGTCGGGCGTTGGGGGAGGAACCTCCCACAGTCCGTGAATCTCAACTCCGTCCCCTACTTCATGAAGGATCCTGTGTCCGGCCAAACGTTCGCCCAGGCTTACGATCTTCTGGCTGCTCAATTGCGCGCTGGTGTGGCGGCCGGAGCTGTGACAAGGTCGGAAGAGCACACGTCTGAACTCCAGTCACCTGTCAATCTCGTATGCCGTCTTCTGCTTGAAAAAAAAAAA
>ENA-ORXB01003334-ORXB01003334.1-sediment-metagenome-genome-assembly--contig:-NODE-3334-length-11377-cov-3.045221_pt1 | contig 11377 bp, 10 predicted proteins | sample MGYA00237863_ERZ511475 | MGnify/ENA primary metagenome ERZ511475 (study PRJEB26305, sample SAMN06343858) | sediment metagenome | isolation source: hot spring sediment | place: Canada: British Columbia...
CCAAAAGCGACATTGCGGCGGTGCCAGGCCGGTCTCCTCGCGCAGCTCCCGCTCCGCCGCTTCGCGCTCCGACTCGCCGGGCTCCACGGCACCTTTCGGGAATTCCCAAGTCGGACGGCGCGTTCGGGCGGACCGAAGAAGCAAGTAGCGCCGCGGTGGCCCACGTTGGACCACCACCACGCCGGCGGCGCGCAGTCGCTCGCGTGGCATGGCCCGTGCCCATGGACAACCTACGTCACCGCTCGCGCGACGCAAGATGAACCCGATCCCCGATGCGCCCCGTCCGACGACGCTCCGTCTACCGCTCGACGACGGCGACGCGGAGCTCCAGCTCCGTCCTTTGCCAGACGGTCGGCTTGCCTGGACGGCCCGAACCGCCTCCGGTGAGAGCGAATGGCATGTGCTGGCACGTGCGGACGTCGTAGCGCTGGCAGGTTGGCTCGCGGAGGTCGTCGCGGAGGGTTGGTGCCGCACACTCCGGCGTGAGCGGCCTCGTCTGGGCACTCTGCCCCCGGCGGAGGTCTTGTGGGCAACGCTGCCTTCGAGCCTCCGATGCCGGGCGCTGCTGGCGCTGCTCAGCGCCGTCGGCCCGGAGTTGCGCGACGTGCGGGTTCGGCACCTGAACACCACCGCCGATCCCACGGAGGAGCGTCGCCTGCGCGACGCCGTCGACGAGGCCGCCCACGCCTTCGCCCAGGTCTTCGCCGCGGCGACGGCGCTGTGCCGAGACCTGCCGGCCGATCCGGACGGCCACGGCTAAGCGAGTGATGCGGCCACCGGATCGGACCGATCGAACTCGGCAAGGGCCAGGTCGAGCTCCTGCCGTACCCAGCCGTCGGGTTCGACCTCGCGCCGACCCGCAAGCGCTTGCCGAGCTCCGGCCGTTCGGATCCGCCCGAGGGCCCACGCAGCGTGGCCGCGCACGAGGGGCTCCGCGTCCCACAACGCGCGCGCCAGCGCCGGCACGGCCGCCGGGTCGCCGAGGTTGCCCAACGCCACCGCCACGTTGCGCAGCAGACCCCGACGCCGCGCGCGCCAAATCGGGGTGCGTCGAAACCGCGCCCGGAACGCCTCCTCCGTAAGAGCCAGCAACGCCGTCAGTTCCGCCCCGTGGAGCGGCTGAGGCACGACGTCGGGAGGAAGGGTCGGCATCCGGCGCGCCTTCCGGTTCGGCGGGCAGACACGCTGGCAAATGTCGCAGCCGAAGATCCACGTGCCGAGCAGCGGCCGGATCGGACGCGGCAGAGGGCCTCGATGCTCGATCGTCCAGTAGGCGATGCACCGGCGCGCGTCGAGCCACGGCGCTCCTGAGGCGTCGCGACCCAGCAAGGCACCCGTGGGGCACGCCTCGAGGCACTGGGTGCAAGTTGCGCAACCGTCGCGTTCGTAGGGTGCGTCGGGCGGCAGCTCGATCGACAGGAGCAACACGCCGAGCACCACGTACGAGCCGACCTCGGGGACGAGCAGCAACGTGTTTCGCCCGATCCAACCCAGCCCCGCGCGACGAGCCAGCGCGCGCTCCAACAGCGGGCCGGTGTCCACATAGATTCGGGTGTGGACGCCCGGAACCCACGCGCGCACGCGCTCGGCCAGCGCGGCCAACCGCGCCGCAACCCAGTCGTGGTAGTCGTCGCTCTCCGCGTACCGGGCCACCCCCGCACCCAAGGCGTCGTCCGGTGCGCGACCGGGTGCGAGATACGGCCACGCGGTCACCAGCACCGACCGCGCAAGCGGCCACGCATCCCGTGGCGATCGTCGACGCGCCACCGCCTCGGGCTGCGCCAGGTACCCCATCCCCGCGCCGAACCCCCACCGAAGCCAAGCTGGGTACAGCGCCGCCTCCGGTACGGGATCGGCGGGCGCGATCCCGGCGGCCACCGCGCCCAGCGCCCGCGCCTCTCGCCGCAACGCTTCAGCGATCCGGTGCGCCTCCATGGCCCACGCGCTATACCCACGGAGACGCACGCCGTGCCGGCCCCCCACGGCCTTGACCGAAACCGCCCCGGCGCCCTAGTCTGGCCGCATGGCCAACCGCATCGACGACTTCCACGAGTTTCGCCGTCGCCTCAACGAGCGGATCCTCGCCGTCGACAATCTCGACATCCGCCGCTTCTTCGCGCTCGACGAACGCGTCTACCACGACGGCGCCTTGCCGCGGCGCACCAAGGAGCTCCTCGGCTTGGTCGCCTCCCTCGTGCTGCGTTGCGACGACTGTGTCACGTACCACGTCGAACGGTGCCTCGCCGAAGGGATCGACGAGCGAGAGTTCTTCGAAGCGCTGGCCGTGGGGCTCGTGGTCGGCGGTTCGATCGTCATCCCTCACCTGCGCCGCGCCGTCGAGGCGTTCGACCTGCTGCGCCATGGTGCCGCACCCGGAGCTTGAAGAGTGGCGAGCGGAATTCCCGCTGTTGGCCGCCACGACCTACCTCAATTCCTGCAGCCTGGGCGCCCTGCCTCGGCGGGGCATGGCCGCGCTCGAGGCCTTCGTGGGCCTTTGGAACCGCTACGGCGCCAGCGCCTGGTACGACCGCTGGCTGACCCATCTCGATGAACTGCGCGGGCGCGTCGCGCGCCTCTGGCGCGCCCGCCCGACCGAGATTGCCCTGCTGCCCAGCGTCTCCGCGGCCTTGGGCGCGGTCGGCTCGGCCCTGCACGTCCGTCGCCGACCCAGAATCGTCGTTGCGGAGCTCGACTTCCCGACCCAGATCTACGCGTGGATGGCGCGGCCCGACGTCGAGCTGGTGCGACTGCCCAGCGACGACGGCGCGACCATCGACCCGGAACGCTGGCGCCAGGCCATCGACGATCGCACCGCGGCCGTGGTCACCAGCCACGTCTTCTACGCCACCGGCGCTGTGCAGGACCTGCCCAGCCTGGCCACGTGGGCCCACGACGCCGGCGCTCTCCTCATTGTCGACGGTTACCAAGCGGCCGGTCAACTCGACGTTGATCCCCGGGTCCTCGGCGCCGACGTGTACATCGCCGGACCGCTGAAGTGGCTGCTGGGCGGGCCCGGCTTGGCCTACCTCTGGGTGCGAGAGGAACGGCTCGACGAGCTGCGACCGACCCTCGTCTCGTGGTTCGGTGCGGACGACCAGTTCGCCTTCCGACCCGACGTCTTCCGCTGGCGCCCCGACGCCCGCCGCTTCGAACTCGGCACCCCGGCCCTGCCGACTGCCTACACCGCCGCCGCCGGGCTGGACGTGATGCTGGAAGCCGGCCCGGCGCGTGTCGCCGCGCGGACGCAGGCCCTTGGGGCCTACACCGCCGCGGCGGCGCAACGCCTCGGCCTCCCGTTGCGCCAAGCGCGGAACCCAGCGCAGCGCTCGGCCATCGTCCTCGTCGGGCCCCTTTCCGACGCCGCCGACGTGGTCCGCGGGCTCGCGCGGCAAGGCATCGTCGTCGATCATCGTGGGGCGTACGTGCGGGTTTCGCCCCACTTCTACAACACCGTGGAAGAGATCGACCGGGCGCTGGCGGCGCTGGCGGCGCTTGTTCCCGAACGGGAACGGAGCGTGGTTCCAAACTCGTAACGGCGGCGGACACCGGGCGCCGCCTTCGCGCGGGCAACACCAAGTACGACAATGGTTTGTGAGTGGCATTCTCACGGTACGCCGGTTGCATTTGCATGGGGTCGGCGCGGCCCGGGGTGGGCGGCGCGCAACGGGCAACCGAACGAGTCGAGAGGAGGAACCATGCGACGGACGGTGTGGGCGCTCGGGCTGGCGGCGCTGGCGTTGCCGGTGGCGCTGCGGGCGCAGACGGCCACGGCGAGCGTGAACGCGTCGGTGACGATCGCGCCGACGATTTCGGCCACGACGACCAGCGATCTGAACTTCGGGACGATCCCGTACGGCGGCGGCGCGACGTTGAACGTCACCGGGAACGCGGGCAACGGCCAGACCTTCGGTGTCGTCAAGATCGACTACAACGCCAACGTGAGCGTGGCGGTCGCCAGCGCCAACGGCGACAATCTGAAGAACGGCACGAACTCGATCGCGGTCACGTACGCCTGCGGCTACTCGACCAACTCGGACAACACGACGGGTGGGGCGAGCAGCTCGGTGGCGTGCAACGCCCTGCCCAACCTGACGACGACGGCCGGCACGGCGGCCACGTCGTACTTGAAGATCGGTGGGTCGATCGCCAGCGGGGCGAACACCCAGAAGCCGTTCGGCACGTACACCGACGTGCTCACGGTGACGGTCAGCTACGTGCCGTGAGCGGCGGCTCGCCCGGCCCGGCGGTCGCAGGCGATCCTCGGGCCGGGCGAGCGTCGAGGCCAAGACGATCATGCGCGCGAGCACGGCGCGCGGTCGCGCATGGGGCGCGGTGGGTGGGCTAGCGACGGCCCTCGCCGCGCTCGCGTTTTTCCACACGGCGGCCGCGCAACCCACGGGCGAAACGGTCGCCGTGTTCCCGTTGCGGAACTTGACGTTCGGATTGGTCCCGCCAGGACTCCCAACGCAGGTGTCGCCGACCGATGGCTCGCGCAGTGCCGTGTTCGAGGTGCGAGGTCGCGGCGCGGTTCTCCTCGTGTTCGAGCTGCCCGATGCCCTGGCGGCGTCCGCCGGCCCCAGCGTGCCCTTGGCATTCGGACCCGACCACGGGCGCGTCGCCTGGCCGAATGGGCGCGAAATCTTCTTCGATCCTCGCACACCCGTGCTCGTGACCATCGGGCCCTCCGGTCGGGCGTACATCCACCTGGGCGGCGAGGTTCGTCCGGGACCTCGGCAACTGCCGGGGCAGTACAACGCAGCGATCGTGCTCCGGCTTCTTCACCCGGGAACGTAGCTAGCCTCGCCGGGCTCGAGCGGAATTGGCATTCGAACGAAGCAACCATGCGCCGATTGGTCCACGCCGCGGGCTCGTTGCCGCTGCTGTTGCTGACGCTGGTCCGCCCCGCGTCGGCAGTCTCCATCAGCCCGATCGCTCTCTACATCGACAGCCGTACCCGCGTCGGCACGTTGAACCTCTGGAACGACGGCACCCGACCCGAGGAAATCGACATTGCCTTCGCCTATGGCTACGTCGTCTCGGACTCGCTCGGCAATTGGCAGGTGCCGCTCATTCGCAACCCCGACTCGATCCCGCCGGCCGAGCCCTCGGCGGTGGCGTGGCTGCGAGCCTTTCCGCGGCGGTTCGTCCTGCAGCCGGGGCAGCGGCAAATCGTGCGGGTGCTGGTGCGTCCGCCGGCCAATCTTCCCGAGGGCGAATACTGGGCGCGCGTCATCGTACGCTCGCGCGGGGGCCAACCTCCGATCGAAGGCGAGCAGCAGGGATTGCGCTTTAGTATCGAAGTGGCGATCGAAAACGTGATCGCGCTCAGCTACCGTCACGGCCGCGTCTGGACGAGCGTCGATTTGGCGGGCGTCCAGACTCGCATGCGTGGCGACACCCTGCGCGTGCTCGTCGATCTGACGCGGGGCGGCAACGCCGCCTTCATCGGGCGCGTCCTGGCCGAGGTTCTCGATCCCCGTGGGCGGATCCTTGCTCGGCAGGAAGTCCCGGTGTCGGTCTATCGCTCGCCCTTCCGCACGCGGGTAGACTTTCCCCTCGGAATCGACGCGCGTGGCGCGGCTCGACTGCGCATTCGAGTCGACAACAACCGCACCGACATTCCGCCGGAAGGACCGCTGCCCGTGGCCGCGGTCGTTCGTGAGATCGCGCTGACCCCGTCGGCCCAGGGCCCCTGAGCGCGGTCCCGGTGGCGGTGGAGACGAGGGCGGGGCACGAGCCTCGCCCTTCGTTTTCTATCGCGGACCTTCCCTGCGTTCTACGGACGGGACGGCCCCGATTCCCGAATGGGAACGAGGGCGGCCCGACCTCGCCGCCCGACAGCGAGAACTTCATATACGGCAATAACTTGGATCCACCATCTCCACGGTACGCCGGTTGCATTTGCGTGGGGTCGGCGCGGCCCGGGGTGGGCGGCGCGCAACGGGCAACCGAACGAGTCGAGAGGAGGAACCATGCGACGGACGGTGTGGGCGCTCGGGCTGGCGGCGCTGGCGTTGCCGGTGGCGCTGCGGGCGCAGACGGCCACGGCGAGCGTGAACGCGTCGGTGACGATCGCGCCGACGATTTCGGCCACGACGACCAGCGATCTGAACTTCGGGACGATCCCGTACGGCGGCGGCGCGACGTTGAACGTCACCGGGAACGCGGGCAACGGCCAGACCTTCGGTGTCGTCAAGATCGACTACAACGCCAACGTGAGCGTGGCGGTCGCCAGCGCCAACGGCGACAATCTGAAGAACGGCACGAACTCGATCGCGGTCACGTACGCCTGCGGCTACTCGACCAACTCGGACAACACGACGGGTGGGGCGAGCAGCTCGGTGGCGTGCAACGCCCTGCCCAACCTGACGACGACGGCCGGCACGGCGGCCACGTCGTACTTGAAGATCGGTGGGTCGATCGCCAGCGGGGCGAACACCCAGAAGCCGTTCGGCACGTACACCGACGTGCTCACGGTGACGGTCAGCTACGTGCCCTAACGCATCGTAGCGGACCCCGGGGGCGGCCGCTTCGCTCGGATCGGGCGGCCGTTCCCCGGCACGCCAGCGAACCATGGGACGCGGACGGCGGCGGCGGAGCGAGGGTGCGGCAGGCGCATGGCGTCGTGCCGGCCTGGCGGTCTCGTTGGTGGCGGTCATCCCCAACGTAGCGGCCGTGCAAACCGGCTTTGGCCCGCGCACGGCGCAGGTCGGGGCGGCGGTGACGCTGATCGGTGGGGCCGCGGCGCAGGGATTGCACGACCTGTGCTTCGGCACCTTGCCACGAGGCCAGGCGCGCGATCTGCCAGCGCCGCAGGCACCGCAGGGGACCCGGCCGACCGTCAGCGGCACGTGTCTCCAGCCGCATTGGGCCGTGTTCCTGCTCCGCAACATCCGCGACAACCGCCGATACCGTGTGACGTTTTCGCTGCCGTCCGCGCTCACCAACGGTGCGAACTCCGTTTCCATCTCCTTCGGCGGAACGCAATACGGCTACACGTGCGTCGTTCGCAACAGCACGACGTGCTTGTTTGAGACCAATTTCAATCCCACCGTCACGTACCTGATCGACCTGCCGAATCTGCCTGGGCAAGGATTCGACGTTTACGTGTTTCTTGGTGGCCGCGTGCCCGCCACGGGCACGATTCCCTCGACCACGCCACCGGGCCTCTACACCGGCACGATCACCCTGACGTTGCAGCGCATCTAAGCCGGCGCCGCTACGGGGGTCGTTCGTTATCCCGGCGCACATCGGCGGCGGGTGGCGCACCGTTTCGGCTTCTTTGTCGTTCGCTGGCTCGCCGCATGGGGGCGAGGGGGTACGAACGATGGGAGGACCAAACACGTTGACCCGTCTGGCGGGCTCGATGGGTTTGGGGTTCCGGGAAACTTGCCCGCCATAAGCTGCGACATGTATCTGTACGCCGGTGGGCGATGGCCGACGAGCGGGACGATGCCGACCGCGGTCCCGCCCAGGCTCTACACCGGGACCACGACGCTGACGTTTCGACGGGCGCCAGGCGAGCGGTGAGCAGGCAACCGAGCGGGGGGCGTTGGGCGCAGCCATGGGGCCGCGGGGCGAGTCGGCTGGCGGCCCTTTTCGTGTGGGTGGCCGTCAGCGCCTTGGCCGGCGGTGCCCGGGCGCAGGGGCGTCCTCCCGGCTACGAAGAGGCGGCGTTCACGCTGAGTGCTCCGCCGTTGCCGACCACCGATCTGGTCGTGTTGGTCGACAGCGCCGGTCGGGTGCGCGTGCCCTTGTCGCTGGTGCTCGAAGCGTTGGGGATTCCCGTCGCCGCTCGGGGGGATAGCCTTGTGCTGGAGTGGCCCCCGCCGAGCTACCGAACCGTCCTTGTGCGCGGGGCGCGCCGACTGCTGCGGCCACCTCGGGACACGGTGTGGCCGCCCGACACCTGGCTCGACGTGCAAGGGGAAATCTACCTTTCTCCGGACGCGTTGGCACAGGTTCTCGACGGCGCCGTGCAAGTGGACCTTGCCGTGCTTCAGGTGAACGTGGCGACGCGGGCGGTGGTGCCGGCCGTGCGCCGGCAGCAAATCGAAGCCGAGCGGCAGCGGGCCCGTGCGCTCGCCGAGCGCGAGGAGGAGCTCAATCCGGCCGATCTGCCGTATCGATCCCAAACCGGAGGGTTGTCGGCCAACTGGGGGGTGTCCGTGGTTCAATCCCAACTCCGGGGCCCTCCGCGACTCGCCGGCACCGTGTTGACAGGCACCGCGCTCTGGGGAGGCAGCTTGGAGCTCGGCAATGGGCTGAGCGTGGGGTCGGTCTTCGGATCGGAACGTTTCGTCGTGCGCTACCTGCGCGCGTTTCCGCGCAGTGCATGGCTGCAACGGTTGCAGCTGGGAACGGTGTTTAGCGAGGGTGCCGTGGTCCACCAACTTTTGGGGGCGGTCGTCTCCAACGATCCGTTCCTGCCGCGGCGGCGCTTTGACCAGGTCGTGCTGACGCCCCCGATTCCGGCGGGCTGGGAGTACGAATTGTACCAAGGGGACCGGCTCGTTGCGGTCGGCCGCGCCGGCGATCAGCCGGCCATACCGGCGCCGATCAACTACGGCAGCACCGACCTTCGCTTGCGGCTGGTGGGGCCCGCAGGCCAGGAGAGGATCGAACGTCTGTCCTTTTTTGTCCCCGTCGATCAGGTGCCTTCGGGCGAAGCCCGTTACCGGCTGGGGGGTGGTCGCTGCTGGGACGACGCGTGCCGGGCGTACGGCTACGGCGAGCTTCGCTACGGTTGGCGGCCCGCGCTGACCGTCGGCGGTGGGGGCGACGTCACCCGCACCGACACGACGACGCGGTGGCGGCCGTATGGCCTGCTCGGTTGGAACCTGCGTCCCAGCGTTCGGATGGAACTCCAGGGCAACGGAGTCGACTTCGTTCGCGGCGCCTTCCAAGCCATCGGGCTCGACCAACGGGCGGTTCGGATCGGTTACCTATGGGATCGGCCGGGCGAGGGTGCAGTCGGGCGTGGTGGCTGGCGAGCCGATGCCAGCGCCTCCGGGCGGCTTCTCGGAGCGCGCTGGCTCTCCTTGCAAGCGCAAGCGGAGGGTCAACGTCGTCACCGGGTCGACACATGGCAGCTGCAGGCGGCCACGGCGTTCGAGCGCACCACGTGGACGGCGACCTTGGAACGGCCCGCCCTCGGTGCCGAGGTTCAGGCGGCGCTCCGGGCGGCCCGCTTCCTGCCCCCATCGAGTTCATTCGGCCTGCGCAACGTCAGTGTCGAGGCGACGGTGGGCGGCAGCCGCCAGGGATTGTTGTTCGTCGACGGTTTCGTGCAGCTCCAGCCCCGGCCGACTTCGCAGCTGCGCATCGGACTGCGTTGGGCCCGCGCGTTGCCGGCTCCGACGTTCAGTCTGTTCTACGTTCTCCGGCGGCCGACCGTGTTCCTCCAGGGGTTGGCGGTGGTCGGCCCAAGCGGCCCCAGCGCACTGGCTGCGGCCAGTGGCAGCGTCGCCTTCCTGCCGACGATCGGTGGGCCACCGGGTGCCTTCCACCGCCGCGGCGTGGATTCGGCCGGGGCACCCGCCACCGGTCGCGGCTATCTGCGTCGTGGGCTGACGCTCTATCCCTACGAGAGCGTGGGGCAGGGAGGGGTGTGGGGCGTCGTCTACTACGATACGAACGCCAATGGCCGCCGCGATCCCGGCGAACCCCAGGTCGTGGGTGTCGGGGTTCGCGTCAACGATCAGCGGGTCGAGACCGACGGGTACGGTGTGTACACGTTCTGGCCTCTGCCCGCCTATCAGGCGACGTCGGTCGCTCTCGATACGTTGAGCCTCGATGATCCGGCGTGGACCACACCGGAACCGGTGCGTCGCATCCGCCCGAACCCCAACGCGTTCCTCCGTGTCGACCTGCCGCTCATTCGGACTCGGGAGGTCGTAGGTCGCGTGATACCGGACGAGCCGACCCTACGCGCCGGCGGACTGACGGTCGAGCTCCAAACTCCCGACGGTACCGTTGTGGCTCGCACCCGTACCTTCAGCGACGGCGCGTACTACTTTGAACGCGTCCGACCGGGCGTCTACCTTCTTGCCCTGGCCGCCTCCTCCTTGGAGGTGATCGGCGCACGGGCCGACCCGCCGCGACTCCCCCTGACGGTGGTGGCCGCCGACGATCCGCTGGCCGCGCCGCCGCTGCGGCTACGTCGCCGCTGACCGGATCGTGGACACGTTGGCGATCGTCGACGCCGGCCATCCGGCGGCCGATTCGCCGCGTCGAGGGCCGAGTCTCCGTCGTGTTCTGTCCGCAAACCGGTCAGTCAACGCCCCGCGGTCACTTCAGGGCAAGCGATTGATATGCAATAAGTTACGCTTGTTCCTCGCCGGGTCCGATTTCCGCGCTCTCCGCCGCCGAGACGGACACGATGCGAGGAACGTTCGGCGCGATGGTGGTGGGGCTGGGGTTGGCACTCCTCGGTGCACCCCAACCGGGCGTCGCCCAAGCGGCGACGCGGGTGGGGGCGAGCGTGACGATTCTCCCGCCCCGTTGCGGGTCGAAGGGGCGGTGTTGCGGAGCGACGGACTCGGTGGAACCTCGCCCGCGCGTCTGCGGTTCGTGGGCCCGGGTGCCGTCCCTGCGCTCGTCGAGGTCGGGGAGAGCCCCGGGGCCGGGGATTCGCCGCGCCCGCGCGTGCGCATCGTGCGCGTGGCGCCGATCGCTTGAGCGGTCGAGGCCCGGCCGGCCCTCGGCGCGCGGCGGGAGAGGGGGCAGCGCCGACGTCGCCGGGGCGCGACCGGGCCCCGAGGGCGTCAGCTCAGGGACGGACGGAGTGTCTGGAGCCACTCGAACAGCTGCCGGACCAGTTGGCTATCCTTGGCAATCAGGCTCGCGCGTCCGAGGGTGGCCACCCGCGGCCGGATTTGCGTGGTGTCGTGGGCGGTGACGAACAGGGCCGGCGTATCGGCGAAGGTTGGCAGCGCACGCAGCGCGCGGCAGCTGTCGATGCCATCGCGTCCGGGCATGTCCACGTCGAGCAGCAACGCGAGCACCGGGTGACCATGCGCTTGCGCCCAAGCGAGAAGCTCTTCCCCGGACCCGAAGCACAGCGGGGTGAAGCCTAACGTGCTCACCCAATGCGCCATCAGCTCGCAATGGAGCGGGTCGTCGTCCACGATCACGATCGTCATGGTCGGGTCCATCGGCTCGGCATGCCTCGGGTCGCGAGCCACGGGGATGGATGCAAGACTCGGCCCCGTTGCGGCCCGTGCTGAAGTTGTTTGCCGCCAAAGGGTTGAGCCGCCGCGTCCCGCCGTTCGTTCCCGGAAGGGAAAGGGCGACGTTCCGCAATGGGAACTTCAGATGCAAAAACAATACGGGTCACCGCCGCAACGACGGTGACCCCGTGAGCAGTCGGGACGGC
>ENA-ORXB01003340-ORXB01003340.1-sediment-metagenome-genome-assembly--contig:-NODE-3340-length-11362-cov-2.941958_pt1 | contig 11362 bp, 9 predicted proteins | sample MGYA00237863_ERZ511475 | MGnify/ENA primary metagenome ERZ511475 (study PRJEB26305, sample SAMN06343858) | sediment metagenome | isolation source: hot spring sediment | place: Canada: British Columbia...
GAGCACCCCGACGAGGCTCTACACGTCAACGGCTTCGGCACGCAGGTGATCGCCCAGGCGTGCCTGGAGCATGGCACGGCTCTGGCGTATGTGAGCACTAACGAAGTCTTTGACGGGCGATCTGGCCGTCCCTACCTGGAATACGATCCCCCCAACCCGATCAATCCCTATGGCTACAGCAAGTGGGTGGGTGAACAGGTTGTACGCGAGCTGATACCGCGGCACTACATCATCCGCACCTCGTGGCTGTTCGCGCACGGCGGGCGCAACTTCGTTCACAGTATTCTGCAGCAGGCCCGGTCCGGGGGACGCCTGCGCGTTGTGGTCAACGAAGTGAGCACCCCCACCTATTGTGACGACCTGGCTGAAGCGATCGCCCGCCTGGTCGAGACAGATTGCTATGGTGTGTATCACCTGGTCAACGAGGGTCAGGCGTCGCGCTTTCAATTCGCCCAGGCGGCGTTGGTCGCTGCGGGGCTGAGCGACACCCCTATCGAGCCAATTGCCCTGGCCGAGTTTCAGCGAGCATCGCGCCCGCCGGAATACGCAGTGCTACGCAACGTCGCCGCCGCCCGCCTGGGCATCGTCCTGCGCCCCTGGCAAGACGCGCTGGCCGAGTTTCTGCGCGCCGAAGGGTTGCGCGCATCCTAGGAGCGCCTCATGGCCAACCTACCTTCCAGGCCGTTGGTCTCGGTCGTCATTCCCAACTGGAATGGGGCGCATCACCTGCCCACCTGCCTGGACTCGCTGCGTCACCAGGAGTACACGCCGCTGGAAATCTTGGTGGTAGACAATGCCTCAACAGATGCGTCGCGCGAACTGGTCACCAGAGACTATCCGGAAGTGCGCCTGATCGTTCTGCCCCAGAACCGGGGCTTCACCGGCGCGTGCAATGCGGGCATCCAGGCTGCGCAGGGCGAGATCATCGCGTTGCTGAACAACGACACCGAAGCCGATCCGGGCTGGGCGGCGGCTCTGGTTGGAGCCTTCGCCCGTCACCCCGAAGCGGGGCTGGTCGCCTGCAAAATCCTGCTCTTCGACCAGCGCGACCGCTTTCACACCGCTGGGGACCTCTTCCGCGTGGACGGGCGGCTTTTCAACCGCGGTGTCTGGGAGAAAGACGAGGGCCAGTACGATCAGGAGACCTACGTCTTCAGCGCCTGTGGGGGCGCGGCAGCCTACCGCCGTACCATGCTCGAAGAAATCGGTCTGCTCGACGATGACTTCTTCTTCTCGTGCGAAGACATGGATCTCGCCTGGCGCGCCCAACTGGCCGGGTATCGGTGTGTGTATACGCCCGCTGCTGTGGTCTATCATCGCTTATCGGCTACCGGGGGTGGGGTCACTGCCAGCTATTACGATGGCCGTAATCTGATCTGGCTGCTGGTCAAGAATTACCCTGGTCCGCTGTGGCGCAAACATGGCCTCAAGATTCTGCGAGCACAATTGAGCCTCGCCAGGGAGGCGGTACGTGCCTGGCGTGGCGCAGCCGCACGGGCCAGGCTGCGCGGCATGTTGGCTGGCGTGCTTGGCATTCCGCGCATGTTGCGCAAACGGCGCGTCATTCAGCGATCTCGCCGTGTATCTATTGAGTACCTGGAGTCGATCATGACGCCTATGCCTGCCGACAGGCCGGCGTCCTCAAGAAAGTGATGTGGCGGTGACTCAACTGGCCAATTCCCCCCAATCCGAACGACCTTACCTGTCCATCGTCATCCCCGCCTACAACGAGGAAGCCCGGCTGCCAGGCAGCCTGGAGGCCATTGCCTCCTTCGTCCGGACGAAATCCTATTCCGTCGAAGTGCTGGTTGTGGACAACAACAGCAAAGATCGCACCGGTGCCATCATCGCTGATTTCGCCAAGCGCTATGCCTTCGTGCGAGGTATCTTCGAAGGCACGCAAGGCAAAGGTGCTGCCGTGCGCACAGGCATACTGACCGCACAGGGTGAGTATCGTTTCATCTGCGATGCCGATCTGTCCATGCCCATCGAACAGGTAGATCGTTTCCTGCCGCCCAACCTCGCTGACTACGACATTGCGATTGCTTCCCGTGAAATTCGCGGCGCAGTGCGCTACAACGAACCCTGGCACCGTCACTTGATGGGCCGGGTGTTCAATACCATCGTGCGCCTGATCGCCGTGCCTGGTCTGCAAGACACGCAGTGTGGCTTCAAGATGTTTCGCGGTGAGGTGGCAGAGAAGCTATTCCCGTTGCAGACGATGAATGGCTGGAGTTTCGACGTGGAGATACTCTACGCGGCGCGCCGGTGGGGTTTTCGCATCGTCGAAGTGCCCATAGACTGGTACTACAGCGATCGCACCCGCATCAACCCGCTGCGGGATTCGATAGATATGTTCATCGAGGTACTCAAGATACGCCGCAATGGACTGCGCGGTCTTTACGACCCTCCCAAGACATGATACACAGCGCTGACCTCAGCCATGAATATACCCTGTATCGGCAGGGCTACCGCTACATCGCCGGCCTGGACGAAGCCGGACGTGGAGCCTGGGCCGGGCCAGTAGTGGTTGGCGCAGTCATTCTACCTCTGGATCGCTTCGACCTGGCCCATGCGCTGGAAGGCGTGAATGACTCCAAACAGCTCACCGCTGCACAGCGCGAGCGCCTGCTCCCGGTTATCGTACAGATCGCGGTGACAGTGGCCGCCGGGCATGCAACGCGCGAGGAAATCGATGCGTTGGGCATCGTCCCGGCAACCCGTCTGGCCATGCAGCGCGCCATCGCCCAGTTGACAGTGCAACCAGAGGCCCTGCTCACTGATGCCCTGCGCCTCGATCTGCCCGCTCTTCCCTGTTTCCCCTTGATCAAGGGAGATCAGCGCTCGCTCAGTATTGCCGCTGCCAGCATTGTTGCCAAGGTAATCCGCGATCATCACATGGCCGAATTGGATGATCTCTACCCGCAGTACGGCTTTTATCTGCACAAGGGCTATGGCACACCCCTGCACCAGCGGATGCTGCAACAATTCGGGCCATGCCCGGCGCACCGCGCCTCCTACGCACCGGTGCGCGCCCTGCTTCCTCCCTCCCAGGAAGGTTGATCGCCATGAGACTCGCCCTGGTGCACGACTGGCTGAATCAGATCGGCGGCGCTGAGGACGTGCTGGAACACCTGGTGCGTTATTATCCTGACGCGCCGATCTACACCAGCATCTATGCGCCCGATCTGATGCCAGAGCAGTACCGGGCCTGGGATATTCGCCCCTCCTGGCTGAATCGCCTGCCGGGAATTCATCGGGCACACCAGCGCTATCTGCCGCTCTACCCCCTGGCCTGGCGCACCACCAATCTTTCCGACTACGATGTAGTGCTCAGCAACAAGAGCGGTTTCTGTCATGGGGTCCGTACCGGCCCGCGCACCCTGCATATCTGCTATTGCCTGGCTCCCACCCGCTATATCTGGAATCTGGATGACTATCTGGCTCGCGAGAATTTCGGAAGAGCCGTGCGCCTGGCGGCGCGGATCGTGGCGCGCCTCTATCGGCACTGGGATTTCGCCGCTGCACAGCGCGTCCATCACCTGATCGCCATCAGCACTGAGATTCAGGATCGCATCCGGCGCTATTACCGCCGCGAGTCCGTGGTGATCTACCCGCCAGTAGAAGTCGCCGACCGTTTCGCCATCGCCCCACATCCCGACGACTACTTCCTGGTTGTCTCCAGGCTGGTGCCGTACAAGCGCATTGATCTCGCCATCGAAGCCTGTACCCGGTTGGGCCTACCTCTGCTGGTAGCTGGCAAAGGACGCGACCGCGCTCGCCTGGAGAGCCTGGCCGGGCCGACTGTGCGCTTTCTGGGCTTTGTGCCGGAGGACGAGTTACCCGACCTGCTGGCGCGTTGTCGGGCGCTGATCTTCCCCGGCCTGGAGGATTTCGGCATCGTGCCCGTGCAAGCACAGGCTGCCGGGCGACCGGTGATCGCCTTCCGTGGTGGAGGGGCATTGGATACGGTGATACCTGGGCGCACCGGTGAATTCTTCACAGAGCAGAGCGTCGAGGCTCTCGCTGCGATCCTGCAGCGCTTTGACTCTAGCGCCTACGATCCTCAAGCAATTCGCGCTCATGCCATGCGTTTCGACTCGGCAGTCTTCCAGCGGACCATCACCAGCTACGTTCAGCGCGCTTGGGAAGACTTCTCGGCACGCCGCTAGACTTGCAGCGCCCAGCCGGCATGGAGGCGCAGGGCAACCGTTCTTTCTGGCCATTCCGGGCTGCGCTATAATCTGCGCAGTTTCCGCCCATTACTGGATAAAGGCCGGGGTTGATGAGTATCGTTCAGAGTGTTGCCGAGCGCATCATTGACAACGTGTCCCAGGTGATCATCGGCAAGCGCAACGAAATTCGCCTGACTGTGCTGGGGTTGCTCTGCCAGGGACACATTCTGATCGAAGATGTACCCGGCGTCGGCAAGACGATGCTGGCGCGGGCGCTGGCTCGCTCCATTGGCGCTTCCTTCAGCCGCATCCAGTTCACGCCCGATATGCTGCCATCGGATGTCACTGGCGTATCGGTGTTCAACCAGCAAACACGCGAATTCGAGTTCCGCCCCGGCCCGATCATGTCGCAGATCGTGCTTACCGACGAGATCAACCGCGCCACGCCCAAGACTCAGGCTGCCCTGCTCGAAGCCATGGAAGAACGGCAGATCACGGTAGACGGGCACACCTACGCCCTCGAAGAGCCGTTCTTGGTGATTGCCACCCAGAATCCCATCGAATATGAGGGCACCTTCCCCCTACCGGAGGCTCAACTGGACCGCTTCATGTTGCGCATCCGGCTTGGGTATCCCACGCCCCAGGAAGAGATTGCCATGCTGGATTCGCAGCAGTACCAGCATCCTCTGATCGGACTGACGCAGGTTGTGAGTGTAGAGGAACTTCTCGCGGCACAACGAGCCGTGCGCGATGTCTATTTGAACCACGACATCAAGAGCTATATCGTCAACCTGGTAACGATGACCCGTCAGCACCCTGACGTGTATCTGGGAGCCAGCCCGCGCGGCGCGCTGGCGCTCTATCGTGCCGCCCAGGCACGGGCTGCCGTCATCGGGCGCGACTACGTCATTCCAGATGACATCAAAGCCCTCGCCGAGCCGACTCTGGCTCACCGCATCATCGTCGGCCCCAACGCGCGTATCAAGAACATTTCGGCCAGCAGCATTGTGCACAGCTTGCTTGCTGCCGTGCCGGTGCCGGGTGCCACTGTCGGCGCTCGCTATTAGCGTCGTCTGAAAGATATCCATGCCGAATCGCCGCAATGCCTTCTACTCGCTGATCATCTTCTGCCTGGTGGCTGGAGCGCTCAGCGGACGGGCCTTCTTCTTCACTCTGGCCTATGCCTTGGGCGCGGTGCTGATTGGCGCGTTTGTCTGGTCGTGGACGACAGTCAACTGGCTGATGATCTCCCGCTATACGATGGCGCGGCGGGCACAGGTAGGACAGCCGCTTGACGAGACCTTTCATGTGCGGAATACGGCATTGTTGCCCAAACTGTGGGTAGAAGTACGCGATCACTCCACTCTGCCCGGTCACAACGCCAGTCATGTGGTGCCACTCTTGTGGCCGCGCAAAGGCTATCGCTGGGACGTGCGGACGCTCTGCACCCGCCGCGGCGAGTTCACCCTTGGCCCCATGACTCTTGTCAGTGGCGATCCGTTCGGGCTATTCCAATATGTGCGACGCTTCCCCGCCAGTTCGACGATCATCGTCTACCCCCTGACAGTGCCAGTACATGGCTTTGCCGCTCCGGTTGGTCCGCTCTCCGGCGGAGAGGCAGTACGCCGCCGCACACATGTAGTCACCACCAACGCTGCCGGTGTGCGCGAGTATCAGCCCGGCGACAGCTACAACCGCATTCACTGGCGCAGTACCGCCCGCCGCGAGCAGGTCATGGTCAAGGAATTCGAGCTTGATCCGCTGGCCGATGTATGGGTTTTTCTCGATCTGTCGGCGGGCAGCCTGGTTGAGCGCGTTCCGGCTTACGCCAACGGTTATCTGCCGATTGTCCCGCCGCATCTACCCCCTTCGACCGAAGAATACAGCGTGACCATCGCGGCTTCGCTGGCCCAGTACTTCGTCAACAAGGGTCGGGCGTTGGGCTTTGTCACTTATGCTCCCCGGCGAGAAATCGTGCAGCCCGACCGCGGGCCACGCCAGCTTACCCGCATCCTGGAAATATTGGCGACCGCCCGCAGCGAAAGCGATCTATCGTTCGACCAGATGCTCGCGCTGGAAGCCATGCATCTGGGACGCGGCACAACCGTCGTGCTGATCACCGCTGCGCAGCACGAGCGCTGGATTGCGGAAGCGCATACGCTGGTACGACGGGGAATGCGCGTGATCGCGGTGCTGCTCGATGCGTACAGCTTCGGCGCGCCGCTATCCCGGCTGCCTCACCTGCAACAGATGGCTGAAGCAGCCGGTCTGACCGTGTATATCATTCGTCAGGATGACGATCTCACTTCCGCTCTCAGCTATCGTATGGGGCGGTACCGACCGTTGAACTGAACGCGCCAGGAGAACGCCTCTGTGAGCCAGCAGATAGCTCAGGTGCCCAGTCAGCGCCGCCTGCTCTACGTAGCCGTCCTCACCGGCGGCATGACCACACTGGCCGTCGAGATTTCTGCCTCGCGGCTGCTGGGTAGTGTGTTCGGCACCAGCAATATCGTGTGGGCCAATATCATTGGCCTGATCCTGATCTACCTGACCGCCGGTTACTTCATTGGCGGGCGTGTCGCCGACCGCTGGCCCACCCCGCTCATGTTCTACACGCTACTCACCTGGGCAGCGTTCTTCTCCGGCCTGATCCCCTTGATCGCCCGTCCCATCTTGCGCCTGGCCGCCCAGGCCGTCCAGGACTTCGATGCAGCAGTGACCGTCGGCTCTTTCCTCAGCGTCCTGGTGCTCTTCGCCGTGCCGGTGACACTGTTGGGTTTCATCTCCCCGTTCGCCCTGCGGCTGGCGCTGACCTCTGTTTCCGACTCCGGGCGTACTGCCGGGCAGATGTACGCCATCTCCACCCTGGGCAGCATCATCGGCAATTTCACGCCCGTGCTGTGGCTCATCCCGCAGATCGGCACGACCCGCACTTTTCTGGCGTTCGCCGGAGTGTTGATGGTGGTAGGGCTGGTAGGAGTTGCCAGTCAGAATCGGCGAGCGGCTCTCAAGTTGCTGTGGATGCCTGTCCTGTTGCTGATTCTGACGGTCATCGCCCTGCGCGGCCCCTTGCGTCCACCGCCCTCCGATATGACTCTGCTCTATGAAGACGAGTCGGCCTACAACCTGGTTCAGGTTGTAGAGGACGACGAGGGTTATCGCTATCTGTTGCTCAACGAGGGGCAGGGCATTCATTCGCAATGGCATCCCACCGAAATCTACTTCCGGCGTACCTGGGGATTCTTCCTGGCCGCGCCCTATTTCAATGCGCCGCCCTTCGGGCCGGAGCGTGTGCAGCGCATTGCCATCATTGGCCTGGCTGCAGGGACGATTGCCCGGCAGCATCAGGCTGTCTATCCAGGCTTGCCTATGGACGGGATCGAGATTGATCCTGGTATTGTCGAGGCGGGCCGGCGCTACATGGACATGACCATGCCCAACCTCAACGTCATTGTGGAAGACGGACGCTTTGGCCTCAGCCGTCTGGGTGATGGTTACACCATGATCGGCGTAGACGCCTACCGCGTGCCCTACGTCCCCTGGCACCTCACCACTGTCGAATTCTTCCGCGAAGTGCGCGATCACCTGGCGCCCGACGGCGTACTGGCGATCAACGTTGGCCGCACGAGCAGCGACCGCCGACTGGTAGAGGCCATGACCCGCACTCTGCTCGACGTATTCCCCTGCGTGCACACGCTCGACGTGCCAGATGCCTACAATTCGATCCTGATCGCCACTGTACAGCCGACCGTGCCGGAAAACCTGATCGCCAACATCGCAGCGCTTCCGCCGGACGCTTCCCCTATCCTGCGCGAAGTGCTGGCCGACGCCTGGAACGCGCTGGTTCCCTCTGTCGCGTCCGGCCCTCGTTTCACCGACGATCGCGCCCCAGTGGAAATGCTGGTGGATCGCATGGTCATCGAGTTCCTGCTGAAAGGCGGAATCAATGAACTGGCGCAGTGAGCACTACGGAGCAGACCATGCCAACCGACCCCGCCCTGCTTTCTGACATTAAGCCTGCCCCACCCGCAGAACCGTCATGGCTGATCCGCACGCTGCGAGCGATCGTGGTTCTCACCCTGCCGCCGGTGCTGGTGCTGAGCAGCGTCCGCGCGGTCATGACCGAGGTATTTCTGCAGATCGAATACCACCGCCCCGGTTTCCCCGCTGACCGTTTCGGCTTCACGCGCGACGACCGATTGCACTACGCCCCCTATGCCGTGCGCTATCTACACAACGACGCGGATATCAGCTATCTGGAACGACTGACTTTCCCCAACGGTCAGCCCTTGTTCAATGCCAGGGAACTGCAGCACATGGAGGATGTGAAAGCAGTGACGCGGGCTGCCTTGCGGACACTGGCGACGCTGGCTGTCGTGCTGATCGTCAGCACGGCCCTGCTCGCCCGCCGCCGCAACACTCGTCGCTGGGCATGGCTGGCGTTGTCTGATGGCGCACTGTTGACCATCTTCCTGATCGCAGGGTTGCTGGTGCTGGCTTTGGTGGGCTGGCCGTTCTTCTTCGATAGCTTTCACGCGCTGTTTTTTGAAGGAGACACCTGGATTTTCAGCACCAGCGATACATTGATCCGGCTGTTCCCGCAGCAGTTCTGGTTCGACGCTGCCCTCAGCGTTGGCTTCCTGAGCCTGATCAGCAGCCTGATCATTCTGTTCTGCGCTCATGCGCTGGAACGACGAGCAAGCCGCAGCGTCAAAACAAACGGGGCGGCCTGATCCCCTCGCCACCCCGTTGCATCGTCTCTGCAGCGACCCCTATGCGCCGAACTTTTGCAGGCGTTTGGCGTGAGCCAGCGCCAGCGGCATCAGATCGGTCGCCGGGAACTGCCCCAGTGCGCCCATCATGCACTCGCGCTCGCCGGATGCCTGGGCGCGATCGGGCATGTGCGTGGCCGGTGCCCACAACAGGGTTGGTACCGGATGCCAGGAGTGAGCGCGATACGTGGCCGGGGTCGAGTGATCGCCGGTGACGATCAGCACGTCGGGCTTGAGGTCGAGCAGCGTGGGCAGAGCCGCGTCCACCCCCTCGATGACCTTCACTTTGGCGTCGAAATCGCCATCTTCGCCCCGGCTATCCGTGTATTTGATGTGGCAGAAGACGAAGTCGTACTGATCCCAGATTTATGCCACTTTGTTGAACTGATCCTGCGTGGTGTCGTGTGCCGTGGTTTCGATCACATCCATGCCCACCAGGCTGGCTACACCTTTGTACATGGGATAGACCGCCACGCAGGCCGCCCTGAGCTTGTACACGTCGCGATACTTCGGCAGGCCCGGCTCCATGGCGAATCCGCGCAAGGTGCACATATTGGCTGGTTCCTGGCCCTTCAACCGCCTGCGTGCCTCTTCCAGCCACTGATTGACCAGCGCTGCCGTCTTCTCGGCGGCAGGTTCAAGCGCTCGCGCAGGCAGCGGGGCAACACCCGTCTGTTGCGGGTCGGTGTCGGCGATGGCCCCGTGCAACCCCTCGCCGTGCAACACCATCGCAAAGCGGTATTCCTTGGCGATCTCGATGGATATCTGCACGCCGGGAATCTGAATATCCTTCAGCAAGGCGACGCGCTTCGCCCCTTCCTCGGTCGAGATACGTCCGGCGCGTCGGTCGGTGATCAGGCCGTTCTCGTCCACCGTGCAGAAGTTGCCGCGAATGGCCACATCGCCGGGTTTCACTTCCAGGCCGATGCCCGTCGCTTCGAGCACGCCGCGCCCGATCTCGTACACCAGCGGATCGTAGCCGAAAAGCGCCAGGTGTGCTGGCCCGCTGCCAGGAGCAATGCCCCGCGCCACTGGAATGCTCAGCCCCACCGAACCCTCGCGGGCCAGCCGGTCGAGATTGGGCGTGTGTGCGGCTTCCAGCTCGGTCGGACCGCCCACTTCGCGCGGCAACCCACCCAGGCCGTCCATCACCAGCAACAGAATCTTGCCACCTTCTTCAAGCGCCAGGCGGCGCATCAGATCGAAGTTCGCCATGTCGCATCCTCATTTCTCAGGTTTGCGTCCATCCATCAGGCTCTAGTTGTAACACGACAGCGCCGCCCGGCAAAGTGATCGTTGACGGCAAAACGTATGCGCAATGATATTGTGAAAATCGTCATGGCTGGCTACAATCTGCCGCCGGATCGTCAGGTCCAAAGACTGCCGGATTATGCCGGAGTACGTGGGGTGAAGGGCTACCAGCGGCGGACGCGCCACGCCATGCTCAAGTGGCTGACACCGGGCCTGCGCGTCAAGCGATGGTTGGCTCTGCTGTTCTTTGGCATCACGGTGTTGGCGGTGGGGTTGGCGCAGGTCATCGTGACCCTCTACCGCACCGAAGCTCTGCCAGAAGGACTGTATGTCCTCACCCTGCGTTTCCTGCCAGCGTGGGCGCGTGTTCTGGTGGCAGCGGTTATCGGGCTTGGCGCAACAATAATCGCCATCTTCCAGTTGAACCGCTCCATCCTCGCGCCTTTCGCCGACCGTCGCCATGCTTCCCTGATTGATGCCATGGTGGCGCACAGTCGGCGGCAGCGTGGCCTGAAGGTTGTCGCCATCGGCGGTGGCACCGGTCTGCCAAGCGTCCTGCGCGGCATGAAGGTCTACACAGGTAACCTGACCGCCATCGTGACCATGGCCGACGACGGCGGCAGTTCGGGCAGGCTACGCCGGGAACTGGGTGTACCCCCGCCAGGTGACCTGCGCAGCAACATCGCGGCGCTGGCGGACGACGAAGACCTGATGACTCAGTTGTTCCAGTACCGCTTCGCCAACGGCGGACTGGAAGGGCACAGCCTGGGCAACCTGTTTCTGACTGCCCTGGCCGACATCACCGGCGGGATGGATCGCGCGGTGGTGGAAACGGGGCGTGTGCTGGCCATTGAGGGGCAGGTGTTGCCTGCCACGTTGCACGAAGGAGTGACGCTGGTGGCCGAGGTGCGTGTGCCCGGTGAAAGCAGCGCTCGCCGCGTGGTGGGCGAATCGCAAATCCCGCAGGCTGGCGGGCAGATCGAGCGTGTTTTCTTGCAGCCCGATCACGTGCGAGCATTTCCTGCCGCGATCCGGGCCATCCTGGCCGCCGATCTGATCCTCGTGCTGGACAAGGGCCGCCTGGTGGAGCAGGCGGACTTGCCGGACCTGCCGCCCGGGCAGCGGACGACCGTCGAACGGCTCCGGCAAGCCATCCGCATCGTG
>ENA-ORXB01003348-ORXB01003348.1-sediment-metagenome-genome-assembly--contig:-NODE-3348-length-11341-cov-4.073242_pt1 | contig 11341 bp, 11 predicted proteins | sample MGYA00237863_ERZ511475 | MGnify/ENA primary metagenome ERZ511475 (study PRJEB26305, sample SAMN06343858) | sediment metagenome | isolation source: hot spring sediment | place: Canada: British Columbia...
GATATATACGGGATTTTTTGCAAAACCTTTGAAATAATGTTAACTAACACCTTGCAATCAAATATAAAAATCAATTTCTAAAATAGAATAGAAAAAAGATATCTAATGAAGCATAAGTATGCTATTTTCAATTTCAAAATAATTTAACAACCCACCGAAAAATAGTAAAAAATTTTCTAAACTATTTTCTCCAAACCAACGGGATAAAAATTTTATAGTTTCATCCTTTTCTAAAATGGGAGTAATACACAGATCTTCGTTTTTAAAGAAGTCTATCCAGTAATCCCTAGTTTGAGTAATAAATTTTTCTTTAAGTAAATTTTTTAAATGCCGTTGTTCCTTTTTAAGGTATAATTTGCTTTCATCAAAATTTATCTTCAAAAGATTAAGCAATCTTTTAAAAAATTTAGCTTCTAAACTACCTACGGCAATATATTTATTATCCTTACATTTATAAATGTTATAACACGCAAAGTCGCCATATAAAATACCATCCTGAATTTCACCACGTACATCACTAAAGTAAAAAAAGGGGAAAAATGTAAGACACGATCTAAATAGTGATAAATCAAGCTTTCCACCCATACCTGTTTCTCTTCTCTTTTCTAACATATATAAACTTCCTATAATTGACCATAAAGCCCCAACCATATCTGCCATCTGAAAATTGAAAGGTTTTAATCCAGCTTTTGAACTTCCCATTATACCTGATAGGCTCACAAAATTCAAATCATGACCTGCAATATTTTCTAAAGGAGTATTTTTTTCATAAGCGTAAAGAGAAATGTAAATTAATGATGGATTAATCCTGTTTATTGCTTCATAATCAAGATTATACTTTTTTAAAAAGGTCGGTTTAAAGCCATTTAGAAGTATATCAGCATCTTTTACAATATCTATTAGCAAAGTTTTATTTCTTTCATCTTTTATATCAATGTATTTTATATGTTTCTTTTTGTTCAGTGTCTGGTAAATGTTTGAGTCTAATTTTTTTAAAGGATCACCTTCAGGATGTTCAATTTTTACTACATTAGCCCCAAAGCTTGCAAAAAAAGCCCCTGTGTAAGGTAGGGGTAAATACATCGCTAATTCAACAATCTTAAGCTTTTCAAACATATTACTTATTTAAAAGTTCTTCTATTGTTTTTTTAAGTTCTGTCATATCATGGCTTTTAATAATGTAAGCGTCAGATGCCCAGGTTGTAAAATCCTGTTGATATTCACCATAGGCAGTGAAAAGTATTATTGGAACATTTTTACCATTTGGTAACTGTCTTATAATATGAAGAGCTTCAATACCATCCATAATGGGCATTTTTATATCAAGTATTATAAGGTCAGGTAGGTTTTCCTTTGCTTTTTCCACTGCTTCTTTCCCATTGGTAGCTAAGTCAACTATATAGCCAGCTTCTTCTAATTCAATTTTATAAAGTGTTCTTATATTTTCTTCATCATCAGCGATAAGAATTCGTTTACTCATTTTTCCCCTCCTCTTTTATTGAAAGTGGTAGCTTTACGGTAAATTTAGCACCACCATTTTTATTTTCAGCATATATGATACCATTATGTTGCTTTACAATTTTATAACTTATGGATAATCCTATCCCAAATCCATTAAATTTGGTTGTGTAAAAGGGATCAAAAATATTTGGCAAAACATCATTAGGAATGCCATGTCCCTCATCCTCAATACTTAAAACAGCATAACTATTTTCTTTCTTTGTTTCTATAGTAATTTTACCACCTTTTGGCATAGCCTGTATGGCATTTTTCAGAAGATTGTTTATTACTACCTTTATCATGTTTTTGTCGATATCCACTTTTATATCTTCACCTTTAGTAAATGAAAAAGATATATTTCTTGCATTAACATAATCAAAGTTTTCAATACATTCTGTTATAACTTCATTTAGATCTATAGTAGTATAATGGAGGGTGTTGTGTTTAGCTAATAGCAAAAATTCACGGAACATATTATCCATTTTACTTGCATGAACATAAATCTTTTCAGCTAAATCTTTTATTGTTGAATTTTCAGATTTTTTCGAAATAATATTTGCAAAACCTCCAATTGCTGTGAGGGGATTTCTAATTTCATGAGCTAATGTAGTTAACATTTCACCAACCGTTGCTAACTTCTCTTTGACTATCAGTTCCTGTTTTGCTGTTTTTAGTAACTCATTTGTATTTGTTATTTCACTATATAATTTTGAGTTCTCTATTGCAAGAGCTGCTTGAGATGCAAATGTCTGTAAAAGACTTATATAATTTTCATCGATGGGTTTTTTTGTAAATTTGTTGTCCACATATAACATTCCTAATAGATCTTCTTTACCTAATAGAGGGACAATTGCATACTCTTCTATGTTTAATTTTTCTTTTATAATGTCTCTTTCTTCTTTTTTTGGTACATAAACAGAACCAGAACGAAGTATTTGGATAATTAATGGGAAATCGCTTATATCAAATCTTATTTGTTTAATTGTGTTGTTAAATGTCGATTCATTTTTTATTTTATTCTTGTCTATAGTCTCAAGCCACTCTACTGTTGTCATATCTGGAAGTCTTTCCCAGACCTGGATCTCTTTTTCATCATCGCAGCCAACGCCAATCATCCCTTGGAAGGTGCCAGTTTGAGCATTGTACATAAAGAGCCCGGCTCTATTAAATCCAATATCTTTACCAAAAGTAAGAGCTGTCAATATTAAGAAAATTAATTCATCAATTTTTCTTGGTTGCATGATAATCTTGTTAAGTTCGGTAATTATATGTAAATTATCCAGGTTCTTTGAAATTTGCTTTCTCAAATTTTGTTCTCTTTCTAAAGCCTCAGTATATGCAATAAGAGGGGATACAAGGCCTGCAATTACCTCTAAAAAAACCTTATCTTCCTCATCAAAAGGTTTGTCGGATAGCTTTTCATAGACACTTAGAGTCCCCGTTATTTCATTTTCAAAGATTAAAGGGACACAAATTAGAGATTTAATTCGCAATTTTGAACTTAAGAGTTGTTTTGATTCTTCAGTGTCAGGAATTACAAGTCTTGGCTTACCAGTACTCCAGACTTCGCCCGATACGCCATCACCCGGTTTAATACCGTACCTTCTAATATTTATATCTTCAAGACCATATTCAGACATAATCTCTAATAATTGTTTATTTTTATTTACAAGCCTTATCACTGTACCTTTAGCATTTAATGCTTTTGTTACATATTCAGTCACTATATCAAGCAGGTGTTTTAAATCGTAAAAATTACTAACCTTTTCAGATAAAAGACAGATTGTCTCCAATTGATGGGCTTTTTTCAGGAATGTCTGGTTGATAATGGTATGCTTTAAAAAACAAGTTAATTCAGCTTCTATAATTCTTTTTGTTTCTAAATCTATTTTATCTGGTGCAATTAGGAGCCATCCATAAATATTGTCCTCATCTTTAATAGGGATGTTATGAATAGTTATCGTTTTTTCCCCTATATTAAATTGAATATCATAGTTATGAATATTTGCTTCAATGTCATTTAGTTGAAGTTTAGAATTGATATCTACGATTTTGTGAATTTCAAGGGGCTTTTTATTGATAATAAGATAAGCTGTCTCGATATTTAAAGAATTAAAAAAGTTTGACAGAGCCTGGATCTTTTTTGATAAACTAAAGTCTTTATGAAATTCTTCCAAAAATTTTATTATAATTTCAAGATTCATCTACTATGAGTCTCCTGTATAGTTCCAGGTATTTTTTTGCCGAAGAAGTCCATGAATAGTCAAGTTTCATAATTTTTTTTCTTATTCTAAAAAGCTTTAAAGGTTGTTTAAAAAGATTGATTGCCCTATTAATTGCTTTTATAAGCTCTTCTGAAGAATAATTTGCTAATCTAATGCCATTACCCTCTTTTGACTCATCAAGATCATAAACTGTGTCAAAAAGACCACCAACAGGGTTAACTATAGGTATTGTGCCATATTTAAAACTTATCATCTGGTTTAGCCCACAGGGTTCATATTTTGAGGGCATTATAAAAAAATCTGCGCCAGCTTCAATTTTATGAGCTAAGGCATTATTATATCCGATACAAATTCCTAAATTATATTTATATTTATTTTTTATAATTTGCAGCTTTTCTTCATATTCTCTTTGCCCTGATCCAAGGATAACAATTTTAGCATCAAGCTGAAGAATATTCTCTAAGGCGTCAATAATTATATCCCATCCTTTTTGCTCCACAAGTCTTGAGATAATTCCAAAAACTGGTTTTTTTATTTCAGGTGTTAGTTCGAAAGAATTTAATAGATCTTTCTTACAGACCCTTTTCCCTTCTGTAACTGTTTTTTCATCATAATTTTTGGCTATATACCTGTCTGATTCTGGCGACCATTCTTCGTAATCAATGCCATTTAGTATCCCGAAAAATCTATCTTCTACGTCCTTTAAAACACCATTCAGTCCGAAACCAAATTCTTCTGTCAGTATCTCCTTTGCATAATGGGGACTGACTGTAGTTATGGCATCTGCAGAATAAATACCACCTTTTAAGAAATTAATGTTTCCCCAAAATTCAAGAAGCTTGGGTGTAAAATACTGCCAGCCCAAATTTGTTAGATGCATATCATATGCCAAGAAAATTCCCTGGTATCCTAAATTATGGATAGTTAATATAATTTTACCTGGCCAGTTGTAAGTTTTCTTTAGGAAAACGGCTGACAAAGCAGTTTGCCAGTCATTTAGATGAAGAATGCTATAGTTATTTGATATACAAAATTCAGCTATTACTTTTGAAAAAAAAATAAAACGTTCTGCATTGTCAATATAATCTTTTGTTCCATCAGTATAAAGGCCATCACGATAAAAATAATTATCATTTTCAACAAAGAAAATTGGTACATCTTTAAGGTATGTCTTTTTTATCTTTGCAACTTCGGTTTTTGTAGAAATGGGAATGTTATATATAAGGTTTGTATCGCTTACAGAAAATCTATCTTTTACACATTTATATAAAGGGGTTATTACAGAAATGTCCACATTTAAGGTTTGTAAGGCAATTGGGAGAGAACCTGCCACATCGGCTAATCCCCCGGTTTTTGAAAAAGGATATACTTCTGAAGATGCAAAAAGTATTTTCATATTATAATTCCCTTAAATATTTTGCTGCTTCTTCAGGTGGTGTTGGATTTATGTAAAATCCAGATCCCCATTCAAAACCGGCTACTTTTGTTAATTTGGGTATAATTTCAAAATGCCAGTGGTAGTAATTACTGTGAATATCTGTAAAAGGTGCTGTATGGAGCACAAAATTATATGGAGGTTCTTCGAGAACAACATCAAGTCTTTGCAATACAGTCCTGAAGATATTGGCTAAATTATCTAAAAGGGAATCATCAATTCTTTCATAAGAGCTTTCGTGTTTTTTAGGTAGCAACCATATTTCAAAAGGGAATCTTGGTGCATAGGGACAAAAGGCTAAAAAATCTTTATTTTCAGCAACTAACCTTTCTCCTTGTTGTATTTCTTGTCTTACAATATCGCATATCAGACAGCGTTCTTTAAAGTTGTAGTATCTGCTACAACTTTCAATCTCTTCCAGTACTCTTTTAGGAACAATTGGTAGAGCGATAAGTTGAGAGTGTGAATGGCTTAATGATGCCCCAGCCTGTTCTCCATGATTTTTAAAAACAAGAACATATTTAAAACGAATATCCCGTTTTAAATCTACCATTCTTTCTCTGTATGCCCATAAAACATCACGAAACTTTTTTATGTCTATTGTTGAAAGGGTCTCTTCATGATTTGGTGTCTCAATTATTACTTCATGGGCACCTATACCATTCATTTTATCGTATACCCCATCCCCCTCTCTATTAAGATCACCCTCTATTCTTAAAGCGGGAAACTTATTGGGTACCACTCTTAATGTCCAATTGGGAGCATTTTTTGGTGTTCCAAATGGTCTAATGGCTAATATTTCATTAGGAGTAATGTGTTCATTCCCGTAGTCAAAGGGACAGAATCCAACCTTTTTTTCGATCTTGGGGGTTACGAATGCATGTGGTCTTTGGGCTCTTTCAGAAGATATTATAACCCATCTATTTGCAACAGGATCCTTTCTCAATTCTGGCATATATGAAACCTCCTATGGCAATTATACCTTTATCTTTTTATTTAGCAAATGTTTTGACTTATATGGTAAGTATCCACCAAGGTTGTGTATTTTTAAAATGTTTGTGTTACCTTCTTTAGCTACTGGTAGTCCAATAGTCATAATGACTAAGTCATCTTCCTTAAGTTTTGTATTTTTTAGAATTGACCGTTCCATCTCATACATCAAATCGTCAGTGTTAGTGCTTTTTTTAACCTTTAATGGCTGTACCCCGTAAAAAAGACATACTTTACGAAGAGTGGAGATTTTATAAGAAACTGCATAAACAGTTTTTTTAGGCCTAAATTTAGATATTATTGATGCAGTATGTCCACTTACAGTAAAACAAACAATCGCTTTAGCATTTAAATTTAAAGCAGTGTTGACAGCAGAAAAAGCAATTGCTGATGTGGGATCACCTTTTAAAAAATGATAATCTTCCATGGAAATTACTTTTTGCTCCTTTATATGCAATTCTGTTTCTTTTGAAACAGCATCGAGTACTTTAAGAGATTCAATTGGATATTGTCCGTAAGCGGTCTCACCTGAAAGCATAAGGGCATCACACCCATCAAAAATGGCGTTCGCAATATCCGAAATTTCTGCTCTTGTAGGTTCAGGTTTATCAACCATTGTTTCTAAAATTTGTGTTGCTACGATTACGGGTTTACCTTTTTCTCTGCATAATTCAATTATTTTCTTTTGTATTATTGGCACTTTTTCAAGAGATAATTCTACCCCTAAATCACCTCGAGCTACCATTATTCCTTCGGATATATCAATAATTTCGTCTAAGATTGGAATTGCTTCAGGTCTTTCAATTTTTGCTATTATAGGTATGTTAAGTCCATTTTTGAAAAGCTCTTCTCGCAGCTCCAAGATATCATTTTTGTGCCTTACAAATGATAGGGCTACAAAATCACCATTTAAGTCTTTTATTATTTTTATATCATTAATGTCTTTTTCTGTTAAAGAAGGTAGGGGTAATTTTGTATCGGGAAAGTTTACTCCTTTTTTAATACTTAAAATGCCCTTTGTAAGACACTCTAATATGGCAAAGTCTTTTTTTATTTCCTTAACTTTAAATCTTATTTTGCCATCATCTATGTAAATCCTTTGACCCTCTTTTAAACAATCTATAATCTCTGGAAATGTGATTGTGATAGCACCACTAATTGGTGTTTTTGAAAGAATTATTTTGTCACCCCTATTTACTGAATTGATATTATTGATGGAAGTAACTCTTATTTTTGGACCTGACAGATCAAAAAGAATGGGTATATATTTATTAAGTTGCTTTTCTATTTGTCGTATAGAGTCTACAATATATTTATAATCGTCAAATGTTCCATGAGATAAATTTATTCTTGCACAATCAAAGATTTTTGCCATCTCCTTTAGTGTTGGAAAAGAGATTTTTGATGATAAAGTTGCAACTATCTTGGTTTTTCTCATTCTTTTTCTTTTTCTTCTTGCTCTGTTTTACACTCTATGCATAGGTCTGTAACCGGTCTTGCAAGTAATCTTTCAAAAGGGATTTCTGAACCACACTCTCTACATATCCCATATTCACCAGCATCAATCCTTTTTAGGGTATCTTCTATTTTGTGCAGTAATTTTAATTCCCTGTCTTTTATTTTTAATAATCTAGCCCTATCTTCTTCATAGGTTGCTCTGTCTGTTGGATCAGGAAACATTAGCTCTTCACCTTCTTTAGCCATTTCCTGAACCGCTTTTTTTTGTGATTCCATGATTTGATTTTTCCAATCATTTAATATTTTTCTTATCTGTTCTAATTGTTCTTTCGTCATAAAACATACTCCAAAAGTTTATTATTTGATTATATGTTATTTTTTTTATTAATAAAAGTCTAAATAAAGTTGCTTTAAAAAGTTATAAATTTGTATAATTGAATTATGTTGCCAGGGTTAAACCATAATTTTAAGTATAAAGATCTTGTTTTTCATATCCAGACTGAAGATACGGGAAAAATTAGTTATACAGTTGTGACCCATCTTTATTTTAAGGGCACAATAATAGCGACAAAAAAGACATATTATGGTGATGCAAAGGGCAGTCCTGAGCTAAAAAATATAGTAAAAGACTTAATAGAAACCCAGCATAAAAAGATGCTTGTAGATTTAAAAAATGGCTTACTGGATGAAAAGATAAAGGAATTATGTAATGGTCAGATTTGATGACCTGACCTATTCATATCCAGGCAAAACATCTGGTTTAAAAAATATTAATCTTTCAATTGAAAAGGGAAGCTGTGTTTTTATTTGTGGTTCTGCTTCCGAATATAAAACAACAATTTTGAATCTTATATATGGACAAATATTTCCATCTTCAGGAGAAATAAAGATATTTGATTATGTTTTACCGGAGGACAAAAAAAAATTGCATCAAATTAGAGCAAAAATTGGTTATGCATTTCATCCCCTTCAATTTTTTGAAAATCTTACAGTAAAAGAAAATCTTTTAATTCCCCTGTTAATTAGAGGCAAAAAGAATAAACAGGATATTAATAAGGTAGTTGATGAATGTATTGAAGAAATGACAGACTTAAACCCTCTATCATTGGTTAAAACTCTTTCTTCCAGTGAGAAACAAGAATTAAACCTTTTAAGAGCTTTTGTAGTGAATCCTATATTGCTGTTAGCCGATGAACCTTTTAAATATTTGCACAGAGATGATATGGAAAGATGGATTAAAATCTTTCAAAATAAAGCTAATTCAGGAATGACAATAATAGCCACTTCTGCTAATAGTAACATTCCTGAAAAGTTTGGCATAAAATTTTATATATTAAAAGATGGGAAACTGAATACTGGTGATGAAAAATAGTCTGAGAGTTTTCGGCATATTATATAGAGATAGATTACCTGTAAGAGCGTTAAATGTGCTTTTACAATTTTTTCTATTTTCTATTTTTTTAATTTTATTTGCTGTTTTTTTCAATATTAATAATTATTTTTTGAAATTAGGTTCAAAAGTAACTTTTTATGCTTTTTTAAAAAATAATACATCACAGGATGAAGTTACAAAAATTAAAACTACCATCCAGAATTGGCCGGAAGTGAATACTATAAAATTAATCAAGCCCGATGAAGGTTTAAAGATATTAAAAAAAAGCCTTGGCAAAGAAAGTGATATTTTATCTACTCTTGAGACAAATCCTTTGCCAGCAACTTTAGAAATAAATATAAGGACAGAGTTTACTGAAAAAATATATATTCAACAGGTTAGTGATAAATTGAAAAAGTTCTCAGCCATTGAATGGTTTGATACTACAGAAAAATACTTAGGTAATGTAGTGTCTATAAGAAAGATATTAACCAACATTTTCATAGGTGGAACTATTATCTTCGTTGCAATCATAATTTTATCTTTAAGAATTATGGCAAATTGTATTATTAATAGGTATCAGGAAAACTTTAAATTGTTACAAATGCTGGGAGCTTCAAGAAAGTTTATTATAGTTCCGTTTATTTTTGAAGGTTTTTTAGAGTCATTTTTAACTTCCCTTATTTCAGTTATAACAACAAACTATACGCTTTTGCTGTTAAAAGAAGAACTTGAAAAACTTGAGGTTAATATTCAACTATTACCTTTAAACTACCATATCATATTTGTTCTCTTAGTTTCGGTTTTAGGAGCATTAAGTAATATACCGGATAGAAGAAAAATTTAATATATGAAAATTCTTCTTTTTCTAATAGTTATTTTATTCTTTCAAAATTTTATTCTAGCAGCCAATTCTGACAAGGAGACTATGGAAGAATTGAAAAAAAAGATTCAGATTGAAAAGAAACAGATTGAAGAATTAAGCACCACAGAAAAATATCTTACCATGTCTTTATCTGAGATAAGAAAAAAACTAAAGGAATTAAAAGAAAGAGTTAAAGTTATTGAAAGTAGTAAGAGTAAGGTTGAAAAGGAGTTGAACCAGCTGGAAGGAGAAAAGAAAAAAATTATGAATAGAATAGATGAGTACAAAAAACAAATAGAAAAAAGAGTTATTTTATGGCATAAAACATATCTTTTAAAATCTGAACTGCCTTTTTTTAATTTTGAGGAGACTCTGCTTTTTAAAAATTATATGTCCAGTATTTTTAAATATGACAAATCCCTTATAGAGGCTTTAAAAGTCCAAAATGTAAACCTCGATGAAAATATCAAACTTAGTGAAAGGAAAAAAAATCAACTAACATTAGTTCAAAAGGAATTAGATAATGCAAAAAGAGAGCAAGAATTACTCGAGAAAAGGCAGAAACAATTACTCAGTAAGACTATAAAAGAAAAAAACGTTCACATAAAAAACCTGAAAATGGCTGAAGATGCCCTAAGGAAGCTTGAATCTTTGATAAAAAAAGCTGAAGAAGTTCCTGAATATGAGGGTAAGGGTTTAGAAAAGAGAATATTGCCATATCCCGTTAAAGGTCAAATAGTTGGACATTTTGGAGTCGAAGAGGGAGATGTGAAGGGAGCAAAATTTACGAGAAAGGGTATCGAAATCTCTGCTTCCGATGGAGCTCCAGTAAGGGCTGTAGATAATGGCAAACTGGTGTATGAAGGATGGATTAGAGGGCTTGGCAATATTTGTATCATCAGCCATGGAAAGAGTTTTTATACTGTTTATGGAAGACTTTCAAAGGTTACAAAAAATCGTGGCGATGAAGTGAAAAAAGGAGAAATAATTGGTTATGTTACAAAATCAGCGAGTATATATGACTTTCCAACCCTATATTTTGAAATAAGAGAAAAAAACAGACCAATTAATCCAGAGCTCTGGTTGAGGTAAATCAGCAGATTTAAATGCTAATTGTATTAAAACAATTTCGGGGAGGTAATACCCCGAATACTTTACTCCACATCAATTGTAATTTCTTTTGCCTTTGCTTTTTCAGATTTAGGTATTGTAATTGTAACAACACCATTCTTCATATTGGCTTTTATTTCATCAACTTTTACTTCAGCAGGTAAAGGTATTGTTCTTGAGAAGCTTCCATATGCTATTTCCTGTTTATAATAATTTTTCTTCTTCTCCTCTTTTTCCCTTTTAACTTCACCTTTGATTATAAGATTATTGTCGAGAATGCTGATGTTAAGATCTTTTTTGTCAACTCCCGGAACAGCTGCCTTTACAATAATCTCATTTTCAGTTTCGCTGACCTCAATAGCAGGAGTTAAACTTAATTCCTCTTT
>ENA-ORXB01003349-ORXB01003349.1-sediment-metagenome-genome-assembly--contig:-NODE-3349-length-11337-cov-3.536057_pt1 | contig 11337 bp, 11 predicted proteins | sample MGYA00237863_ERZ511475 | MGnify/ENA primary metagenome ERZ511475 (study PRJEB26305, sample SAMN06343858) | sediment metagenome | isolation source: hot spring sediment | place: Canada: British Columbia...
ATAAGGCTGTGAATCCTCGCCATACTACCACTCATTTTTAATCGGCCCGATGAATCTGGCAACCTTTTATTTGACCTGATAAATCAGGCAACTACATTGTCTTTAGGTCTGATGAATCAGGCAATTTCAGGCCCCATAAACGGGCCAACTACGGAATTATGCGATAATCTAAATTTTATCAAAACAGGTTGGCAAGCAATAGCGCCAATATCGACAATGTTTGATGCTTTTACCTGCGCTTTTCATAGTTAAATCGTCAAATGAGCGTAAAAATATTAGGTTCTTTGATTCTAGCTTTTATTGAATGCAAAAGGCCCGCTCTAACTGCGGGCCTTTTTATCTTCAACCCTAAGTTTGTTAATTAGTTAAGCCGTAAGTATCTTGGGTAATCTAAGACTTACATATCTTAAGAAATCCTTAAGCAATCGCCCCTTGCTCACCATACTTCCTCTTCAAGTTGCGATAATAAGGTTCTGCTTCCTTCCACATAACAAATATTGGCGATGCAAAGAATATTGATGAATATGTTCCTGATATTGTTCCAACCATCAGCGCAAATGCAAAGTCTTTAAGTGTTTCTCCACCAAAAAGCAGGATAGCGATAATTGGCAGGAGTGTTGTAAGAGATGTATTAATGGACCTCATAAGCACCTGGTTAATAGATCTATTGGCCATAGCAGAGTAGGTTGTCTTAACTATGTTTGTTGAATTTTCTTTTATTCTATGGAATACAACTATCGTGTCATAAAGCGAGTAGCCTAGAATAGTTAGCAGAGCTGCAATCATGTTTGGATTAATCTCTCTGCCAACCAAAGCATAAATACCTGCCGTTATTATTATGTCATGGAATAAGGCAAGAATCGCAGCTACCGACATTTTAAATTCGTAACGAATTGATATGAATATAAGCAAAACAACTAAAGCCAATACTAGGGCATATATTGCACGCTCTGTAATTTGCGATCCCCAGCTCGCATCCACTGTTCTTGTCTCACGATCAATAACCCCGAATTTGCCATTTAGAGCATCAAATAATGCTTTTTCTTCATTTGAAGAAAGTTCCTTGGTTCTAATTAGCATTTCTGAACCGCTACTTTGGGCACCTTGAGGGCCAAATTCGCCAACTGAACGGTGCTCTATTGGTTGTATTACACTTTCTTTATGCCCCAGCTTGATTAAAACAGACCTTACATCTTCTACTGAAACAGCTGTCTTAAATTTTACTGTTGATGCACTGCCGCCCTTAAAGTCAATACTGTAATTAAATCCTCGCACAAAAATACCGACAAAGCTTAGCAAAATAAATATTCCTGAGAGCACAAGCCAAATTTTGGTTCGCCCGATAAAATCAAAGTTAAGCACTCTCAATCACCTCGCTTGTTCCACGCATTCTAACTAGAAATGCGGGGATTTTAACTGGCCAGACCTGAGCCAGCAGGCCCAGTACTGCCCTTGTAAACAGTAACATTGTGATGATGTCAATTACCAAGCCTATTAAAAGCGTTAACGCAAATCCTTTAACCTGGCCAACGCCTACAAGGAATAGAGAAAGAGCTGCAAATATCGTGACTAGATCAGCGTCAAGACTTGTTCTAAAACCATTCCAAAATCCAGACTGAACCGCTGCTCTAAAACTTTTCTTAGAACGTATTTCTTCTTTGATACGCTCAAAGATGATTATCTTTGAGTCAGCAGCAATACCAATGCTAATGATAACACCTGCTATACCTGGCAGTGTAAGCGTCCATCCATAAGCCCGACCTATGGCTGCAATGACGCCCCATATTAAGGCCCCATATACGGATAAGCCAATCCAGGTTACTAGGCCAAGTCCTTGATAATATAAAAGCATATATACTGCAACTAAAGCCAAGCCAACAATTCCTGCAATGACACCTGCCCTTAAAGCATCAGCACCAAGAATTGGACCAACACTAGTCGCCTCGTGTATATCAAGGGTTACTGGAATTGACCCGGTATTTAAAACAAGTGCAATCTCTTTTGCCTCATCAATAGAACGAATTCCATTTATCACGGCTTTTCCGTCTGGTATCGGCTCGTCGATTGTCGGTGCAGTGATTATTTTATCATCAAGAACAATAGCCAATCTCTTCTTCACATTTTGTGCGGTAATTTGTGCGAATATATTTGCACCTTCGTTATTAAATGATAGGTTTACTTCCGGTTGGCCTCCAATTTGGCCACCATACGCGGCTCTTGCACTTGTAATTTTATCACCTGTCAATAAAACCGGCCCAAGGACATGCTTTCCCTGCTTCTTTAAATCATTTAGTTGTTTCATATCAGTAATCGATGAGTACTGATCTGTTACAATAGCGAATTGAAGAACAGCTGGCTTGCCAAGAATCTTCTTTGCTTTGTCCGGATCCTTGACGCCTGGAAGCTGTACTATTATATTTCTTGCCCCTTCACGCTGAACGATTGGCTCAGCCACACCAAGACCGTCGACTCTTTGGCGCAATACATATTCAGCCTGTTTCATTTTTTCTTCAGTAACCGGTGCCTTGGGCGTATCCTTTGCTACATAGCGAACACTTAAGCCTCCCTTAAGGTCCAGTCCTAGCTTTGTTGATTTATTAACTGGATAAATCAACAAAGCTGAGAGCACAACAAGCAGTGCGACTACACCCAAGGAAATTAGATGTTTTTGTTTATCAGTCAATTCCTTCCCCCCTATAACAACTTCACACCATTTATAACCAAGCCAAACTGGCAGCCAAGGAATTCAGCTGCCCTTCGGCATATTACCATACGAGATAGGAATATCTCAAAATATTCCATTACTTGGCTGATATTTGTATCGATATCTATCTCTAGCTCTATTAGCTTTCTATCGTTATCTACGCGCAAAAAAGACCTTTGTGCAGCAAGATTTACTCTATCATGGATATCTGATGTTAGAGGATTTGGCGTCCGAACCCGACTTCTGTGAACATCTGTTTTATCTGCAAGTATAATTGCTGCTGCAAGAGGACTTGCAGCCACACCATGTTCCTCTTCATGGTTGCCTATGGCATTCATAACAAGGATCATTTCATCAGGTGTCATCCCCAACCGTGTAAGTATTGACTGAGCCATCAGAGCTGCAGCAACGCCGTGAAAGCTCCTACCAACAGCATTGCCTATGTCATGTAGATAGCCTGCCATACCTGCCAGTTCAGCATCTCTTTCAGGATAACCTAACCTTTTCAAAACATTCATGGCTATATGTGAAACCAGATCGGCATGCCTAAATCCATGCTCTGTATACCCGATGGCTTCCATGTGTCTATCTGCTTGCGCTATATAAGCCTTTACATAGGGGTCTTCTTTTAATTCTTCTAATGTAACAGGCATAATAAATTCGCTCCGCGTTATTATAAGTTTCTCGCCACTAACGCTGACATTTTAGCCTTGTTGTTTAGGATACATAGAAAACCAGCGTCCCCTGGTTTTCGCCACTAACGCTGACATTTTAGCAAACACACTACGTAAGAATTTTTATTTTAAAGCTACTCAAGTCATTATACTATTTAGCACACCCGTTGTCAGTGAATTACTTCTGACAACAGATAATATTTTACCGCTTGTTCAGCAATTGGTAAGGATATTATATGGGGAAACAGAACGCCATAGGTCAATACTAAAGGGACAGAGTGTCCTAGACCCTATCCCTTCTATTTGCTATTAGCTACTCTATTGCATATATTTGCTTGTCACCGCTACCAAAATATATAACTCCTTTGGCAACAAGAGGTGAGGACACTATCATATCGCCAACCTTAAAGCTCCATTTTTTCTTGCCGCTTATACTATCAACTGCATAAAGATTTCCATCATAACTCCCCACATAAACTATACCATCCAATACAGCTGGCGATGATTGAACCATACCGCCGGTAGCAAATTTCCACTTTTCCTTGCCTGTTTCAACGTCTAAAGCGTAAAGAAATTTGTCATTGCTTCCAAAATATATGGTATCATCCCCTATTGATGGAGATGAAAAAACAAATCCTTTTGTCTTAAAACGCCATATTTCACTTCCAGATGTGGCATTTAGCGCATACATATATCCATCACCACTGCCAAAGTAAACAACCCCCTTATCAACAGCTGGCGAGGAAAATATCATATCTGCAGTTTTAAAACGCCAGAGTAGCTTACCGGTCAATCTATTTAAAGCATAGAAATACTTATCACCACTTCCAAAATATACAACATCATTTTGAATAGAAGGCGATGATTGCACCATGCCACCGGTTCTGTACTTCCATATTTCCTTTCCTGTTTTTGCATTTAATGCATAGAAAAAGCCGTTGGTGCTGCCGAAATATACTAAATTATCAGCAACAGCTGGAGAAGAATAAACAGCACTAGAGGTATTGAATTGCCACTTTCTAACACCGTCTCGTGCATTCAAAGCATAAAGATTTCCATCATTACTGCCAACATAAACCATACCGTCACTTACGCAAGGTGATGACATAACCATACTTTTGGTCTTAAATTCCCACTTTCTCTCGCCAGTTATAGCGCTTAGTGCATAGACATATGAATCATAACTTCCAGCGTAGATCGTGTCTGTTGAAATTGCGGGCGAAGATGTCACCATATCGCCAGTTTTAAAAGTCCATCTAACGCGCTTAAATATGCTTACACCCTTGGTTCCGATTGAACCGGTATGTTGTTGGTTTATCCGAAACATAGCTACTCTAGGCTGATTTGTTGGTTTATTGAGAAGCAAAATCAATAGAAGAATTATGGAGATTACCGTTATTGATATAATTACAATCTTACTTTTCATACCCTGAAACATCCCCTTATACTTTGCCATCTGCATCTACTGCTACATACTATGCTTTGTGCTATGCCCTGAATCATTGCCGCTAACTTACAGCTGCTATTATGATAGACACTCCAATAGATTACTAAAATAATTTATTTGCAGCAAGCAATATTATGACAGTTTATAACTGTCCGTTTTTATTTCATTCTCATATAGCTCCCGGAAATGTCTTTCCTAAGATATCCTGATATCTCCAAAGACAAAAGAATGGACGACACGTTATGAAGCAGCCAGCCAGACCTGCAGACGATTTCATCAATATGTGTTGGCTCCCAGCCTATTAAGTTTAGAATTCTCTGTTCTTCAGAAGATAAATTATTTTTATAGCACTTCTTTTCTTTGTCAATACCTAGAACCTCGATTATATCATCAACCGTCTCGACAAGATAAGCACCTTGTTTTATTAACCCGTTTGTACCACGGCTCATTTCATTTTTGCTGTTCCCCGGAACAGCAAAAACATCGCGCCCGTAATCAAGCGCAAAATCTGCCGTTATAAGGGCACCGCTTTTCTCTCCTGCCTCAACAACTACAACACCTTGGCACAGCCCTGCTATTATTCTATTCCTAGCAGGAAAATTAATAGCTTGTGGGAAAGTATTTGGCGGATACTCTGATATCAATGCACCGTTTGATGCTATTTCTCCATAAAGTTTTTTGTTTTCGGGAGGATATACAACATTAAAACCGCACCCTAAAACACCAAGTGTTAGCCCGCCTGCATTTATTGCGCCCCAGTGAGATGCCGTATCAATTCCACGAGCCACACCTGATACCACAACTACACCTACTTCTGCCAAGCCAGCTGCTAACTCCGTTGCTATAGATTTACCAAGCATAGAAGCACGTCTTGAACCTACAATAGCCACTGCGTTCTCATAATTATGAAGACTTCCTTTTACAAAAACTGCTTTTGGATGGTTAGCTGCTTGACGTAAAAGAAAAGGGTATTCCTTATCTTCATTTGTTAATATATAACCGCCCGAGTTTATAAAGTTTAAATATTCTGCCTCCAGATCTATACAGCTTCTGGCCTTTATAGCTTCCAATGCTTTATCTTCTTCAAGACCAATCTCTATCAATCTCTTCTTACTCGCAAACCAAAGCTCTTTTGGACCACCAGCATTTTCTACTAAACCATAAAGTTTGTTAAATATCGCCGGGATCATCTTTAATCCAAGCCAGTATATATGATCACTGCTGGCCATTTTTTCATTTTCCCTTTTGCTTAAATCAACGTTTGCTGTCATAGCTACAAAACAATAGATGGCATCGACTACCGGAATAAAATTTGTAGTTGCTCAATTTATGGGAGACACGACCACCACCTTCAGATTTTTAGAAATACTGCCTATCCATCGATCGATACTGTATCGCCTCAGCTACATGCTCAATACCTATAACCTCTTGCTGAGATAAATCAGCAATTGTCCTTGCGACTTTTAGCACTCTTTCATAAGCTCGCCCGCTCAGACCAAGTTTATCAATCGTGCTTTCAAGTAAAGATGTCGCAGAATCGGTTAATATGCAGCACTTCCCAACCTCTCTTGCCTTCATTTGAGTATTAGTTATAGCAGACTTGCTTCCCATATCCTTGAACCGCTTGTACTGTTTCTGCCTGGCCATTATAATACGTTCTCTTATTGCTGAAGATTTTTCTCCTTCAGGTGACTTAACTAGCTCTTCTTTCGTTAACCTCGGCACTTCAATTTGGATATCTATCCTATCCAATAGTGGCCCAGATATCCGGCCTCTGTATTGCTGGATTTTATACGGACTACATATACAGTGCTTTGTTTTATCACCTAAAAAGCCACAAATGCATGGATTCATTGAAGCAACCAGCATAAACCTTGCAGGATACGTTATTGAGCCTGATGCCCTCGAAATGGTTACTCTTCCTTCTTCCAAGGGTTGTCTAAGCACTTGAAGCACGCTATTTGAAAACTCAGGAAACTCGTCTAAGAATAGAACACCATTGTGAGCTAAAGACACTTCACCCGGCCTTGGATGACTTCCTCCGCCTATTAGACCAGCATGGCTAATAGTATGGTGGGGCTCTCTAAATGGTCTTATTGTTATTAAAGATTTTCCTGGTTCAAGCATACCAGCAACCGAGTAAACTTTTGTTACTTCTATTGACTCATCCAAAGTAAGCGGAGGAAGAATAGATGGCAGCCTTGAGGCAAGCATAGTTTTTCCTGACCCTGGCGGCCCTATCATTAAAATATTATGGCCTCCAGCTGCAGCTACTTCTAATGCTCTTTTTGCATGCCCTTGTCCTTTAACTTCTGAGTAATCAAGCGCGTGATAACCATTTTCTGAAATAAGTACACTAGTTTTCAGTGGTTCAAGTGTTATTTCATCTCGTAAGAAGCCGACAACCTGATTTAAATTTTTTACCGGAAGTACATCTATACCTTTTATTATCGATGCCTCAAGTGCATTTTCCTCTGGAATTATAATCCCTTTTTTCTCATTATATTTTGCGCATGTTGCGATAAGTAGCGATCCATTTATTCGCCTTATTTCTCCTGTTAAAGATAACTCTCCTGCAAAAAGATAGTCGCTGAGCTTATCATGAGGTATTTGCCCTGTTGCAGCAATTATGCCTATAGCAATTGGTAAATCAAAAACCGGTCCTTCTTTTTTAATATCTGCCGGTGCAAGATTTACAACAACGCGCTTCATTGGAAAATCATACTCAGAATTTGAAATACCGCTTCTAACGCGTTCTTTAGATTCCTGCACAGCAGTATCGGCTAAACCCACAATATTGATAGTTGGTAAACCTAGAAGAACATCTACTTCAACTTCTACCTGTATTGCGTCTATGCCAACTACAGCCGCTGAGAATACTTTTGCAAGCATAGCCCCTCCATTATGCGCAATTGTGCAATAGCATAATTGTTATGATAAATGTTCTACGGTTGAAAAGCAAGGGGTTCTATTTAAAATACCAAAGCACTTTTGCAGCTTCGGCTCTAGCTATAGGCCTATAGATGTTTTTTTATTTTTATGCTTTTAATCGCTGGGATTATTTGACATAACTTTATAAAATGCCAGAAATTGGGTTCAAGTGCTAGCGTTTTTTGCCGATAAAAAATATATCGCATCCTTTTAAATGACTGAGTAAAGCATATTCAGCCTATGCGGCCACCACACGGTGGCCCTCGGTCATTTTAGAGCCAATTTTTAGAACCAATTCACATCTTTAAACCCTATTAGAACCTTATTGCCTCAATATGCTCTATTGAGATCGCGACATAACGATGTGCTGCACCTGGCATCTCTTCCTCATGCACTGTTTCCGCAATCGAGGGGGTCGCATCGATCTCAGATACTTCCGCTTTTCCAATCTCTATGATCCGCGGTTCGGTCAGCATAAGAGTTTTTACATTAATTCTCGCAACGCGACCTATATAAATACGATTTCTAGTAAATACGTTTGCGGTCATCCCCGCCAAGCCTTCAGATTCGATTATTTCTCTTAACTCGTCATCAGTCATACAATTCACCCCAACGCTTTTTTTACGCTAAATACCCTTTTCTATTTCGTAACGAAACTACAAGGGCGAGAAAGCTATACGTTGCTATGCTCAACAAATCTTAGATTTTAGACCAAAAATCAATAGCGATTTTTTAGTAGTATCTGGTAAGCTATAAGCAATACCTTTACAAATCTTCGTTTGATAATTCTAGGTTTTAGGGGATATTAACATTTCGGGGGTAGTCGACTAATGAAAAATGACGAAATTAAGCCGCATGATTCCGGTGAGCTTTTTCTTCGAATAAACAAGATAATCTTAGCTACAGATGGTTCGATCCCATCCCTTATGGCCACTCAATACGCAATTGCCCTAGCAAGAATCTTTGGAGCAAAAGTCAAGGCTATATTTGTTGACTCGACCGATGAATATCTAGAAGTCAATAGCGATGAAGATATCATCAAAACACGCTACAATAACACAGGCCTTGACCTTGTTGAACAATATGCGATAAGAAATGGTGTTAGCTACGAAACTGAAATTGTTCATGGGGCCATTGCAAAAACTATTATTAAGACAGCGGATGAATATGGAGCCGACCTAATAATCGTAGGTAATACAGGCCGCACTGGTTTAAAACGGCTTGCACTTGGAAGCGTATCAGAAGCTGTGGTTAAAAACTCACCAATTCCAGTGCTAGTTATTAAAGCTAGCTAGCAGATCTATTTGATGTTCCGCATAACTCCTAAATTGAGCCACTTATTTTACTTATGCACCGCTTACCACTTTTTACTACTTTACAAATGAATAACATATTAAGCTTTATATGGCTGCTTTAAAGCTAGCTATTCAGAAAATTTAGCTAGCTTTTATTAGTGATTGTTAGCCATCCTAATGGGGGCGCTTCTTGCAATGGATATTTTTAACCCTGCTAAAACCGGGAAGCCATTTGAAGTGCAGGAGCTTTTTATAGATATTAAGAAGATATTATTAGCCACCGATGGTTCTAAATCGGCTATAAATGCTACCAGATACGCAGTAGCGCTTGCTAAAGTATTTAATGCAAAGGTTAGAGCAATTTTTGTAGATAATACTTCAGAATCGCAAAGCCAGCCAAAAATAACAGAAGATACTGCTAAAGAAGGCATAAGCAACACTTTTAATGGCCGCATTGGGCTATCCGTAGCTAAAGAGTATTCCCTGAAAAATAACGTCGAGTATGATGAAAAGGTGGTGACTGGCCACGTTTCCAAAAAGATTATTGAAAGTTCTCGGGAGTTTTCTCCCGACCTAATAATTATAGGTAATTCTGAAAAATCCGGAATCAGGCGCTCCCTTGGTAGTGTTGCCGATGCTGTTATGAAAGGTACAGATATACCAGTACTTGTTATAGCTAGTGAGAGATAACAGTATATATTGAAAATTATATAGGCGGTTACGATATATATGGGCAGGTGTTAACTCCCCAATGCTTCTTTAAGCATTTGATGCATTTTGCTTTGCTGAACCTTAAGATAGCTCCCGATAGACCTTAAGGATCCCCATTTAACACCTGCCCATATATATTTTAAAACCTTTCAAAAAGCGCTTTCTTTCAAAAAGCGTTTTCAATGTGGTCGATTTTGACTGAAGGTGAGTCCGACAGCACGGATATAACATCAAACCGAACCGAATCGAACTTATACGAAGAACCTCTGATTGCTAAAAATATTTGAGCAACGTTTCTTATCTTCTCTTGCTTGCGTGGGGTTATTGATTCAAAAGGATAACCATATGATTTATTAAGCCTGGTCTTTACCTCACAAAACACCAAAGTGTTATCCTTAATTGCTATAATATCTATCTCACCTATTTTAGTGCGGAAGTTTCTCTCAACTATCCTAAAGTTTTTTCGCTTTAAATATAGAACTGCCAGGTTTTCACCTGATTCACCAAGTGTCATTATGTTCCATTATTTTATAGGGATACTTTCTTTTATTTTCTTTTTCAGCAGAAGCGATTTCATCTGTTCCGAAAGCTCGCAAAGGTCATCAAGCACCTCATTTATTCTTTGCTCTCTATCATCGCTTCTTTGCCTTATTATTGGATTTAAGATTTGTTGAAAGAGCACTGCTTCCTTTTCAGCAAGCGAAGCATACATGCGCAAGTGACGAGCTTCTATACCATATTTACCTAAATCTCGAGCTATAACCATTAACTTTATATCAATAGGCCCGTAGCATTTTCCCTCGTTTGTTCTTATTGTCTGGATTATTCCAAAGCTTTCCAGCATTCTTGCAACATCGACAGATATACCAATGCTGTTTATAGCCTTTTCTACAGGTATCGGACCTTCATCAGGGGCTAAATTTTCCTGTTCATCATTTTTTGAAATCTGCTTTACTTCAGGCGGTATCTGCCCCATGTCCATCATATCAAGATTACGCCTAATCACTTCAAGCGGTAGATACTTTTCCTTTTGCAAGCGTAGCGCAAGTTCCAATCTCTGGATATCTTCTTTCTTGAACTTTCTATAACCACCCGGTGTACGTTCCGGTTTTATAATTTTCTCTTCCTCATAATATCTAACCTTACTTATTGATAGATTTGGATAGCGGGGTTTTAGTTGCTCAACAACCTCACCTATCGTAAAATAATCTCTATTTGCAGGCATATCTTTACTCCTCCCACTCCTCAGATAAGCTCAAAAATACAAGGAATGCGATGTCTTGTTTTTATTTCTTTGACAGAAAGACTAATTTAAATTTGCCAATTTGTAGTTCGTCGTTAGATTTAAGAGCTGTTATTCCTTCTATTCTTTCTTGGTTTACATAAGTGCCATTTAGGCTTCCGACATCCATTATTCCTACCGAATTACCATTAACTATTATCTTAGCATGATGTCTAGAAACCGTTATATCATCAAGGAAGATATCATTTCCGGGGTCCCTTCCAAGCGTTATTTCGGATTTTCCTAAGATGAATTTTTGCCCTACTGATGGCCCCTTTTTTACTATCAGTAAT
>ENA-ORXB01003350-ORXB01003350.1-sediment-metagenome-genome-assembly--contig:-NODE-3350-length-11337-cov-3.312256_pt1 | contig 11337 bp, 8 predicted proteins | sample MGYA00237863_ERZ511475 | MGnify/ENA primary metagenome ERZ511475 (study PRJEB26305, sample SAMN06343858) | sediment metagenome | isolation source: hot spring sediment | place: Canada: British Columbia...
ACGCCACCGGGCCGTGATCGCCCTGGAACATCAAGGGGCCGGTGGGGTGTTCGCGGCCGGTTACTCCGCCGGGCGTTTGCTGCTTCATCTCCACGTTCTCGTGGATTACCTGGCCGTTCAGCTCCACTTTGATGAACTTGGCGTTGGATACTTTCTTGTCGCCATCGAAGCGGGGGGCCTGGAATTCGATGCGGAACTTCTGCCACTCGCCCGGCTTGCCGCAGGCGTTCACACGTGGCGCGGTGGCCCCGTAGATGCCGCCCATGTCGCCCGGCCCGACCTTGGTCTTCCCGTAGCTATCCAACACCTGAACCTCGTACTCGCCCATCACGTATATGCCCGAGTTGGAACCCTGCGGGACCATCACTTCCACCTCGATGATGCAGTCGCCGAACTTTTCGACGGTGTAGATGTCGCGGCCGCGACCGGTGGTGTTGACCAACTCGCCCGAAGCGTCGCCGGCCGGCTCGACCACCAAAGCCCTGGGGTTTTTGGGGTCCAGCTTGGCGATGCCTACGGTCCACTTGCTGTCCTCCAGCTTGCCTCCTTTGGCCAGCCAGCCGTCGAGGTTCTTGCCGTTGAAAGGCTTGATTTCGGCCGCCCCGGCCCAGCAAGCAAACACCAGTACACATACCACACCAAGCAACACTGGCAATCGGCTGCGCAGATAGTTCATGGCTTTTCCTCACAGATTCCTGAAGGTTGACACTTGCCGAGACAGCCCCATGCCGTCTCGGCCCAATTGTGGCTAAATTGCGGGTTGGTTACGGCAGGCGATAGTTGATAGATCGAACCTTGCGCGAAAACTTGCGCACTTTGCGCAAAACTCCCAGAGATTATAGCTTGGCATTCTGGGCATTGCCAACTTTTGGCCGCGCTGTTGAACCGCCCCTGCGGTGTTCGACTCTGCATCTGAGTGTCGGCCGGGAAGCCGTTTTTGCGGCAAACGGGCTTGTGCGGCGAACGCCAGTGTGTGGCGAGGATTGTTTGTCGGAGGAACCCCAAAGCGCCCTGTGGCCGCAACCAAATGGTATTACTGGAAGGACGCACTCCGTCGCGTGCGTAGGCACTGCGTCCCGGGCCACGACGGAGCGTGGCCCTCCAGATCACCCGGAAACATGCGCGCACGGCACCCACATGTTATGCCGTAAGAAAATACTTGTGCAACAAAGGCTACTTTCCCAGCAAGGCATCGACGGCTGCACCGATATCCGGGCTGGCCATCAGCGTTTCGCCGACCAGCATCGCTTGCACGCCTGCCGACTCCAGCAGCAGTACGTCGGCTCGGCAGCGGATACCGCTTTCGGCGACCAATACCCGATCCGGCGGAATCCGCTGGCGCAGCCGCAGCGTGTGATGCAAATCTACAGCAAACGTTTGCAGATTGCGGTTGTTCACGCCGACAAGCTGTGCTTCCAGTCGCAGCACGCGATCGACGTTCCGCTCGTCGTGCAATTCGACCAGGGGAGTCATTCCTTCCGAGAGAATCAATTCGTACAACCGAGCAAGCTCTGCGTCGTCCAGGCATTCGGCGATCAACAGCACGGCATCGGCGCCTGCCGCCCGTGCTTGATAAACCTGGTACCGCTCGACCACGAAATCCTTGCACAGCACCGGCAGCCGAACTGCCGCGCGAACCATGCGCAGATTCTCGAAAGACCCCTGGAAGTATTGCTCTTCGGTCAGCACGCTGATGCACGCCGCGCCGTGTTGCTCGTAGGTGCGCGCTACTTCGGCCGGATCGAACTGTGGGCGGATCAGCCCTTTGCTGGGACTTGCCTTTTTCACCTCGGCGATCAGGCGGATCGGCGGGGCAGCGGCCAGCGCAGCCAGGAAATCGCATGGCGGCGGGGCGTCCGCAGCAAGCCGGCGCAGTTCGGCTTCTGGCACGAGTGCTTTTTGGCGTTCCAGCCACCGCCGCTTGCTGGCGACAATTTCGTCCAAGATTGTTGGCATGCTATTACTCCCCTACGGCGTAACTTGTGCGCGTTTTGTGCGCATGTTTTCGGGTGATCTGGAGGGCCACGCTCCGTCGTGGCCGTCTCCCTAGCGATTGCGGACGCGACCGCAGCGCGTCCCTCCATCAGGTTGGAGCCATTGCCGATCGCAATACTGAAAACATACAAGGGGCACGCTCCGTCGTGGCTCTCAGCAGTAGGGCATAAGCCTGCCTGTACAGATATTTCCGGCGCGACCGCAGCGCGTCCCTCCATAATAACTTCCATTTGGTTGCGGACGCAGGTTGCGGTAGGTCCCGAATCCAGTTATTTATTTGCGGACCGAAGGGGGATGTGTCTTCCCCGAAAACGTTTCACTGCTGTCCGTGCGAACTGTGGCCCGGTCTTCGCAGGCAAAAAGTCCGCACAGGCGCCCCTACCCGGTAACCGCACGCGCTGCCCTGGTCAACATGAAGCGAAATATTGTAAGTTGCCGCAGCGGCGCGAAAAAGCTTGCTAAGGGTAGTTGCCGGATACACAATAGCCGCTGTCGAAGACTTGGCACAGCATACCATGTGAAAGGAGGTTTGCTTATGTCTAAACGCACATTGCAGGTTTCGCGGCGGCGGTTTCTGGGGGCGGCGTTGCCGCTGGGCGCCGCCGTGGCCGTGCCGCAGGTTATCCCGGCGGCCGCGCTGGGCCGCGATGGCATCGTCGCGCCCAGCGAGAAGATCATCGTGGGTGGGCTGGGCATCGGCGGTCGAGGCTCCTACGTGTTAAGCTGCTTTCTGAACGAACCCGACGTGAAAGTGGTGGCGGTGTGCGACGTGCGCGCCGCGCGCCGCGAGGCCACCAAGAGGCAGGTCGATTCCAAGTATGGCAATCAGGATTGTGCCGTCTATACCGACTTCCGCGAGTTCCTGGCTCGGCCCGATATCGACGCGGTGCTGATCACCACCGGTTCGAACTGGCACGCTTTGCTGTCGATCTACTCGGCCAAGGCCGGCAAAGACGTGTACTGCGAGAAACCTTGCACCAAGACTATTGCTGAAAGTCTGGCGCTGGAAGAGACGTTCCGCCGCACGGGCCGCATTTTCCAGGGCGGGATGCAGCGGCGTAACCTGCCCAACTTCCAGTTCGCCGTCGAGTTGGCGCAGCAGGGCAAGCTGGGCAAGTTGACGGCCCTGCATGCACATCCCGGTGGCATGGGCACCGCAACCAGCGGCTGGGCAGCGCCCGAACCCGAACCGCCCAAAGAACAAATCGACTGGGACATGTACCTCGGCCCGGCCGCGTGGCGCCCATACAACCGCGGGCTGGTGAACTCCGGTTTCGAGAAAGGCGGCGGCATGGTCGGCGGCGGTGTGTTGGAATGGGGATCGCACTGCGTGGATTTGTGCCAATGGGCCAACAGTGCCGACGACACGGCCCCGGTGGAATACTTCCCGATCGTCGATGGCCAGGCAACCGCCCGGTATGCCAACGGCGCCAAGCTGGTGATGCGAAACGATGGCTGGATGCCGCTCGGCTCGTGTCCGGTACGGTTCGAGGGAGAAACCGGCTGGGTTGAAACCGGCGACAGCGGCAAACTTGCGCTGAGTTCCCCGGCATTGCTGGCCGGGCGAAAAGTGGTCGAAATCGGCGGCTACCCGGCCCACTTCCATGTACGCGAGTTCCTCAATTGCGTGAAGACCCGTGCCCAGCCGAAGGTCAACGCCAAGGTGGCCTGCCAGTCGCACATCGCCTGCCACGCCGCCAACATCGCCATCTTCCTGGGGCGAAAGTTGCGCTACGACCCGCAGAAAAACCAGTTCGTCGACGACGACGAAGCCAACCGGCTCCGGGGCGAAGCCATCCGCGAACCTTGGCGGGTGTGAGCCGCCGGGCATATCGGGTAGATCGAAGTGGCAAACGGAAACAGTAGGTGTTTACCCGAACTCGGATGCGTTCCATCAACCGTGGCGTTTACGACCTTTGTGCAGGAGTACTGGATATGAATATCCGACGCGTGATGATAAACGGCTGTGTGTTGGCTGTGTTGTTGGCGCAATGCTGGTCTGGGGGGTTTGCTGCTGATCGGCCAAAGGCCGCTGCGGCGATCGACCCGGCCGAAGCCGCCCAGCGCGAAACGAAGCTGATCGAAGTGCTCGATTCCGACGCCCCGCAGGCCGAAAAGGCCATCACTTGCAAGCGGCTGGCGATCTACGGGTCCGGCCGGGCGGTTCCGGCACTGGCACGGCTGCTGGCCGACAAGGAATTGGCATCCTGGGCGCGCATCGCCTTGGAGGTCATCCCCGATCCCGCCGCCGACGCTGCGTTGCGCGAAGCGGCCGGCAAGCTTCAGGGGCGGCTATTGGTGGGCGTGATAAACTCGTTGGGCGTCCGCCGCGACGCTAAGGCCACAGACATCCTCGTCGCAAGACTCGAAGACGCCGACCCGGAAGTTGCTGCTGCGGCAGCGGCGGCCTTGGGGCGCATCGGTGGCCCGGCAGCCGTCGACGCCTTAAAGAAAGCCATCGCCGCGCAGCACATGGGCGTCCGCACGGCTGCGGCCGAGGGGCTGATCCTTTGCGCCGAGCAGGCATTAGCCGCCGGAAAACCGCAGGAGGCCATCGCACTGTATGATCTGGTACGCAAATCCGACTTGCCCAAACAGCAGGTGCTGGATGCCGCCCGCGGCGCCATCCTCGCCCGTAAAGCCGAGGGCGCCCCACTGCTGGCCGAACTGTTGCGGTCTGCCGATCGGGCCAGCTTCGCCATGGGCTTGCGGGTAGCCCGCGAAATGCAACCTCCCAGCCTTGCCCATGGCCCTGTGCTGGAGGCGCTGAGCCGGGCAGCACCGGACCGCAAGGCCTTGCTGATCTATGCTCTGGCCGACTGCGGCGATCCGATGGTACTGGCCGTGATCCATCAGGAGTCGCGCGGCGCACCGGCAGATGTGCGGATAGCGGCGATTCGGGCGATGGGGCGGCTGGGCGGTGCATCGTGCATACCGCCGCTGCTGGAGGCAGCCGCAGACACCGACGCCAGCGTCTCCCGCGCAGCTATGGACGCACTGGCCGAACTGCCGGGACCCGATGTGGACCGTGAGCTTCTGGCCCAACTCAAAGTCGCCCAGGGAAAGCCACGTCAATTGCTCATTGAAGCAATCGGTCAAAGGTACATGGTGGCCGCCGTGCCCGAACTGCTCAAGGCGGCCGAAGACCCCGACCTGAATACACGTATCGCGGCGCTCAGCTCGCTGGGGGCCACGGTGGATTTCCAGCACTTGCCGGTGCTTATCAAGCGGGTAGCGGCCAAGGCCGACAATCCCGAAGAGGCAAAGGCCGCCCAGCAGGCGCTTTCGATCGCTTCCTCCCGAATGCCCGACCGCGAAGCCTGCGCCGAAACTCTGGCCGCAGCAATGGCGCAAGCCGCGCCCCCGGCAAAGGTCCGCTTGCTCGAGGTGCTGGCGGCGCTGGGCGGTGGCAAAGCGCTACAGGTGGTTGTCGCGGCCGCCAAAGAGCAGAACGCTCAAGTGCAAGATGCCGCCATCCGCGTGCTGGGCGAGTGGATGACTCCTGACGCAGCGCCGGCCCTGCTGGAATTGGCCAGTACGACGAAAGATGGCAAGTATCAGACCCGCGCGTTGCGCGGCTACATTCGCATCGCCCGCCAGCTCGAAGTGCCTGCCGAACAGCGCATCGCCATGTGCGCCAAAGCGCTGCCGCTGTGCCAGCGCGACGACGAACGTCGGCTGGTGCTGGAAGTGCTGCGGCGGTATCCGAGCGGTCAGGGGATCGCGCTGGCCGCCGGGCTGGTGCAACATCAGCAGCTTAAGGACGAAGCGGCCAGCGCCGTGGTAGCCATCGCCGAAAAGCTCGTGCAACGCGAACCGGCGGCAGTCGCCGAGGCGCTCAAACAGGTGATTGCCGTCTCGGCCGGCCGCGATGTGACCGAGAAGGCCCAGGCGCTGCTGGATCAGGCCAACCGCCGCTTACGAAAAAGCAGCCGCTAAGGCACTGCAAGGCGATTGGCGGAAATTAACCGTAAAACGGCCGTATAGGCGCTGCTGCTGGATTGCGGGCCTAGCCCACGGAGGCCAAGCCGTCGAACGGCAAATGCTTTGCGCGGGCCGAAGTCGCACGTTCTTGCTCGGTAAAGGCGGCACTACGCGCTGGACGAGTATACACACAAAGCGTATGCCAAAACTGGTGCCTCTAACCCTGTTGTGCCAGGCACGGGATTTGGTCTGGTAAGCAACGGACCGTGGCCAGCGCAGGCAATTGTATGCTACGATGAACGAGTCGCTTCAAAGAGGTGCATTATGTTCGCTGTCGAATTCCAAACAACCATAAAAGACGGGGTCATCAAGATTCCTCACCAATACCTCGGTAGTCTTCCCGATCGCGTGCGGGTGATCCTGCTGGTCGAGGAGAGTGCCAAGAACGCGGAAGGGGTGAGTAAGCTTTTAGAGACACCCCCTTGTCGTCGAGAATTGGCAGGGCTGCCGAGCGAGTGACCTTTTCGAATCTTCCGAAACAGCGCAACAGACTCTGGAGCAAGGGGAGATTTCATGAAAAAGCTGAAGTTGTTTGACTGGGAGGAGGATAATTTCACTCCGGAAGTCCGGAGATTAGAAGAAAAATACTCTGTTCGCATGCGCCGCGATTTGCAGATGAGCAAGCTGGTTTCTTATGTGGGGAATAAAGATCTTCCTGTTCTTCGCTTATACCGATACAAAGAGGCATTTGCCTTTTATTTCGTCGATAAATGGCTGACGCGATTAGGAGTAACTAAAGAGGACCTTGTTTTTGACCCTTTTTGCGGGATGGGGACCACGCTTTTCACAGCTTCGTGCCGTGGGATACCTGCGTTTGGTATCGATCGTCTGCCTCTTGCAGTGTTTATCACGAAGACTCTGCCGCTTTTTTTACAAATCCATCCCGGAAAATTGAGCGCAATCTTTGAGCATCTTCGCGCCTTGCTTTCGAAAGTGGAACCGGCCCCAATTGCGATGGATGTAGCGATTATGCGTGTGGCCTTTTCCGCCGACACGTTGATGGAGTTACGTCGATGGAAAACGGCCATAGAAAGCCTGCACTCTCCATTTCGAGACATTTTCCTTTTCTTGTTTTTTTCCGTGCTGGATGCTTGTAGCTATACTTCCAAAGATGGTCAATTTCTTCGTCTTCACCGGGGTAAGCGCGTATGCAAGCCGGAAGACGCTCTGGCAAGAAAAGTTCGAAATGCAGAAGAAGATATCCGAAGGATACGGGATTGGGGCTGGGATAAAACCTATTTGCCTTTCCGCGTCACCGTAGGAGATACCAGGCGGCTGGGGGATATTGCTCTAGGTCGTTCCCCTACTGTTATTATTACTTCTCCTCCTTACGCCAATCGCTACGACTACACCCGTACTTATTCCCTAGAACTATGCTTCCATTTTGTCCGGAACTTCCCAGAACTAAGAGCGCTGCGGCACAGTATGCTTCGTTCGCACATTGAAGCGAAGGTTTCGGACTGCGAACAGCCGTCACACCCGGCCGTCAAAGAACTCGTGGAGTCCCTTAGAATACGTAGTAAACAATTGAACAACCCCAAAATTCCGGACATGTTAACTGCCTACTTCGTGGATATGCAGAAAGCTATTGAAGAGTGGAAACAAGTGCTAACTCCTTCGGCGCATGTAATCATGGTTGTCGATAATGTTCGCTTTGAGGGGCAAATGTTGCCGGTGGACCTTATTCTCTCAGAAATGGCCGAGCAGCAAGGTTTCACGGTAGAAGAGATTATTATCGCCCGATACAAAGGGAACAGTTCCCAGCAAATGGGCCGATATGGCCGTTTGCCGGTGCGAGAAAGCGTGGTGGTTTGGAGGAGAGAGGGATGAACTCGGGGCCCAGCTATGAGACTTGGTTTCTGGACCAACTGAGCAAGAGCCAATTCTTTCATCAGAAACTCCACGAATGGAAGATGATCCCCGTGGCCGAAGAACTAGAGGCTTTCGAAGGAGAAACTCTCCAGTGGAACCTGCCGGACCTGAACATATCCGAAACGGCCTGGAACAGGGTGATTCACCGGGGGATTAAGCCAGTCACCGTCTTTGCTCACCCAAAAGTTTTGATGCGCGTCCGGGGCTCAACGGGCTACTATCGGATGCTTTCTATGGTTTCCCAAAAGTCCATGGCACGGGTAGGATTGACCGTGAACGCATATGAGAAGGGCAGCCCCCTGTCAGATGAGAAGACAGCGGAACGAATTGCCGGTCACCTCAATCAGATTATCAGCCGATTGATTGAGTTTGATGAAAAAGTCAATGCACGGGAGATTGATTTGTGGCGCGGTATGGCGGCTGGAACTCAGGCACAGGGGGCCTGGCAGAATGCTAAAGGGGAACAGGTAGAAGTGTTGGTCAAGAGCATTGTTCAGCGTAGGCTTCGGGAAGGCGGATGGGTCCTTACAGAAACAGAAGAGGGTAGCCACATGGACTTGGTCGACCATCGTAAAGTCCATTTCGGCGCCGAACCTGATATTGCTTTCTATAAGAAAGTCGAGGAAGAAGAAATTCAAGCAGCAGTCGAAGTCAAAGGAGGGATAGATCGCGCAGGAGTTCTGGAACGGCTGGGAGCGGCTCTGAAGAGCCTGAATCGAGCTAGGGAAGAAAATCCGACCGCCGTGACGATCTTGATCGTCCGGGGTGCCTCGCTGACTGAGACAGCAAAGCAAGAGTTAGCGCGTAATCGCCGGATTATCACCCACTGTTTTACTGTGGAAGACCTTTTGACTGAAAACACCAATCAGGACAAACTGTTTGAATTATTAAACATTCACGGCAAACCAGCACCTGATCATACATAAAGCGATTCGGAGAAAAGTATTTGGCACCCCTGAGAAATCTTGATCATTTGAGAAAATACTTGAACTCTAGCTTATGTTGTCGTCTCCGGGATTCGAGGGGGCAAGTACACGGAGGTTGCCCTAGGATGGTTAGCGGTCCTCAATGTGCGGCGTGGAAGAACCCTATGGGATTTCTTTCTTCTCCACGGTGAATCAATCACACGTTCTATGTACACCAAATGATCAGCCGGGAGCTTGCTTTGTAGATACCAACATCTGGTTGTACGCGCGACTTGAAACGGGCGAGACAACCAAATGCGCCACCGCCCGCAAGTTGATTCAGAACAGTACCCCTGTGGTCAGTGTCCAGGTTATCAACGAAGTGTGCGTCAATTTACCGCCCGGCGGGCTGAAGTGCGAAGTGCCACCGAATTACCAAGCGCCGACTGGGGTAATACACTATTGACGTTCGCAACACGTGTTGACGTGGACCGCCAGAAAAACGTTATCTCAGCCGGTCACAACTTCTTGCGAATACCAACAGAACTGGTCAACTCCACCGGAGCCGGCCTGTTGCACCAGAACGGGTCTATTGCGCCAGGAGCGCTACTGCACCAAAGGCGGCTCGGCCAGCGGCCGCCAGTATTCGTCGTGGATACTGGGGACCGCGGGGTTGATGGCCACGGGGTTCATGCTTTCCACTCGGCCGTCGCCGAACAGCACGTTCATCGCGCCGCCGTGACGCGCCCGGCCGCCGCCCCAGCCGGTCCAATGCGGCGAATTGCGCATCTTGGGGGTCACGCTGACCAGATCCCAGGCCGAATTGCCCACTACGTCGGCCACCAGGCGGCAGTATTCGACCAACAGAATCTTCTGGCCGTCCTGGACGAAGCGGTGGACTTTCGAGTTGACGCCGTAGCTGACCACTTCGGCTTTTTCAAAGCTCCACTTATGACCGTTGTTCTCGTGGAACGGGTCGCATGCGCGGCCGCTCTTATCCACCACTACCCGGCCGTCGGGGTCCAGCAGCTTGTAAGTGTATCCGTGTCCATCGCTCCAAGGATAGGAGCCTTGCATGTCCCCGTCCACGTCTGGATCTACCAGGATGAAGATGTCGGCCATCAGGCCGTCCCAACTGGCCGGGTCCATCAGGTCCTCGGCCGCAATGGCAAAGCTGTCGCTATTGGCCGGTTTGACTCTACCGCCGGAGATCGTGATCCAGTCGGTAGGCTTGCGCAGGTCGCGGAACCAGCGTACCCGCGCACCGTCCTCGCGCAGAAAAATCTTGAAGTTGGTGTTATACACATAGACGCAGTAATTCTCGATGCCGCCAGAGCCGCTGCCGCCGCCGGTGGCCCCACGGCCAGCGCCGACGGTAAGCTCTTCGTTGTCGTCGTTTGGGCAGATGTAGAACGACGACTGGTTCTCCAAATACGGCAGCAAGGCGGCCGTCCACTGCCGTGGCTTTATCACTTTCTTGGCGCTTCCTTCCATCGTGCTACAGAAGCGCTGGTATGCACGTCCGATCTGATACAGGTTGTTGGCGCATTGGGCGCGGCGTGCAGCCTCGCGTACGCCCTGCACTGCCGGCAGCAGCAAGCTGATCAGCAGAGCGATGATTGTCACCACAATCAACAACTCGACTAGCGTGAACGCACAACGTGATTGACGGCGCATGGCACACCCCCTTATGTACCGCGGTTGGGCCAGAGCTTTCGCTTGACCGCTGTGATTACGATCGAATCCGACTGCGCAAATGCCCTTCCAGCGTACCGGCGACGGACTACTGTTCGCCGGATTTTCGCCTTTGCTGGAACTTGTGTATCAGCACCCCCATTTTCTGCCATTCTTCGCGGAACTTCTGGATGTACGGGCGGCGGATTTCCGGCGGGTCTTCGGGCCGGTAGCCCACGTCTACCTGCAACAGGCGCTGTACTGCCAGATGCGCACGAGCACGAACCAGATACGATTCGTCGTCCAATGCCTCCAAAAACATTGGCATGCTGTCGAAATCCCACTCTTGCGCCAGACCGGTGATCATCATGGCTTTGACTTCGGATGCCTCGGCCCCGCTTTGCTGGCCACTGGAGGTTGCCGGCGACTGGCTGCCGGCGGCCGGGTCGGCCGTGGGAGAATTGTGGCCGGACGCCGCCGGTCTGTGATACTGGCGCAACACCTCGCGCATGTGTTCCACGGCGCCGTCGGAGGAGCGAACCAGCTCGCCGGCGGCCTTGACCTTCTCTTCCGGGCTGGGCGCAGATACCGCCAGTTGAGCGAGCTTTTCGGGCGGTAACTTGCGCGGCCCAGAAAAAAGTATCTTCCACCCGTAAACCGCCGCAAACGCGCCCAGAAGCACCACCGCTACTAGAGATAACAACGTCCTAGGACTCATATTTCACCGACTGACTTGGCTGCTGCCGGAAAACGCTCCCGAGCGTTGGCTGCCATAATACTGGCAATGAGCATCTGGCTGCCGCTAGCGACCATTGCCCGACTGCACGGCACGAGAAACCACCCAACCACACGCACCATGGCATTACGTTGGGGCAAACAACGTCTCGCAACACTGATTACACCGAGT
>ENA-ORXB01003360-ORXB01003360.1-sediment-metagenome-genome-assembly--contig:-NODE-3360-length-11283-cov-3.087364_pt1 | contig 11283 bp, 5 predicted proteins | sample MGYA00237863_ERZ511475 | MGnify/ENA primary metagenome ERZ511475 (study PRJEB26305, sample SAMN06343858) | sediment metagenome | isolation source: hot spring sediment | place: Canada: British Columbia...
CTCGCGGGCCGAGGTCCATCGGCTCGTAGAAGCCCTGCGATCGCTTGGCGAGCCGTGGAGCAATGTGCAGATCGTCGCCACCGCCGAACACATCGGAGTCCGCGAAGGCCGACGCATCAAAGGACTCTACGAAGTGACTATCGACGATCTACGCAAGAGCAAGGAGCATGAGGACGCCGTTTGCCGCGTGACGTTCCCCATCGACGTTCACGCCACGGACCCCAGCAAAGAAAAGGGAATAGAACGGGCCGACTTCCGCGTGAAATACTACGACATCCCCTACCGTGCCCTGGTGGCCAAAGACGTGCAGGGTCTGCTGACCGCCGGCCGGTGCATCAGCGGCGATTTCATTGCCCATTCCAGTTACCGGGTAACAGGCAATGCCGTGCCCATGGGCGAAACCGCCGGTGTGGCAGCCGCCCTGGTAGCCCAAAGCAACCGTGTGCCCTCGGAACTCCCTTGGAAGGAGATCCTCGCCGCCCGCGAACAGCTCCGCGCCAGGATGGCCGAGCGGAGCCATACTACGAACGGCCAACAATGATCGGTTACTACAGAAAGAACGATTCACTTCACGGCTTGCGGAGTGTACCAGTCGCACTATCGCAACGCTGGCAGCTTACCGTTGGCTTTTGGGGGGCAGGGATACACTTCCGCCCTTGCTGTGATTGGCGTCGCGTCCGACGATGCGCAGATGCTTTTTGTCGCGTCGCACGACGTAACGGCACGCTTCCACCCGGCGCGAGTTGCAAAGATGCGCTGCTGCCGCGTCGGTGGGCGCGGCGTATAGGGCCGCGACAAACCGCGGCCCACAAGGGAGCCCTGCACCTTGCGCGCAGCCCATATTGCACGACGTAAGATCATCACGACTAACCGGAGGTTCCGTGGCATATAAAGTCGACGCGATGGAAGAGTCGAACATCGGCAGGATTCCCGCGCCGCGGCTGAGGGTATTGGACGACCGCCAGCCCAGGGAGGACGGCGTTTTCGTCGCCTACTGGATGACTGCCGCCCGGCGTCTGCGATGGAACTTCGCCCTTGAGCGCGCTATCGGCTGGGCTTGCGCGTTGAAGCGCCCTTTGGTGATCGTCGAAGTCCTTGGCTGTGGGGGGCGCTGGGATTGCGACCGTCATCACTGTTTCGTGTTGCAGGGGATGCGCGATAACAAGCGGCAGGCGGCGGGCTTGCCTGCGCTTTACTATCCGTATGTCGAGTCCAAACCGGGCGAGTGTCGCGGACTGTTTCGCGCAATCTCCGACATGGCCTGCGTGGTTGTCACCGATGACTATCCAATCGTATCGCCAACGGTGGCCTCGGTGGACCCTCGGGTCCCAGTGAGAGTCGAGAAGGTCGACAGCAACGGATTGCTGCCGCTTCGCAGTGCGGATCGGGCCTTTGCGACTGCGTATGCGTTCCGCCGCTTCCTCCAGCAAGTCCTGCGGCAACACCTGTTGACTGCGCCCAAGGCTAACCCTTTTGCGAAGGTGGAACTTCCTCGCTTGACCTCGATGCCTGCGCCGATACCGCGGCGCTGGCCGGCCGCATCAGAGCGACTGCTGGCCGGAGACCTGTCGGCGCTGGCAGCACTGCCGATCGACCACGGTGTGCCGCCGGTCTCAACCGTAGGTGGCCCCCTGGCGGCCCGTACCCGCTGGAGAAGGTTCCTGAGCACGCAACTGGTTTCCTATCCCAGACTTCGCAACCAACCGCAGGCGGACGCGACCAGCCGGCTCGGCCCGTATCTACATTTCGGGCATATTTCCGCGCACGAACTCTTCCACACTTTGGCGAGCAACGAAGGATGGGCCCCGGTGAAGCTGGCGGGGAAAGCCTCCGGTTCGCGCGCAGGCTGGTGGGGAATGAGCGAAGCAGCCGAGATCTTTCTGGACCAACTGGTCACTTGGCGCGAACTGGGACTGAACTTCTGCGAACATCGGCCGGACTACGCGGATTACCAATCCCTACCTGCTTGGGCCAAGGACACGCTGGCCAAGCACCAAAAAGATAAACGCCCTTACATTTATTCCATCGAGGAGTTCGGCTCCGCCAGCACTCACGACCCTTTGTGGAATGCAGCGCAGCTCCAACTCGTGACCGAAGGGCACATCCACAACTATCTGAGGATGCTGTGGGGAAAAAAGATTTTACAGTGGACGCCTTCCCCGCAGGAAGCGCTCCATATCATGATCGAACTGAACAATCGCTACGCCTTGGATGGCCAAGACCCCAACTCGTACTCGGGCATCTTCTGGACTGTCGGCCGCTACGACCGGCCCTGGGGTCCTGAGCGGCCGATCTTCGGCACGGTGCGCTACATGAGTTCCCAGAACACCGCGCACAAGGTCCGGGTCCGAGAGTACATCGACCGTTACCTCGCCCGGCTGGCCGAGCCGTCCTGAGGCGCCCATGCCAGCCAACCAGGGCAACCGTCAGCAAAGTTCACACATCGATGATAGGGGATGAGCATGTGATATCCCTGACGAGGTCGTAATGCCTCGGCAGACAAGTACGGCCTGTGAGCTGCCTACTCCGAGAGAGTATACTCTTCTGAAGCTCACCGCCAGCAAATCCCGATTCATACCATCTCCTGTGTCAACATCAACACGGGGCGAACTCCTGAGGTAATCGAGGGTCCTCTTATATTTGGTGAAGACGACAAGCCGCTCATCATCGCGCCACGAGTTGCCCGCGCGGAACAGCCGCGACGGCCAGCCGGCCGGCGGCGATGACGGTCGGTAGCGCCAGGCGGTGGGTATGCGCACCCTTCTTTTTATGGGTTGACTGTTGTGCGCCGGCGGGTTCACTATCGGGCGTGGCCACGGTGAGGATTCAACTCGCCGAACCGCTTGTCATTGGCCAGCACGATCCGGCTTCTGTGTTCGGCGACTGTGGGGCAAGGCCGCAGGGCCGTGGCTGGTGTTTGGCGGAACCAATCAACTACCGCAGCGCTGGCCATGTTCAGGTCGTTGTCGCGTTGGCGGAGATTTGTTTCGACGCTGCAATCTGCCGAGGGCTTTCTAAAATCGTCGCTGGGCATCGGCCCGGCGAAACGCCGCTGTGAAGTCCGCCTGGATCGTTACCGGCGGCAGTTCCGTCTGGAGGCTCTGGAGCCGCGGGTTTTGCTCTGTTACGGCACGACGGACGATCCGCTGGACAGCCAGGCGCAACTTGTGGCGTTCCTGCGGCGGAAGCTCGAGGACGAGAGCCTCCCCGGCAGCTTTTCGGACGCCCAACCGCTGGCGCCGCTGGCCGCTGGCGAGGCGTTCGTCCCGATTGCCGAGGCGTCGCCGGGGGGCGGAGCGGGCGCCGGCGGGCTGGATGCTGTGGAAGCCCGTCCAGCCCAACCAGCCGCCGCGCCGCTGTTTGTGCGGGTCGGCGACGCCACGGCCACCGAGGGGCAGGCTCTGGTGTTCACCGTCAGCCTCTCGGCGCCGGCGGCCGAGACGGTGCAGGTTGCTTACCTGCTGGCCGACGGGACGGCCACGGCCGAGTCGGGCGATTATCAAAGGCTCCGCGGCCAGGTGAGCTTCGCCCCGGGCCAGACGACGCAGACGATCAGCGTGCCCACGGCGGACGATGACTGCCAAGAGGGCGACGAGCATTTCTGGCTGGTCTTGCACAAGCCGCGCGGGGCACGGATCGCCGACCGTGGTGGCACGGGCGTAATCATCGACAACGACACTCCGCCGAAGATCTACATCAGCAACGTGCAGGTCGAGGCCGGCGAAACCGCCACGTTCTTCGTCAGCCTGTCTAACCCCTACCGCGAAGCGGTTTCGGTGCACTACGCAACAGTGGCCGACGGGCCGGCGGCCATGTATCAGTTCGAGCCGGTGTGGGGGACGCTCAGCTTCCAGCCGGGCGAAGTGGCGGCGCGCGTCGCTGTGCCCACGTTGCCGGCGGCCAAGAACAGCACGGGGGGAAGCTTCTCGGTAGTCCTGTCCGATCCGCAGAACGCGCAACTGGACAAGTCGGCCGGCACGGCCAGCTTCACCGACAAGCCCCAGCGTTCCCAGTTCCCCGCCGCCCGGCCGACAGGACTCGAGACCTCCCAGGGACAGGCCGCCTTGGGCGACGGGGGACAGATGGGGGCGCTTTCCGTGCAAACGCCCACCCTGTCTGTATATTTACCAGATTTTTCTAGCCAGGTCACTGAGGGCCAGTCGGCGATTGTGGTATTTGAGCTGTCGCACTCGGTCGATTACGACGTTGCCATCGGGTTCGAGACGGCCCCCGGGACGGCCGATCCCACAGATTATTATCACAGCGAAGGCACGGTGGTCATCCCGGCCGGTTCTTCGATTGAATGGCTTTGGTTGAGCACTGCCCACGACGAGCTGGACGAGGACGACGAGCACTTCTGGCTGCTTATTAAGGACGGGGGCTATTTCTCAGCTCCTTCCTCGCTGTGCATACCCATCATCGACGACGACGCGGAACCTGTGGTGAGCATCTACGACGACGCTGTGAACGAGGGCAGCAACTACGGCTACAGTCCCACGGCTTCGCTGCTGGTGGCGCTGTCGGCCCCCAGCGGCAAAGACGTGCTGGTCGACTGGCGGACCTGGCCGGGCACGGCCGACCAGTACGACTTTTCCGGCGGCAGCGGGCAACTGCACTTCCTGCCGCAATGGGACCCCTGGCTGTGGGTGGAAATCCCTGTCAGCAACGATCCGTATTACGAACCCGAGCCGGAGCAGTTTTTCGTCGAGCTTTGGGCTTTCCAGCACTGTTCGCCCGGCGATCCCTGGGCCGTGTGCACCATCTACGACGACGATCTGCCGGGCGAGCCGCCCGACGCGGTGGACGACCTGGCCTTTACCGGCAAGGAATGTTCCGTAACGATCTACGTGTTGCAGAACGATGTGGGCAGTGCATTGACGATCACCGCCGTTACCCAAGGCGCCAGGGGGAACGTCTCTTGCTACTCCGGCAGCGAGATCATCTACACGCCCCACGTGGGTTTTGTCAGCGGCGAGGACAGTTTCCAGTACACGGTGCAGGACAATTACGGGCGGGAGGACACGGCCACGGTGACCATCACGCTGGTCGAGGTGAGCGGATATATTTTGGAGTGGAAGCAGCCGGACGACAGTTGGGCCGTTGTGCCGGAAGGAGAGGCTTCCTGGTCGCACGACCAGTTGCGGTGGAGCGTGCAATTCGCGCCGCGGGACCCGCCCATTGTGGCGGCGGTCGATTGGCTGATGAAAGACTGGGCCGAGCGTGACAATCCGGCTGTGCCGTGGGAGTCGTTTGGCACGTCGGTGAGCTACGCGCCGCTGGAGGTGAACCCGGGCGTGGGCGACTGGGCAATCATGCCGGTGGTGCATTTCGCCGCAATGGCCGGGCAGACCGCTTTTTGTGCTGCCCCGGCCGAGCCGAGAAATGAAGTGATTGCCCGCATTCAGAGCGTGGAGTGGGTGCCGTACTCTGGTCCCCAAAAGGATGCGGGGGCCCTCATGCCGGCGGGCGTCGGAGTCAGGTTCTTCCCTGACGCGCCAACTCCGCCGCCCGGCGGCCAACCGCAAGCCGGATTCAGACAAAAGGTGGACCTGCTTGTCAGCGTGTTGCCTAGAAAAGCTGGAATCAGCGTTAGCCTCTACGCGTTCGACGTCGACGATCCGTCGCGCGCCGATCCGAGCGAACCGAGCGACATAGATACGGAGCCGGGAGATAACTTCGGGGGCCTTGGCGTCATTTTTGTGCACACGGCCAGCGACGACAATGGACAGATTCGAATCCACACGCTGATTACCAATACGAACCCGGGCGACAACTACCGTGTCGCGGTAGCGGCCCGGGGCGTCAACCTGTTACATGTGAAGCCCTTGGCCAAGACCCAGCGGTCCGAACTGTATTATGATTTAGATGAGGACGACGTCCGCGCGGGCGATCAGGAAATCACATTGGAGGAGGAGACCGAGGCGATACCCGGACTTCGGGTCAGCCCGCTCTTGACCGTTTGGCGCACACTCCACGTGGAAGTCGATTCGATGGGGCCTGTGCAAGGGAACATCGTGGTCACAAGGGTGAAGAATGTGTTTGCGGTGCCGGGCGAACCCGAGCAGGTTTGGGTCGAGCTCGAGACGCCTTTGCCCGCGGGTGAAGAGAACCGCTTCGTTCCGGGAACGCTCTTGGATCTGGATTCGGATGCGTCATACGAAATCCTCAGCAACACGTTGAGCGATGTGAGGATCAGGCTTGGGTCGAATGCACAACCAGAACAGGGCGCCGAGATCGCACTCCGCGATGACGACCTGCTTCACGACGGGGACGACGTGCCCAATCTGGCGTACTCGAGCCTTTTGGCGCTCTCCAGGGCGATGGACGAAGCTTGCGTGGAAGTGATCTTCGACGTGGGCAGCTGGGAAGGTAACGTGCCGTTCGTGGCAAACATTGATCCGAACGCCCCGGGCACGCTCGCGAACATGCACGCCCACTGGCAGTCCAAGGGCTTGAACGCGAACAACTTCTGGGTCGCTTACCTGGTGAATGCATTTCAGCATTCGCGCGATTTGGATTTCGACCCCAACAGTGGAGGTTTCACCCGGGGGGGCGCCTTCCTTGCCGGCGGAGCCTATATTTATCACGAGACGATTGTCGATGAGGCCCATGTTAAGGGGTGGGACTGGACAAGGACCGAGGCCAATGTTGTTCTTCACGAGGTTGGGCACCTGGTTGCTGGCTACGATGACCCCGCCGAGCAGATTACAGAATGGAATGTATTTGGGGGCGCACCAATGGCGGAACCGCGTTATACCACCGAGTTACTCAGGATGATTCGCCGTGCCGCCAAACCGTGGCCGGAGTGATAGATATTTGGCCGTGCGATGTGTGGAGGACTACCATGCCACTGTCTTGCAACGTTCTCGGGGCTATGATTGTTTGTTTGGCGGTCTCATCCAATCTGTTTGGAGCGCCCGCCGCGCGGCCGCTGCATGTGACTATAACGCCGAGCAGCAAAGACTGCCTTCTGGGTGAGCCACTCGGTGTGCATGTAACGGTGACAAACGTTGGCACACAATTGGTCGACGTGTGGAGCGACGAGTTCAGCCATGCGATTCGTATCCACATTGCGCGCGAGGGGAAGGAGTTTCGCCCATTCGTTCCGTATACCGTCGGCTACGAGTCCGGTGGCCAGAGAACCGCGGAGCCGTTGCAGGCCGGCGCGAGCAAGACATACGCCCTGCGCGTCCTTTATGCGTTTGTGGGGAGGGATACCCTGGACAAGCAATCCCGACTGGCGTTCGAACGGCCTGGGAAGTACTCGATTAAGGCGGTGTACCCGGTCCCGGGGCCGGGCGAACGGAAGATCGAGTCCAATCTTGTCGAGATCGACGTTAGGCAGCCCGAAGGCGTGGAGGCCGAGGTGTGGCGCGAAATCAAGCATCGGCACTTTCTTTACTTCCTCCAGCACAGGCAGTGCCTCTGCATATGGGACGACACGCCGTCACGCGTCGCCGAACTCCTGCAACAGTATCCGAACAGTCGCTATAGCAAGCATCTAAAGGAGGCGCTGCGCGAGTACTACGACGGGGAGCGCAAGAAGATGACGAAGGAACGTGCCTTTGACGACCTGCAGATGCTGCACATCCGCGCGGCGTTGGGGATTGTGGAGGCCCCGCCCGAGCTTTGGCGCGGTGACCGGCACTTGGACGTCATCGTCAGCTACAGCTCAACGGAGCCCGTCTCGTTGGACAAGGTGTGTGCCGCCCTTTCGCGGCAGACCGGCTTGTCCTTGCACGTGGCGCCGGAACTGCGAGAAAAAGAACTCATGCCTCAGGCTACGAGGGTGCCGCTGCGCAAGCTCATGGAAGGCATAGGGCAGATCGTTCAGGGGAAATGGATACATCAAGAGGACGGAACCTACCTCCTAACTCCTAGGGGCCCGGACCCGAAGTGACCCTGCTGCTTGCTCGCCGCATTTTGGAGTTGTTCTACGACAAGAACGACGACGGGATGTTCGTGCCCGGCGACGGGGATTGTGTCATGAACGAGAACAGCGGCTGGGGCAACATCCGCGTCAGCCCGCTGCTGACCGTCTGGCGGCGGCTGCACGTCGAGTACGACTCGATGGGGGCGGTCAAGGACAACACCGTTGTCGCCGAGGTGCAAGAAATCGTAGTGCTCGAGGATGAGGAGGAGATCGTCGTCAAGTTGCATCCGGGAGAGCATTTGCCGCTTGAGGAGGATCGTTTCGCCGGGGGATACCTTCTGGACAACTCTGGCGCCAGGTTCGAAATCCTAGGCAATACTGATCGTCAGGTCCGGCTGAAGAAGTCGGGCGATTCGGTTCCCCAAGTCGGCACGGTCAGGCTGCGCGACGACGACGTACTGACCGACGGCCAGGACGTGCCCGACTTGACGCCAACCGCGCGCGACGGGCTGAAGGAAGCGATGGCAGAAGCGTGCGTCGAGGTGCTTTTCGATATCGGCGGCCACCAGGGCAATGTAAAGTTCAAGGGTAATCTGGACCTGAGCACAGAAAAAAAGTCAGAAGAGGAACAACAATTTCTGCTCGATCACTGGAATTCCAAGGATAAAAACAGGGAGAACTACTGGGTGATCTACATCTTGGTTGGATTTCAAGGGACCCGGCGTGAGGATTGTGATCCCAACACAGAGCCCTGCACTCTTGGACGATACTTTGCCCCTGGTGGTGGCGCGTATGTTTTCTACGAGACCACTCGTGACCTTGCCCAAAAGTATAACCTGTGTGCGGAGAAGGTAGAGCGTTTGTCGTTGGTTCACGAAGTGGGGCATCTGGTTACGCGATCGGAAAGCGACGACATCACGATCTGGGACGTCAAGACCAAGGATCCTGACCATCCCGGATACAGGGTTATAAACGAGGACTTCTACGCCCTGGATTTCCGCTACACGCCCGAGTGTCTGCGGCTGATCCGGACGGCTACGAAGCCGTGGGGGCCTGAGGTGGGAAACCCTTGATTCGTTACTGGAGGAGGAACGTCATGCACGGTATATACCATGTGTTGGTGGTTAGCGTTTTGGTGCTTGGCTCAGAAGGAGCCGCTGCTCCTGCGCTTCAAGTGGAGTTGCAATGCGCACGCGACCAGTTCCTGCTTGGGCATCCGGTTGACCTGAAGGTGATCGTCACCAACCGCGGTGAGCGGGAGGTGGGCACTTGGCGCGAGCGAGACACGCGCAGGATACAGCTTTTCGTAGGGCGTAATGGTAAGGACTTTGATCGTTTTATTCCCGAGTTTTGGGGCACTTTGACCGTCGACCCTGTGGAGGAACTTCCCCCAGGCAAGTCGAAGGTTTATGAGTACCGAGTGTTGTACGGGTTGTTAGGGGAGTCGTGGAAGAGTCCCTATGACAAGCGGCTGGTGTTCGACCGGCCGGGGTTGTATACGCTCAAGGCCGTCTACGATAGAAAGCAGAAGATCACCTCTAACACGATCCAGATCAAGATTCTCGATCCGCAGGGCGTCGATGCCGAAGTGTGGCGGCAAATCCGCCACAAGCAATTCTTGTACTTCCTCCAGCACCGCAATAAGTCCGACAGTCTGGCCGACACGCCTTTGCGCATCGTCGAGATACTGCAAGAGTATCCCAGCACCGGGTACGCTGATTGTTTCAAGGAAGCGTTACGGCAATTCGTTCACGAGCGGGTGAAGGCCTTGAAGTGGCGCGCGGTGGACAATTGGGAGGTGCAGCAGATTTGCAAGGCGCTGGGATTGGGAGAAGAGTGGGTGATGGAGCAGATTTTCCGGCTGTTCGATATAACCGCATTGTCGCCGCGGGAGGCCGCATGGGTGCGCTCCAAGTATTGGGGCCCGCAGGAAGCCGAACAACTGCCCACGCTCGAGCAGCTTTGCGCCGAGATGTCCCAGCCTGGCCAACCGGGCCTGCGCGTCGCGCCCGAACTGGCCGGGGTGAAAATTCCACGGGCCAACGCCGGCGACAATTCCTACGAGTTTAAGGACATCGCCGCCAAGCTGACGCGTGGAACATGGGTCTACCTGCCGCCGGGGTACTGCCTGGTACCGACCGAGCAGGCGATGCCGCTTTCGGCAGTGGTCGACAAGCAACAGTTCATGGTGGAAACCGCACTGGTCAAGGGAAGCGACTACTTGCTGGGCGAGCCAGTGGATGTGCTGGTTTGCGTAGGCGGTTCCGGGACGCGCGATCCTCTGACCTGGGCCGAGCAGTCGCGCGACCAGATTGTCATCCAGATCGCCCGCGACGGCGAGGAGTTTGTGGATTTCGTCACCGAACAGACGGACGGCGGGTTGCCCAAGCGCGAGCCAATGGTGCAGCGCCTGCTAGCACGATACATGTACGACCACCCCACCGACAGGTATGTGTTCCGGGTGCTGTACACATTTGTGGGCAAGGACAGCCCGCAGAGGCGCTCGCGTTTGGCGTTTGATCGGCCTGGGGAGTATCTGGTGCGTGCGGTTTTCCCGATTCCCGGCCCGGGCGAGAAGAAGGTCGTAACCATTCCCAGGCGAATTAGGGTGCATGAGCCGCACGGGGTGGACGCCGAGGTGTGGCGGCAAATCCGGCAGCCACAGTTTCTTTATTTTCTCCAGCATCGGGAGAAGTTGTACGGCGTACTGGACGACACTCCCTCCCACCTCGCCACGATACTGCAAGAGTATCCTACCAGCGGCTACAGCGATTGCCTGAGAGAGGCCTTGCAGGAGTACTACCACGCGCGGCGGAGCAAGATGAGCAAGCGGGAAGCGTTGGAAGACATGGAGATTCAGCGGATACAGCGGGCGTTGGGGATTGTGGAGTTGCCGGCGGGGATTTTTCCGCGTGACCGGCGGCTGGACGTGGAGGTGAAGCTGTCGCTGGCCGAGAGAACGCCCTTGGCAGAGGTACTAGAGGAACTGACGCGGCAAAGCGGGGTAAGCTTGCGGCTGTCGGCGGAGTTGGAGGGGAGCTACCTTGGGCCGCGAAAGTGGACATTTCCGCTGCGTAAGGTGATGGAGTTTCTCGAGGATAAGCAGTATTTCGAGGAACGTCGCCAGTGGCTCTCGCAGGAAGACGGCAGCTACCTGCTGCGCGCGCAGCCAAAGCAGCGTTGACCTGAGCGGCCGCAAGGCGAGCCGGCCGTGCGGAGCAGCCGCGTCGGCGCGCCGGGCAGCGGCGATGACGGTCAGTGGCGCCAAGTGGTGTAGTTCATACCCTTCTTTTTATGGGTTGACCTTTTTTGCGCCGACGGGTTCACTATCTAGCGTGGCCACGGTGAGGATTCAACTCGCCGAACCGCTTGTCATTGGCCAGCACGATCCGGCTTCTGTGTTCGGCGAC
>ENA-ORXB01003361-ORXB01003361.1-sediment-metagenome-genome-assembly--contig:-NODE-3361-length-11279-cov-3.190323_pt1 | contig 11279 bp, 12 predicted proteins | sample MGYA00237863_ERZ511475 | MGnify/ENA primary metagenome ERZ511475 (study PRJEB26305, sample SAMN06343858) | sediment metagenome | isolation source: hot spring sediment | place: Canada: British Columbia...
GATGCCGAGCAGGTCCGGGGACCGGAAGGCCCAGCCGAAGTTGGGGTGATTGAGGGCGGGGAGCCCGCCGGCCTTCCGAATGGCGTCCACGTTGCGCTGGACAGTCTCGGCCAGGCTGCCGCCGCCGGCGGGTTCCACCAGGCCGCGTGGGTTATAGGCGTTCAAGTGGACCGGCGCCTTCCCGAAGCGGTCGGTGACCTCCTCGCCCGGAATGAGCAGGAACCGCTCTTTGCCCCCGTACACCGCATTGAGCCCGTCCACCTCAGTGAAATAGTTGTGGTCGCTCAAGACCAGGAAGTGGTACCGCTGGGCCCGGTACCAGGCCGCCACTTCCGCGGGCGTCGAATCGCCATCGCTGTTGAGGGTGTGGGTGTGCAGGTTGCCCTTGTACCACTTGAGCGGCGGCGGCTGGACGGCGCGGCTCGGGCCGATAGCTGCCAGGGCCCAGGCGGCTGCGGCGGCCAGCAGAAGGCGAACGGCGCTGGTCGATCTCATCCTCCTCGCCATTATCTCTGATGCAACCGCTGTCGGGATGTAGCATCATATGAGGCAGAGGAGGGGCAAATGGACCGCCGCCGATTTTCCACGGTGTTGGCCGCACTCGCGGGCCTATCAGCCTGCGGCGGAGGTCAGGCGAAGGAGCCGCCCCGATCCCGCAAACCGAAAATGGTCAAGATCGTCGAGTTCTCCGCCGACGGGAAACGGATGGGGACCGTCGTGGTCGAGCGGGTTGTCAAGACCGATGAGGAGTGGAAGCAGCAGCTCTCCCCGCTTGCTTACAAGGTGACCCGAAAGAAAGGAACCGAGATCGCCTGCACCGGCATCTACGACAAGCATTACGAGAAGGGCATCTACCGGTGCGTGTGCTGCGGCACGGCGCTGTTCAGCTCCGAGCACAAGTTCAACTCGCGCACCGGCTGGCCGAGCTTTTTTGCCCCGATCGCGCGGGAGAACATCGAGACCGAGGCGGACTTCAGCTTCGGCATGTACCGCGAGGAGGTGCTGTGCAAGCGATGCGGGGCGCATCTCGGGCATGTCTTCCCGGATGGGCCGGCGCCCACCAACCTGCGCTACTGCATCAACTCGGCGGCGCTGGTGTTCGAGAAGGCGGGTCCGTGAGGCCGGCGTCCTACTCGTAGCGCAGAGCTTCGCTCGGATTGAGGCGCGCCGCCCGGTTTGCCGGCAGGATTCCGAAGATCACCCCGACGGCGAACGAGACGCCGAAGGCCATCCAGACCGAAACCCAGGAAAAGCTGATCTCGAGCCCCTCCACCAGGCGGCGGGCGGCCAGAGGGATCGAGACGCCGAGGAGGATGCCGACGAGGCCGCCGCCCAGGCTGATCAGCACCGCCTCGGTCAGAAACTGCTGCTGGATGTCGCGGGCGCGTGCTCCGATCGCCCGCCGGATGCCGATCTCCCGCGTCCGTTCGGTTACCGTCACCAGCATGATGTTCATGATGCCGATGCCGGAGATCACCATGGCGATCGTCGCAATCAGGATGAGCACGACCGTCAGGATCAGGGCGATGTTCCTGGCCGCGTTCAGGATCGCCGTCAGGTTGCCGACGTAATAGTTCGCCCCGCGGCGGTGCCGCCCCTCGATGATCTGGCGCACCTGCCGCGTCACCTGCTCGACCTCGGCCGCCTCGCGGGCCTGGACGTACATCGGTTCGATCCGCTCGTGGGGCGTGAAGTACAGCATCACCGTGACGGGAATGAGAATGGTTTCACGGGCCAGCTCGGAGAGGCCGAAGCTCTCGACCTTCTCGCGGAAGGTGCCCACCACCGTGAACTCCAGCCCGAAGATCTTGACCTTCTCGCCCACGGCGGCCGTCTGGGAGCCGAACATCCGGTTGGCCAGCCGCTCCGTCAGAAGAGCGACGCGCTGGCGCAGGCTGACGTCACTGGCCACCAGCGACCGCCCGGCCACCCGCACGAGGTTGCGCACCCCGGCGTAGTATTCGTCGGTGCCCAGAATGAGCACGTCCCGGGGCTGCCCGGCCATCAGGATGCTGTCGTAGTTGGCGATGACGCCCGTCGCCGCGCGGATCCTTGGGCCGAGCTGCCGCCGGACGGCCTCGACATCGGCGAGCTTGATGAAGTCTGCATCCACAGTGGCCGCCTCGCGCGTTCCCGTCTCGAAATAGGCGATGATCAGGTTGCTGCCGACGCCGCTGATCTGTTCGAGGATGTAGTCCCGGCTGGTGAGCGAAATGGTGACGACCAGGATGATGGAAGCGTTGCCGATGACCAGCCCGAGGGCGGTGAGGAAAGTGCGGATCTTGTTGGCGCGCAGCGCTTCGATGCTGAACCGGAGCGCCTCACCCAGCAGCATCGGACCCTAAGCCCGGCAAGCGGTCTGCGCTCGGATCAGGCGGCGAGGGCTTTGCGGAACCGGGCGTGCAGCCGGCTCTTGTAACGGGCGGCCGTGTTGTCCTTGATGATGCCCCACTTGGCGGCGCGGTCGATGATGGAAAATGTCTTGGGCAGCAGCCGTTCAGCGGCCGTCAAGTCGCCTTTCTCCAGCACCTTGCGGAAGGTCTTGATCTGACTGCGCAGCCGCGACTTCCGGGCGCGATTGACCATGGTCCGGCGCTTGATCTGCCTGGCCCGTTTGAGAGCCGAGTAATGCTCTGCCATTCCCCGAGATTCGCTCCTAGGTGTAGGGATTCTTAAGGGTTAGGATAGCGTACCGTCGGCCGGTGAGTCAAACTTTGCCCCGAGAGGACTCGGCGGCGGCTTTGGCCTTGGCTTTCGCCCAGACCACCAGGCGCCGGAGAGGAGGAAAAAACTCGCTCAAGATGAGCAGGCCGGGAATCAGGAAGATCCAGCCCGGCATGATGGGCAGAATGAGGCCGGCCAAGCCGAGACCGACCAGCGTGAGACCGCCGCCCAGACGTGCCGCCTTGCCCAGCATCACCTCCTCTTGTTCAGTCTAACATCCGGCCCTCCGGCGCCCGAACTCCGAGAAAGTACCATGACCAATTTCGCCGGCGAATGGCTGCGCCCTATTGACCTCGGCCGCCGCGGCCACTACAGTGAAGTTGATGGAAAGGCGAGATCAGCGTCGGTTCAGACGCTTCGAGCTCCACTTGCCGTTCGAGCTTGTTCGTGCCGGCTCACAGCCATTGAGCGGGCGGGGCGAGACGCGCAATTTGAGCTCCGGCGGCGTACTCTTCGTTACGGATCATGCGGTGGAGGTGGGGGATGTGATCGAATACATCATCACGTTGCCCGCTCGAGGCCGCGACGAAGAGGGGGTGAAGCTGCATTGTGTGGGCAAGGTGATCCGGCTGGACCGTCCCCGAGGGCCTAACGCCGGCAAGCACCTTCGGGCCATCGCCGCCACGCTCGAGCGATACGAGTTCGTCCGCCCCGACGAGGCTTGATTCCCCCTGGCGCGCTGGCTCACAATGGGCGCAGCTATGCGTGTCAATCGCGTCAAGAAAGCCCTCACCGAAGGCCGAGTGCAGCTCGGCTGCGCCTTCGCTCAGTTCCGCTGCCCGGAGGTGGCGCGGATCCTCGCCGTCGCCGGTTTCCATTGGACCTACCTGGACACCGAACACGGCAACTTCGGCATTGAGACGGTGCAGGACATCTGCCGCGCCGCCGTGGAATGGAACCTCTGCCCGGTAGTCCGCGTCGCCGACCTCCAATACGCCCTCATCGCGCGCGCCCTCGACAACGGGGCCATGGGCATCATCTTTCCGCGCGTGGAATCGCCGGAACGGCTGGCGGAGGCGGTGAGCTGGACCAAGTTTCCGCCGATCGGCGTGCGTGGGTTCGGCCTCACGCCCACCCATGTCGAGTACGAGAGCGCCACCATTCCCCAGATCGCCGAGCACGTCAACGCCAACACGCTGGTCGTGCTCCAGATCGAGACGGCGCTGGCGGTCGAGCGCCGCGAGGAGCTGCTGTCGGTCCCGGGCATCGACGCGGTGATGATCGGGCCGGTCGATCTGTCGGTCTCGCTGGGTGTGCCCGGCGAGTTCTTCCACCCCAAGATGGTCGAGGCGATGGAAAAGGTGCGCGACAGTTGTATCGCTCACGGCGTGGCCCCCGGCACCCAGACGCGCACGGTGGAGCTGGCCAAGTTCTGGAAGGAGCGGGGCATGCGATTCCTTGGCTGCGGCGCCGAAACGGGGATGCTGCTTCAGGGGGCGCGCGCCATTGTCAGCGCCTTGAGCTGAAGGGGGCGCCTGTCGCCCGCCTCGCCAGTTGTGCCGTGCGGCCGGAGGCGGCTATGCTGAGAACTTCGCCCGCCGGAGGCGGGCGAGGGGTGAAGCGCCGATGGTTGTCTTCGGATTCCTCGACTGGCTGTGGATCATCCTCTACCTCCTGATCATGGTGAGCGCCGGGGTGCTGTTTTACCGGCTCGGCCGCCGGAGCGAATCCGACTTCTTTCTGGCAGGCCGGGGCCTTCCCTGGTGGCTGCCCGCAGCCAGCGTCTACGCCACGCACACGGCCACCGATACGCCGATGTGGGTGAGCGGGGTCATCTACCGCCACGGGCTGGCGGGCCTGTGGTATTCCTTTTTCGCCGCCTGGTGCGCCATCAGCGCTTTTGTCTCGACGCGCATCTTCCGACGCTCGCTCGCCTACACGCAAGCCGAATGGAACACGGTGCGCTTCAGCGGCCTCGGCGCGGAGCTGCTGCGCGGCTGGATGTCCGGCTGGCAGGTCTTCATGTCGATGTTCATTCTGGGCTGGGTGGGCATCGCCATGGGCAAGGTGTGCCAATACGCCTTCGGCTGGCCGACCTGGATCGGACTGGTGGTGTTCTCCTCGGTCTGCGCCGTCTATGTGATGGCGGCCGGCTACTGGGGCGTGATCATGGCGGACTTCCTCCAGGGCGTGGTCGCCTTCGCCGTGATTCTGATCGTTTCGATCTGGGGGGTTGTGGCGGCCGGAGGGCCCTCGGCGATCGTTGCCCGCCTCGAGGAGATGGGTGAGGGCTGGCGGCTGAACCCTTTCGCCTTCAGCGGCTGGTTCACCGGCGATTTCCCGATCGCCTGGTTCGTGACGATGCTGTTCATCGCGCTGCTCGGCGGCTTTGGCATGGGCACCTCGATCGACTGGTACGTCGAAGCTCAGCGAATCCAGAGCGCCCGGACGGTGCGGGACGCCAGCTATTCCATCTGGTGGGGAACCGCCCTGGTGCTCATGCGCAACAGCATCTGGGCGGTGGCGATCCTCGGCTTCTATGTGCTTTATCCGCGAATCCCCGACACGGCCGATTACGAGATGGCCTGGTTCCGGATCGGGTTTGAATATCTGCCCGCCGGGATGCTGGGCTTCTTCTTCGCCGGCATCATCGCCATCCACATCTCGACCATCTCGGCGGTTCTGAACCTCGGAGCGATGTACTTCACGCGCGACCTCTATTTGCATTACTGGAAACAGACGGCCTCGGAGCGCGAGCTGGTCTGGGTGGGCCGAATTGCAACCCTGGTGCTGCTCATTGGCTCCTTTTTCTACGGGCTGATGATGGAGGAGATCACGTCCTGGCTGATCTTTGCCCTTTGGATCATGGCTGCGGGCATCTGGCTGCCGAACATCCTCCAAGTGGTCTGGTGGCGCTTCAATGCCTGGGGCTATCTGGCGTCCTGGATCGCCAACCTCGGCCTGAGCTGGTTGGTGGTTTGGGTGCTGCCGAGCTTCGGTTTGCTGCCTGAGCTCCCCGATTATCAGCAGTTCTGGGTCCTGATGGTGCTCGGGGCTGCCATCTATCTGCCCATAACCTTCCTGACGAAGCCCGATGACATGGACCACTTGGTGCGTTACTACGTGATGTCGCGCCCGATCGGCTGGTGGGGGCCGGTGCGGCGCGAGGCCGAGCGGCGGGGCCTGCTGCTCCGGCCTGAGGCAATATGAAAGGAGGACTCCTCTGATGGCGTGGATTCGACGGGGGTGGACGCCGGCCGCCGCCGACGAGTGGACCAAGGAGGACTGGTATACGATTGTGATCTCTCCTCTCGCCTACATCCTGCTGATGGTGGGCGTGGCGCTGAGCCTGCTGCTCATGCCGGCCGGATTCCTGGTTCTTGGCGTCGGAGTACTGGCCACGCTGGCCATGCACTGGATCATTGACCCCAAGCTCAAAGTGATTTCCGGCGAGTACGAGAAGAAGCAGCGCGAGTATCTGGAAGAGCTGGAGCGCGCGGCGCGCTGGAAGGAGACGAGCCGTGGATAAAGGTTTCTACATGGTGGTCGGCATGTCGATCGCCTATCTGGCGTCGTTCCTGGGTATGGTTCTGGCTTGGTACTCCTACCGGCGGCACCAGAGGGAAAAACACAAATGAGCCCCGGCCTGATCTTGCTGGCCCCACAACGCATCGGCGGGCCACTCTGGGGAGTGATCGTACCGGCCGTCATCCTCCTCGTGGCGCTGTGGGTGACGTGGGCTTTGTACAAGCATTTTTCTGAATAGCGTATGTGACCTATGGCGAACGGTGAAAAGTTCTTCGGCGGGGCGCGAGGCTGGCTCCAGCCGCTCGTGCACCTGACCAACAACCCGATCAGCTTTATCGGGGTCTTCTTGGTAACCGCGGCTGGCGTGGCCTTCCTGTTCATACTTCCCGTCGAGATCCGCGCCGGCGCCCGGCATCCCTATCTGGGCATTTTCTCCTTCGTCGTGCTGCCGCTCACGTTCTTCCTCGGCCTGTTGCTGGTGCCGCTGGGCATCTGGCTGCGGCTACGAGGGGAGCGGCGCCGGCACGTGCTGCCCGAGGTCCTCCCTCCGCTGACGTGGCGGAACCGGGACTTCCGGCGCCTGGTGAAGTTCGTCGGCATTGCGACGATGTTCAACGTGATCATCGGGGGCTATTACAGCCACGCGACGGTCAGCTATATGGATTCGAGCGGATTTTGCGGCGCGACCTGCCACACTATGAAGCCCGAATACACCGCCTATCTGGATTCACCCCACGTGAACGTCCCGTGCGTCGATTGTCACGTCGGAACCGGGGCGCGGGCCAACATCGAGAGCAAGTGGCGCGGTGCGGGGCAGCTGGTGGCGCAGTTGTCCAACCACTACGAGCGGCCCATTCCCACCCCCGTGGTGACGCTCCGGCCGGCGCGTGAGATCTGCGAGACCTGCCACTGGCCGCAGAAGTTCGGCGGCTATCGCCTGCGCGTACTGGACAAGTTTGCCGAAGACGAGCGCAACAGCCCCTCGAAGTCGGTCCTGGTGATGCGGATCGGCGGCGGTTCCATGACCACCGGGATTCACGGCTTTCACGTGGCGCCCGGCATCGTCATCGAGTATGCCGCGGACCCGAAGCGGACCGAGATTCCTTGGGTGCGGTACGTGGATGCGCAGGGCAACGCCACCGAGTATCAGACCGAAGCCTGGACTCAGGAAAATCAGAACAACTACGAGCGGCGCACCATGGACTGCCTGGATTGTCATACCCGCCCGTCCCATCAATTCCAGGTTCCGGAGCGGGCCATCGACGGTGCGCTCTCGCTCGGACGCATCGACCCGTCGCTGCCCTGGGTGAAGCGAAAGGGCCTCGAAATCCTGAAGAGGGAGTATTCGAGCACGGCTGAGGCCGAGCGAGAGATACCCGCCGCCCTCATTGAGTACTACCGGAAGGAGCACCCGGAGATTTACGAGGCCAGGCGCGAGGCGGTCGAGCGATCGGCCCAAGGGTTGCTAGCCGTTTACAAACGTAACGTGTTCCCGGAGATGAAGGTTACCTGGGGTACTTACCCGGACTACATCGGGCACAGCGACTTCATCGGCTGCTTCCGCTGCCACAGCGACCAGCACGCGAGCGCCGACGGCAAGACCATCAGCCAGGATTGCAGCGCCTGCCACGAGCTGCTTGCCGTGGAGGAGTCCAATCCGGAAATCCTCGCGAAACTGGGTATACACCCGTAGGGCGGTCCCCAAAGTCGACGGTTCGGCGTCAACCGAAGGTGCGGTCACCGCGCCCCGAAAAGGGGAATTGAGTGCACTGTCCCCCTGTTTCAGGGGACCCAGGCGACGAGTTCAATCTCCACGCGCGTCGCCGTGTCGGGGAACTCGGCGCCGATCGCCGAACGCGCCGGGGGATCCTTCGGAAAATACTTGGCGTAGACCTCGTTCATGGCGTTCTTCTCGGTCTTGACATCGGCGAGGAAGACGGTGACTTTGATGACGTTTTCCAAAGAGGAGCCCATCGCCTCGAGGTTCCTCTTGTGCATCTCGAGGATGCGCTCGGTCTGCTCCTTGATGTCGCCACCGAAGGCCAGCGGATTCTTCCGCGCCTCTTCCCGCACCCCGGTGAGACCGCTCGAGAAGTAAAGATTGCCGATCCGGACGCCGCCGGGAGCGCGGACCCGCCCGCCGGCACTTGCGCCTTGCGCCAGGGCGGCCATGCCCGCCAGCGCGGCGGCTCCGCCGCCGAGGCCGGCGGCACGCTTCATGAAGTCACGTCGTTTTCCTTTCATCGATCGAAATCCTCCGTTTGGACATTGTTCCATGGCTGGGACGCCCTGAACCAGCGTCACCGGGCCGCCCGCTCTCGGCGAAGAAGCTCGTCGAGGTAGCCGACGAAACGCGGCGCCACGCGGGTGTACTGCGTAAAGCCTTTTCCCCAGCCGTGCATGGTCTTGATGGCCGAGGGGGCACCGCGGCGAAGCACCTCGCCCAGCTTTCGATCGCCCGTGCGCCGGTGCGCGAAGACGATGCCGTCAAACAACAGGAAGTTCGACCAGGCTCCTGCGTTCGTGCGCGGGCAGCTTGTGTAGCGAAAGCCGGCCACCTCGGGCACCCACATGTCGTCGATCAGGTAGTGGGCGCCGCGCTCGATGGAGCGGGCGACTCGCTCGTCGCCCGTCGCTTCATAAAAACAACGAAGCCCGGTCAGCAGAATGCCCACCATGAAGCCTGCCTCGCCGTGGTGGCGGGGAAGACAGTGGCAGTGTCCTGGCACAAGCTGGCGCCGCCAGCCTCCGTCTTCGGTCTGGCGTTCGAGGACGCGCTCGACGATGATGCGTGCGGCGTTGAGGTGAAACGGATCGCCTGTGGCGTTGTAGGCCGCCATCGCCAGGATGAGATGCCAGCCGGGGTTACGGCAGTTCGTAAAGTCGTAGTTGCGCGTTTCGAGCGTGTTGTGGCGCTCCGCGGTGCGCAGGGCGGTTTCAAGCGAACGCCGGTCGCCGGTCAGGAAGTAGTAGTCGAGGTGCCCCTCGATGAAGGTGTGCGAGATGCTGAAGCGGCCCTCGTTGATGCCCTTGCCGGGCACGGGGCTGGAGGAGTAGTAGTCGCCGGTGTGGCCGACGCAGTGCAGATAGACCCCGCCCACGCGCCTCCGATCCCGGTGATGATGGACGGTGTCGACGTCGCGGTTGTGCCATTCCATCTCTTCGGCGGCGCGGAAGTAGCTGAGGTCGCCCGTGCGGGCGAACTGAAGCAGGAAGGCGTGCTGGGTGTCGTACTCGCTGTTGCCCCAGTTGATCTCGCGCTCGCCCCACCAGTCGCCGAAGTTGAGCATTCCGTACTCGCGGTTCTTTTCCCGCATGGCGAGGTAGTTGGCGAAGGAGGCCGCAAATGCAACGTCATAGTCGGCGAGGATGCCCGCGCCCGACACCGGAGCGAGTTCGCCGAGCGCTTTCGAACGGGCATACCAGTCGGCCGGCACCAGCAGACGGAGGGGCGTGAGAGGAGGGTCGACGACCTCGCTGCCTGTGCCGACCGCCAACCAGATGTCATGCGTCTTGCTCACGCCCTGGCGTAGCTTAAAGCCGCCTTCCTGAAGGAAGTAGAACAGCCGGTGCTCATCGACGGTGCCCTTGTACTCCTTGTACGTCTCGGGCGCCAGACGCGGCAGCAGCGCCAGCTCGAAGCCCGTGGGCGTCACCGCCGCCTCTTTCGGGTAGTTCTGCCAGAAGTCGCGCAGCGCGAGCGTTACCGTGCGGCGGCCGTTCCGGAAGCGAACGACGCCGTCCGCTCTGCGCCCTTGAGTTGAACGGCTGCCCTGGCGCTACACATAGCGGTCGTCATGAAGCTGGGAGAGGCGCAGCGACTCCTCCGGGCCGGGCCCGGCCAGGGGCAGATGGAGCGTCACACTTTCGATCGTGGTGAACTCGGCAGTGTCGGCGTTGTTGACGAGGGTGTGTGCGACACGGAGGTAGGGCTGCCCGGCGAAGAAATGCAGCCGGAGGGTGTAGCCGAATAAACGGCCCCGCCCGTTTTCGTGGCTGCCGCTAACCCGGACGACGGCGCGCAACGAGCCGGACTCCTCCACGACCGCCTCATCCGGCCGGGCCGCGCTCGTGTAGCTGTTGCCGGCTAGATCCCGCAGCAGGAACGCACCCGGCTCGGCGGCCGAGACGCGCTCGGCCTCCCCGAAGCGGCCGTCGCCGTTGTCGTCGAACCACAGCTCGGCGGGAAAGCTGTAGCGGCGCTTGCTGACGAGGGCGCGCAACGGGCCGGTCATCACCTCGATGCCCTCCTCGGTTTCGCGGACCACCAGGGGGGACGGGACGGCGGCGCGCCGGATCTCACTCCCGTATTCCAGGCTGTAGTCACCGCCCGAGGCGGGCGCCTGGGCGTCGAGAAGCACCCACTTGACGGTTCTATCCTCCCAGCGGGCGAGCGTGCGAGCCTGAAGCGCCGCTTCTTTGCCTTGCTTGTCGATCAGGCGCAGGTGGGCCTCGGAGGCCAGTACGCCCTTGGGGAAGGGAACCCCGAAGGTCAGCGGCCAGACGGCATCTGGCAGCTTCGTGCAACCCAGAGGATCGGCAGCGCGAAGCGCGAGCCGCTCCCGGCGTGCGGCGCCAGCTGTTGGCATCTCGGGCGGCTTGTCCACCGCATGCCAGGCGCTCGAAACCGTATTGCCGTCCGGCGCCTTCGCCGTCACGCGAAACCGGAACGCTTCTCCCGGCGCAAAATCGCGCACGCGCAGCCGATGGTTGTTCGCCGCCTCGCTTTCCTGGCGGCTGCCCGAGCGCGGGCCGGACCACTCTAGCGTGCAGGCCGCAGGCCAGCTCGTGATCCAGGTGAACTGGATTTCGCCGTCCTCCAAGCGCTGCGCAGCCGCCTGCGAGATCGCGTAGAGCGCCTGGCGCGGCGCAGGTTTCCGCGCCAGCAACAGGATGCTCTCGGTGCGGTACTGCCCCGAGGGCGCCAGCGCCCGGAGCTCGATCGCCTCTCCGCCGGAGAAGCGCACCGGCTCGGTGAAGAAGAACAGCTTCTGGCGATTGTCATCGGCGTTGGCGAGGACGGCTCCGAGTGGCCGGCCGTTGATCAGAAGTTCGATCTGCTCGGCTCCCGCGCCGTCATAGAGGAC
>ENA-ORXB01003364-ORXB01003364.1-sediment-metagenome-genome-assembly--contig:-NODE-3364-length-11268-cov-3.299794_pt1 | contig 11268 bp, 9 predicted proteins | sample MGYA00237863_ERZ511475 | MGnify/ENA primary metagenome ERZ511475 (study PRJEB26305, sample SAMN06343858) | sediment metagenome | isolation source: hot spring sediment | place: Canada: British Columbia...
CGGATCTCTCTCGAGCGCTTGCCGCATGCCCGGATATCTTCTCTCCAGGGCCCGGAACCCGTAGCCGCTGGCCCGTTCGAACAGCCGCCGCGCCCGCCGCCGGAGCGCGTTGGCGCGCTCGAGGTCTTCCGCGGCCGTGCGGTCGGCCTCCTGCTGCACGTAACCGTAGGCGTACAGCGTGAAGCCGCGACAGCCGGCCAGCAGCAAGCCCTCGTGCTGCGGCGATTCCGCCAGCAGGCTTTCGATCAGCTTCAGGCCGAACGGCAGCGCCTCGCCGACCAGTTCGACGTCGTCGTCGGTTTCGAAGGTCGAGCCCCCGGTGGCCAGCGCATCCCCGATGCGGTTGACGGCAAACCGGCGCATCGAGCAGCCCGCCGTCCAACAGACCGCCGCCAGCATCGCCCCCAGCACCAGCGCCCGAACCGGCATCGGTTCCTCGGTTTTAAAATACCTCAATCACGGGCTGCGGCCAAACGTGGTAAAAGATTTCCGGCGAGGGTGTGCGATGACGACCCGGCGCGAGTTCTTGTGCGGGGCGGCCGGGGCCTCCTCGGCCGCAGCGCGCTCGGAACGCCCGGCTCTGACGCTGTTCCTGGCCGGAGACGTCATGACCGGCCGGGCGATCGATCAGGTGCTGCCGCACCCGTCGAACCCCCGCCTGGAAGAGCCCTTCATGAGGTCTGCGCTCGGCTATCTGCGGCTGGCCGAGCGAGCGGCCGGACCCATCTTCCGCCCGGTCGATCTCTCCTACATCTGGGGCGACGCGCTCGCGGAATTCGACCGCCGCAAACCCGACCTGAGAATCGTCAATCTGGAGACGACCATCACCACGAGCGACGACTTCGCGCCCAAAGGCATCAACTATCGCATGCACCCGAAGAATGCGGCCTGCCTGAAGGCGGCGCGCTTCGATTGCGCCGTGCTGGCCAACAACCACATCCTCGATTTCGGCGTCGCCGGGCTGCTGGAAACGCTCGAGACGCTCGCCGCGCTGAAGATTCGCACCGCAGGCGCCGGACGCAACTTGCGGGAGGCGCAGGCGCCGGCCGTGCTCGAGCCGGCGGGCAAGCCGCGTGTGCTCGTCTTCGGCTTCGGCGCGCCGGGCGCGGGGGTGCCGCCGCACTGGGCAGCCGGCGCAACGCGGCCGGGCGTGAACTTTCTTCCCGACTTTTCGATCGGCGCCGCCAAAGCGGTCGCGGCGCAGATTCGCGCCCACCGCCGGCCGGGGGACGTTGCCGTGGCTTCGATACACTGGGGCCCCAATTGGGGTTACACGATTCCTCGAGAGCACCGCGAGTTCGCCCGCCGCCTCATCGATGAGGCCGAGGTCGACCTGATCCACGGCCATTCCTCGCATCATCCGATCGGGATCGAAGTCTACCAGGGCCGCCCGGTTTTGTACGGCTGCGGCGATTTCATCAACGATTACGAAGGTATCGAAGGCTACGAAGCCTTCCGCAGCCACTTGGTGCTGATGTACTTCGTCACGCTCGAAGCCGGCTCGCGGCGACTGCTCGGCCTGGAGATGACGCCGCTCAAGATCCGCCGGTTCCGCCTGGAGCGCGCCCGGCGCGAAGAGGCGGTCTGGCTCCGCGACATGTTCACGCGCGAGGGCCGCGCCCTCAACACCGCGGCCGCGCTCAATGCCGACTTGACGCTGACACTCGGCTGGCGCGAGGTGCCGCGTGGCTGATCCGCTCGCCGCCGGTTTGGCGCTGGTGTTGCTCGCCGGTCTGTTCCAGGGCAGCTTCATGCTGCCGAGCAAGTGGATGAAAGGTTGGGCTTGGGAGAACTACTGGCTGCTGTTTGCCACGACAGCCTACCTCGTCTGCCCGTGGCTGTTCGCTGTGGTGACGGTGCCCCGGCTGGCGGAGGTTTACGCCGGTGTGCCGCCGGAGACGATCGCCCGGACGCTGGCCTTCGGCTTGGGCTGGGCGCTGGGGGCGCTGGCGTTCGGCCTCGCCATCGATGCGATCGGCATGGCGCTCGGCTATGCCGTCATTGTCGGGATCGCGGCCACCGCCGGCACGCTGGTCCCGCTGCTTGTCTTGGGCCAAGGGATCTTGGGGCCGGCCCGCGCGGCGGTGACCGCCGCCGCACTCGCGCTGATGCTCGCCGGCGTGGCCGTCTGTTCGCTCGCCGGCCGGTGGAAGGAAGCCGACACCCGGCAGGGGCGCCCCGGCCTCTACCGGCGCGGCCTGGCCGTTGCCATCGCCTCCGGCCTGCTGTCGGCCTGCGGCAATTTGGGCTTCGCCTTCGGCTCGCCGATCTCCGAGCGCGCCGAGCAGCTCGGCGCCGCCGAGGATCTGGCGACGAACGCCATCTGGGTCCTGCTGGCCTTGCCGCTGTTTCTGCTCAACGCCGGCTACTCGTTGCTGCTGCTTCGGCGCAACGGCACACTGGCCCGCTACCGGGCGTCGGGTTCGCCGCGCCGGGCTCTGCTGGCCGTCTCGATGGGATTGATGTGGATGCTGGGTATGGCTTTGTACGGCGCCGGCGCGCGGTCGCTCGGCCGCTTGGGCCCCTCCTTCGGCTGGGCGATTCTGATGTGTTCGATGGTGCTCGTGTCGAGCGCGCTCGGCCTGCTCACCGGCGAGTGGCGCGACGCCCCCGCCCCGGCCCACCGCCGGCTCCGCGCCGGCCTCGCCCTGCTGGTGGCCGCCATCTGTCTGCTCGGGCTGGCGAACCATCTGAGCGCCGCCGGGTGAGCCGCCCCGGCCTGTGATAGAATCCGCACTCCGAGGAGGCACGTCTCACAATGACACAGTTTCCGGCGAGGTGGGCGGCCGTCGCTTGCGGGCTGGTTGCAGCGCAGGCGTTCGCCGAGGTCAGGATCCTGGAGAATTTTACGCTGATCGACGGCACGGGCCGGCCCCCGGTCGCCGCGGCCGCCCTGGTGGTGCGGGACGGCAAGATCGACTACGCGGGGCCGAAGGCACAAATGCCGGCGCCGGCCGGCGCCGAGCGCTTGGACCTCGCGGGCAAATATGTGATGCCCGGCATCATTGACCTGCACGTGCACCTGGGCAACGTCAAGGGCCTGGTGCAGCATCCGAAGTTTTTCACCCGCGAAAATCTCTCCGAGCAGCTACGCACCTATGCCTGGTACGGGGTCACCGCGGTGGTGAGCATGGGCACGGATGCCGATCTCATCTATCAGGTCCGCGCCGAGCAGCGCGCGGCTCGCCCCACGCTCACTCGTATCTTCACCGCCGGCCGGGGCTTCACCAACAAAAACGGCTACCCGAGCAGCGTTCCGGGCATGAAGGGCGTTCCCATGGAGGTCGAATCCGCCGAAGACGTGCGCCGCGCCGTGGCCCACCTGGCCGACCGGCGCGTGGACGTGGTGAAGATCTGGGTGGACGACCACTTGGGCAAAGAACCGAAGATCCCGCTCGAGCTATGCCGCGCCATCATCGAGGAGGCGCACAAGCACAAGCTGAAGGTGGCCGCACACATCTTCTACCTGGAGGATGCCAAGAGGCTGGTCGAGGCGGGAGTCGACGCCCTAGCCCACAGCGTGCGCGACCGGGCCGCTGATCAAGAGTTGATTTCGATGATGAAGAAGCGGGGCACGTGGCTGATTCCGACTCTGACGCGCGAGGTCTCCACATTCGTCTACGCCAGGCCCCATCCGTTCCTCGACGATCCGTTCTTCACTCGCATGGCGGACCCGCAGGTTATCGCGACGCTCAAAAGTCCCGAGTATCAGAAAAAGCTCCAGGGCGACCCGAACCTCGGCCGTTACGAGGAGTTCCTGCGGACGGCCCAGAAGAATCTCCAGGCGATCTCGGCCGGCGGCGTCAAGGTCGGCTTCGGGACCGACACAGGGCCGCCGGCGCGCTTTTCCGGTTACTTCGATCACTGGGAGATGGAGCTGATGGCCGAGGCGGGCATGAGCCCGGCGGAGATCATTCGCTCGGCCACGGGCCGCGCCGCCGAATACTTGGGCGCTAAAGACCTGGGGACGCTCGAAAAAGGCAAATGGGCGGACATGGTGGTGCTGGCCGCCAATCCGCTCAAGGACATTCGCAACACGCGCTCGATCGAAAGCGTCTGGATCGCCGGCAACCGCGTCCGGTAGGCGCAGACCTCGAGCACAGGTCTTGGGCATCCCCCTTGGCGGCTTCCTGAAGTCCCCGCGGGAAATTGTCGATCAAATGATCGGGACACGGATCCGTTCCGGTGCTATTCTGGAAGTGGCCCGCAGAAGGGGGCGAGATTTGGACGAGCAACTGAAGCGGTTGATGCAAGAACTCGGGAACGCGATCAACGAATCGCTCTCGGACTCGGACCGCATCGCGGCGGCGATCGGGGAGATCAAGCGCGCCGGCTACGACGTCTTCCTGGTGCTGGAAGCGACGATCGGTTTCAACAAGCGCACCGAGGAGGAGGACGATGAGAGCGCCCCGGCGGCCGAGGAGCCGCGATCCGGCCGCGTGCCTGGCTCGTCGAAGCGGATCCGCTGGACCTCACAGGATCAGAAGTTCCTGCGTGCCCTGAAGATCTCCGTGGACGAAGAGACCGACTAGCCGAGCAGCTCTTCGTAGACGCGGCGAGTTGCTTCGACTGCGCGGCGCCAGGGGAAGAGGGCGGCCCGAGCGAGACCTTGCTCAGCTAGCCGCTGCCGCAAGTCCTCATCCAGCGCCAGTTGCTCCAGAGCGGAAGCAAGCGCTTCTGTATCCTCCGGGTCGACCAGCAAAGCCGCACCCCCTGTCACCTCCGGCAGAGCCGAGCGGTTAGAGGTCAGCACGGGCAGCCCGTGGGCCATCGCCTCGAGGACCGGCAGCCCGAAGCCCTCGTCCAAAGAAGGGAAGGCCAGCACGGCGGCGCGCTGGTAGAGCTCCTCCAGGCGCGTTTGTGGGACGTAACCCGTCACCAAGATCTCGTCGCGGCGCGGGCTGCGCGCGATCTCTTCGAACACTTCGTCGGCGCCGAAACCGGCCGACCCCGCAAGCACCAGCCGCCAGCCTCGTGGCACGCGGGCGAAGGCGCGCACCAGCCGGACGAGGTTCTTGCGCTTCTGGATGGCGCCGACGTGAAGGACGAGCGGCTCGCGATTCCCGCCGCGCGGCGCCTCGGGAAGATGGACGCCGTGCGGGACCACGCGGATGCGTCCGGGCTCCACGCCCAGCAGGTCGCGGACCTGGGCGGCGGTGAACGCCGAGACGGCAATGATTAGGTCGCTGCGCGCGGCGGCGAGCCGGGCCTGTTCGGCAAAGCGGCGCCGGTAGTCGGGCGTCGAGTACTCGGCCGTGAGCACGAACAGATCGTGGAACGTGCTCACCGCGCGCCGGAAGCGCCGCGCGGGCATGCGCTGATTGAGCCCGTGGAACAGGTCGGGCGCAAGGCCCCAGCCGTGCTCGAAGAGAACCCGGCGGCGGCAGTTGGCCGGCAAAAGCGCCCGCAGGCTTCTCGGAAACCGGTGGGGACGGTAGCAGGCCAGGAACCTCGCCTCCGGCCAGGCCGCGGTCAGACCGCGGAGGATCTCCCGCGAGTAGACGCTGATGCCGGTGGGCTCACCGTCGAGGCTGTAGGTGGCGTCGAGGGCGATCGTCCAGCGCGAGCGCATGCGTCGGCGAGTCGGCTTGGCTCGGCTCATTCTCGCATAGAAGCTGCTCGCAGGCGTCGACCACGTCCTCCAGGCAGGCGCCGGAATCGGACGGCCAGGCGACGGCGGCCGCTCGCCAGGCCAGCCCGGCCAGCCGCTCGTGCAACAGCCGGATCAGATCCACGGGCCGTTCGGTGACGGCGAGGGCAACGAGCCGCGCCGCAGCCGTGCGGCCGACCAGGCCGGTTTCGCTGAAGAGCGCCGTCAGGGTCTCGGCGGCGCGCAGAAGGTCTCCAATCTCGTGTTCCCGCTCCAGTTCGACCACCAGAAGCTGGACCGAGCGCCCGGCGGCCGCAGCCAGGCGGGCATGGCGCTCGGCAAACTGCGCCAGGCCGGCGGCCGTGAGCAGCCCCGTCAGTTCATCGAGCAGGGCGAGGCTCTCGAGCGCATTCCAAAGCCGTTGCCGCTCGATGGCGGCCCGGAGCGTCCGCGCCAGGGGCAGGCAATCGATTTCCGCCTTGATCAGATAGTCCTGAGCGCCGCGCCGCAGGAGGCTGACGGCCTGAGCCTCCTCCTCGGGCTCGACCAGAATGATCAAGGGCAACTCGCGCGCGGCCGCCCGCAGGCGGGCAAAGGCCTCGAGCAGCCGCCCGTCCAGCAGCGAGGCGTCCAGAAGGATGACGTCGAAAGGCTCCGAGGCGAGAGCCGCCAGCGCTTCCTCCAGCCGCTCCACCGGAACCAGCTCACACCGTGGGATCCACCCGCGGCTGTAGCGGATCTCCTCGATCTCGGTGAAGGCTTCCTCGAGCAAGGCGATCGCCTCGAGGTCGCCGGTGATCAGCAGCGCCTTGAGCGGCTTGTCCGCCATGGTGCGCCTCCACTGGATTAGTACTCGCCGCCCGGCGGTTCTCTCCCGGCACTCTATCGAACAACGACGCTCGCCACGCGCTGATTGTCAAACTGATCGGTGACGCGCACGGCGAGCGTTTGCTCGCCGCCGGCCGGCTCATCCAATTCCACGGAGAACTCCAGGCGGGGCGAGTCCGTCAGGCGGCTGACGGGCTCAGCGAGGCGCCATTCCCCACCGTTGACGGAGTATTCGGCCTTTTGGATCGGCGAGAGTGCGTCGGAGGCCACCCATTGGAGGCGGAGCGCGCGACTGCCGCGCGTGGCGGCCAGTCGGTCGATTTCAGGCGGCGTGTTGTCAATGAGAAACGGCTCGCTCACCAACTCCGTGGAAAGCGCTTTGTGCGGGGGATTGCTCCTGCGATCCGATACGGTGACTCGCAGCAGATACTCGCCGTCCGGGAAAGCGGTCGTGTCCCAGGAGATGTACGGGTCCGCGAGCTCGTCCTGAAGAAGCTTCCAGGCCGATTCAGCGGCGCCGCGAATCTCGACCTTAAAGCTGAGCTCGTCTCCGTTGTCGTCGGCGGCGAGCCACCGGGCGCTCAGATACCCCTTGGCATACTGCACCGATTGGGCCGGCGTCACCGGGACGGGCTTGGGTGGCGCCGGAGTCCGGCTTTCGACCAGAGGCGGAAGGTTCAGCGTCTTCGGGCTGCTTACCGTCAGGCTGCGGGGTGGGAAGCGGTGGTTGGGCGGAGCCAGCGCGATCCGCGTGATCTCGGGAGCCACGTTGCGGTTGAGATACGCGATCTCGACCCGCCGCAATTCCGGCGACTGGTGGCCCGAGGCCGAAAGCGTCACACGGTATTGCAGGAAGCGCGCCGGAGGCGAGGCGATCCGGCCCGAACTGCCGGCCAGTTCCACTCTTTCCCAACGGCTCCAGTTGCGGTGGGGGCGCTCGAGATTCCCGCTGCGGGTTTCAAACAGGATCGAGTCTGCCGGGGCGGAGCCGGCGTAGCGCAAGGTTCCCCAATAGGAGAAGAAATCGGCATTGAGCGCCGGACTTTCGAAGGTGCCGCGCCGAGTGAGGCCGGCTCCGAACTGGTAGACACGGCCCACGTTGCCTGTGGCGGCGAAGATCCTGCCGTCCGGCGCCGCCACGAGCGCGGTGATCTGCTTCGGCGGAATCTTCAACAGCAGAGTGTGCAGCCGCGGCGTCTCCAGGCGAAACAGCTTGCCTTCGTCACCGGTGCCGATCAACAGTTCTCCGCCTGGGGTGACGGCCAGCGAGTAGACGATCTCTCTCGGATCGGTCCAGACCGTGCGCGGGAAGCCCTCCGCATCGATGCGGATCACTTCGGAGCCCCCTGTGACCGACGGCCGGATCAGCCCGGCGGAGGGCGCCGGAGGCGTTTGGGGCCGTTCGAGCGTCGTCGTGCTGGGCGCCGGCGTCGCTCCGGTCTGCGGAGGCTGGGCGGACGGAGCGGGTAGCACCGGCTGGAGCAAGGGAGGCGCCAGCGGCTGCTTGTCGCCCACGGCCGCCGCATAGATGACGCCGTCGCGCCCGGCCACCACGGCGGTAACTTCGCGCTTGGCGGCCTGGTGCAGCACGAACGGCTGGCCGTCCGGACCAATCCGCAGGATGAGGCCGCTCGGCTCCGTGCCCGCGATCACATTGTCCGCCGCATCGACGGCCAGCGAACGCACGTGCGTCTCTTCCACCTCGGCGAAAAGGGCGCCCTGTCCGCCGGGCGTCACCCGGTGGATCTGACCCGGCTCGCCCGTGCCGATGAAGAGTTCGCCCTTGCTGTTGACCGCCAGCGCCCAGATGTACTTGGTGCGGGGCTCATAAAGCAGCTCGGCTTTGCCGCCGGGTCCGATCCGGTAGACTTTGCCGTCCGGTGACGTGGCGGCGTAGAGGCGGTCCCGGCGGTCGAAAGCCAGCGCCTGGATCTCGAAGCCCTCGATCTCGGCGAAGGTCTGGGTGCTGCCGTCGGGCGCGATCTTGAAGATCTTGGCCGCGCCCCCTCCCGGACTGCCGCCTCCGGCGTAGAGATTGCCTTTGGAATCGGCCGCCAGCGCCCACAGGTAGGCGGCCGAAGTATCGAGAAGCTGCCGCACCTCGGGCGCCAGCATCAGGCGGCCGTCGCTGCGCAGGGCCAGGCCTTCCAGCGTGCCTTTCTCGAAGTCCGCCGCGGAGGAATGTTCCCAACTGCGGGTCTCGACGGCCGAGGCGGTTGCCGCCAGCGCCGCCAGGGCAGCGGCCATTCGGATCAGACTGTTCATCGAGGGCGATTTACCTCACTTTGATGGCGAGCGCGTAGCTGCCGGTGATCACCTGGTCGAAGGGGATCGACATCTGCTCCTGGACGCTTTCGCCCCAGGCGACGAAGCGCCGGTTGCCCGTGCGGCCTGTCTGCATGACGTTGGCCACACTGGCGGGCAGGCTGGGCATCGACTTGTCCTCATAAAACAGCGTCGGGCGCGCCTGCACCAGCGAGACGTAGAGCTTGTTGTTGCTGCGTTCCTGGTTGAGCAGCGAGACCGTTTCCGGCAAGTCCATGAAGCGACTGGCCATGGCCGCGGCGCTCTGCATGCGGTTGAGCGTCTCGGCATCGCTCAGCAGAACCTTGTGGGTTCCCTGGGGTAGCCCGGCCGGAATCCGCACGGTGAAGTCCCGCTCGATGCGCTCGCCGCGATACGGCTGAAGGAAGACCTTTACGGGGACCTCCGAACCCGGCGCCACCTCGGTGAGGGCGGCCCAGGCGGTCTCGATGGTCGCCACGCGCCGCTCGGGCAGCAGGTCGACGGTGGCGTTGACGCGCTTCAGACGCGGCGTCTTGATGGCATTCAGGAACAGCCGGTTGAACTTGTCCCCCCACCATCCGGCCAGCAGCATGGGCGCCGGCACGGGAAGTTCGCTTGCCGCCTGCATGGTGGCCAGCGAGAGGCTCTGCTGGCCGTCCAACTCCACCTCGCCGCTCAGCCGATAGGTGACCTCCTCGGCAAACTCGTTCAAGCCGGCGATGGAGTTGAACAGCGTCACCATCATCAGGTAGGGCGTCCATTTCTGCTGCACGAAGACGTGGAACCGCAGATCTTTCTCTTTGCGGACGGCGCCCTGGCGGTCGAAGGCCCGCACCTTCACGTTGACCGGAATCATCGGCGCCCGTTCGCCGAGCACGCCCATAATGGCGCTGCGGCGGTCCTGCCGCAGCGCGCCCACGATTTCGGTGGCGTTAGCGAACTTGTTGGGCTGGTAGGCCGAGGAGAGAACCATCAGCACCTCGGCGCGGCTCATGGGCATGTCCACGGGGCCGAGGTTGAAAAACGAGTGGCCGAAGGCGAGCACCCGCCTGCCGTCGTTATAAGTCACCGTGCCCAACCCGGAGATGCTCATGTCGCCTGAGACCAGCACGCCGGCCACGGCATCGCCCGGCTGAAGCGCCCGCTCCCAGCCCGGCGCGGGCGTCGGATCGGCCAGCGCGCCGCTTGCCCCTCCCTGCACCGCGGTCAGGCCGAGCTGCTCGAACAGCGGGCCGAACTCCCTGAGAACCGAGGGATGAAAGCCCGAGAAGGTGAGCGGCGTCTCGATGGGGACCATCACCGGATTGCGCCGGGCGAGCTCCGGCGCGGCGCCGGCGGCGACGGCCCGCGCCAGAAGCTCACCGGGCACCTCAAACGACAGGCGCGCTTGCGCCTTGTCGGGCGTGCGCGCATCCTCGGGGATCGAAAAGTCGAAATCGTTGACCTCGAGCATCAACTCGATGGGCGTGATCCCGCAGATGGCGTCCGGGGAAAAGACGCTCATGCGCAGGGCGATGGCTCCGATCAGCTTGCCGTCGACGTAGACGGGGCTGCCGCTCATGCCGCCGGCGACGTTGGTGCGCTCGGCCTTGCCGCCCAGCTTGGCCAGAATGACGTCCTGCCGGGGGCCCCAGGCGTTTTTCCACAAACCGATGATCTCCACCGGCACCGGCTCGGGCCGGCCACCTTGGAAGACGGTCCAGGCCGTTCCCTTCATGCCAGGACGAATTTCAGAAGATTTCAGAATCTCGACCGGACCGGCTTGCGGCGGCTCCAGATCCGGGGAAGCCAGGGCGGCGACTGCCACGACCAGCACCGCGGCATATCGGGTCATCATCGGGCCTCTACCCTCAAAGACAAGCCTCAAAGACAAGACTACAACCTTTCAATTTTCCGGGGAAGCGCTTGTCTCTTATTATAGCCTTCCCGGCCCGAGGCCGCCCGGCGCGCCCCCGAGGCGGTGATATGCTGGTCGGGAAGAAGGAGTACATTTTCATGGCGAAAGGGCTCTCCTGGCTCTCGCTCTTCCTTTCCCTGCTGGTCTGCTGCGGGGTTCTGGCGGCGCAGGACAAGCTGCTGGCCCGGGCGCAGCGCGCCTTCAAGCCCGTGCCGGAAACCCCGCCGCCGCTGGCCGACAATCCGCTCACCCCCGAGAAGATCGAGCTCGGCAAGATGCTCTATTTCGACCCGCGACTGTCGTCAAGCTGGCTGATCAGCTGCAACACCTGCCACAACCTCGCCCTGGGCGGCGTGGACTTGCTCGAGACCTCGATCGGCCACGGCTGGCAGAAAGGTCCGCGCAATTCGCCCACGGTGCTCAATGCCGTCTTCAACCTGGCCCAGTTTTGGGACGGGCGGGCCAAGGATCTGAAGGAACAGGCCAAAGGGCCGGTGCAGGCGGCGGTAGAGATGAACTCGACGCCGGAGCGCGCCGTCAAGACGCTCAAGAGCATACCGGAGTATGTCGAGCGGTTCAAGAAAGCCTTTCCGGGCGAGATCGGAAGAGCGTCGTGTAGGGAAAGAGTGTAGATCTCGGTGGTCGCCGTATCATTAAAAAAAAAAAA
>ENA-ORXB01003366-ORXB01003366.1-sediment-metagenome-genome-assembly--contig:-NODE-3366-length-11266-cov-12.347127_pt1 | contig 11266 bp, 10 predicted proteins | sample MGYA00237863_ERZ511475 | MGnify/ENA primary metagenome ERZ511475 (study PRJEB26305, sample SAMN06343858) | sediment metagenome | isolation source: hot spring sediment | place: Canada: British Columbia...
GCTTCCTTGTACTCCAGGGGAGCCTCGGACTCCAGGGTGGCGATGAAGCGGGTGCCGATATAGGCACCATCCCCCAGGGCCAAGGCGGCGAGGAGCTGCCTTCCCGTGGCGATGCCCCCGGCGATGAGCACGGGCACCCCGAGTTCCTCCCTAAGCCAGGGCCCGAGGACAAAGGGGCTCACCATCCCGGCATGCCCCCCAGCCCCAGCGGCCACCGCCACCAGGGCGTCGGCCCCGGCCTCCACCGCCTTTCTCCCGTGCCTTAAACCCACCACATCGCACCAGACCACGCCGCCATAGGCCTTGACCCGCTCCACCACCCGGGTGGGGTCCCCCAAGGAGGTGACCACCAAAGGCACCCTTCGCTCGGCCACCGCCTCCAGGTCCTCCTCGAGGCGGGGATTGTCCTTAAGGATGAGGTTCACCCCGAAGGGAAGCCCTGGGGGAAAGGTCTCCAAAAACTCCCGAAAGCCAGCGTGGGTACGGAAGTTGAGGCTGGGGATGACCCCGATGGCCCCCGCCTCGGCCACCGCCTGAAGGAGCCTGGCCCCGGAAACCAGGAACATGGGGGCGGCCACGATGGGATAACGGATACCCAGCATGCGGGTGATGACGGTCTCCATGGGGGAGATTTTACCGGGTTCAAGGATAATCATGGGGTGGAACCGGAGCGCTCCCTAAAGCTCTCCATATGGGAAGGCGTCTTGGCCATCCTCTTCCTCAACTGGAGCACGGGGGTGATCGTCACCGGGTATGCCCTGGCCCTGGGCGCTTCCCCCCAAGCCTTGGCCCTTCTGGGAGCCCTTCCCTTCCTGGCCCAGCTCCTAACCCCCCTGGCCCTTTCCCTGAGGGGAAGCCGCAAGGCCCTGGCGGTGCGGCTCAACTTTTTGGCCCGGATGCTCTTCCTGCCCGCTACCCTGGCCGCCTTTTTGCCGGAAGGCTTGAGGGTGCCAACCCTTCTTCTTTTTGCCGGCCTCTCCCAGCTTCTGGCTGCCCCGGTGGGGGTCCTCTGGCTCTCCTGGATGGCGGACCTGGTGGCCGAGGAAAGGCGGGGACGCTACTTCGGCTTCAGAAACGCCCTCTTGGGCCTGGTGGGCACCCTGGGGAACCTCATGGGGGGTATGGTGGCCGATCGCCTTCCTTCACCCCTGGGCTACCAGGTTGTTCTCCTTCTGGGGGTGGGGGCCGGGCTTCTTTCCGTCTTGCTGCTCCGCCTCCAAAGCGAGCCTTCGGAATCCCCCGCCCCTCCCGCCCGAAAGGCTCTCGGGATCGCCTGGCAGGACCTGGCCTACCGGCGCTACCTGGGCCTGGTTTTTCTCTGGTACGGGGCGGTCATGGTGGGAGGACCCTACGTCATCCCCTACTTCGTACAGGTGGGTGGTCTCTCCATGACCGAGGTGGGTCTTTGGACGGTGATCTCCGCCTCAAGCGGCCTCCTCTTCGGACCCATGTGGGGCCGGATGGCGGACCGGGAAGGCCACAAGGCCGTCCTCTTCCGCACGGCCATGGTGGCAGCCTTGATGCCCCTCCTCTGGCTTTCGGGGTCCAGGGCCTTTCCCTGGCCCATATGGCTTTCCGCCCTTGCCGATGCCCTGGCCTGGAGCGGTCTCGGAACCGCCTTGGCCAATGCGGCCTTGGCCCACGCCCCCAGGGAAGCCAGAAACGGCTACCTGGTCCTCTTCTGGCTGGCCCTGGGCCTGGGAGGGCTTTTGGGAAGCCTGCTGGCGGGAAGCGCCGCCAGCCTGGGCCTGGGGCCAAGCCCTTACCACTTCCCCATCCTCCTTTCCCTAGCCTTGCGCCTTGGGGTGGCCCTCCGCTTACGCAGACTCTAACCCCTTGCGCCGCATCTCCCCCCAGACCCCCCGTTTCCGCCAGACCTGGAAGGTGGCGAGAAAACGCTCCCAGGCCAGGATCTGGCGGTAGCCCAGGCCCTCGAGGATCGCCAAGAGTAGGAGCGCCAGACGGTCCCTTAGCCGGGGATAGCGCTTGAGGAGCAAGGTCTCCATGCCCACCGCCAGCTGGGAAAGAAGCACCCCGTAGGCCACGGCCAGGAGGAAGAAGAGGAAGGCAAACTCCGCATTGAAAAGGCCGAGGAGGTAAAAAACCGGGAAAAGCACATACCCCAACACCTCCACCACCGGGGCCAGGGCCTCGAAGAGGACGAAATAGGGCATGGCCAGAAGGCCGAGCCGGCCATACCGGGGGTTGAAGAGCATCACCCGGTGGTTCCAGAGCACCTCCCATAGCCCCCGGTGCCAGCGGTTCCGTTGCTTCCTAAGGGTGGCCCAGTCTGCGGGCACCTCGGTGTAGCAGATGGGATCCGGGGTGTACACGATGCGGTACTCCCGCCCCTCCTCCCGGGCCCGGCGGTGCAGGCGCACCACCAGCTCCATGTCCTCCCCCACGGTATCCGTGCGGTACCCCCCAACCCTCAGGGCCTCCTCCCGGCGGAAAAGGCCAAAGGCTCCCGAGATGATGAGCAGGGCTCCCATGGCGCTCCAGCCCGCCCGGCCCATGAAAAAGGCCCGGGCGTACTCCACGATTTGCATCTTCTCCAGAAAGCCCCGGGGAAGGTGCAGGGCCTCCACCACACCCTCCCGCACCACCGCCCCGTTTAGGGGCCGTATGGTCCCCCCCACGGCCAGGACGCGGTCGTCCTCCAGGAAAAGCCGGCTCGCCCGCAGGAGGGCCTGGGCATCCAGGAGGCTATCCGCATCCACGGCGCAGAAGAGGGGGTAGCGGGCCAGGTTGAGCCCGGCGTTTAGGGCGTCGGCCTTGCCCCCATTCTCCTTGTCCACCACGATGAGGTTGGGGTAGACCAGGGAGCGGTAGACCGCCCGCACGGGCTTGGTGGGAAGCGCCCGGCGGTAGACCCATTCCACCTCCACCAGGCGGAAGGCCTCCTTGAGCACCTCCAGGGTCCGGTCCTTGGGCCCATCCGCCACCACGATCACCTCAAACTCCGGGTAGTGCAGGCTCAAAAAGGAGCGCACCGAGTGGGCAATGGTCTTCTCCTCGTTGTAGGTGGGCACCAGGATGGACACGGGCAGGTAAGCCTCCCGTTCCAAAAGGTCCTTCAGGGAGAGCTCGGAAAGCTCCCGGGCGTAGCGGGCCACCATCCCTAGGCCGAAGAAGGCGAAGAGGGCATAAAAGAGGTTCAGGAGGGCGAAATACCACAGGATCACCACCTGGTACAGGAACAAAAAGTCCAGGAGAAGGTTCACGCCGCCACCCGCAACACCTGCTGGGCCATGGCCCGGCCAAAGGGGTCGGGGTGGCCCTCCGCCGCCCGGGCCAGGAATCCCCTATTCATCAGCAAAAGTCCTTCCGCCGCCGCCCGGCGCACGTAAAAGGAAGGGTCGGAAAGCGCCTTCCACAAAGCCCGCTGGGCCAGCTCGTTCCCGAGAAGGGCCATGAGCCGGGCGGCGTGGGCCCGCAAGAACTCCTGCTGGTCCTTCAAGGCCGCCAGCAAAAGCCCCTCGTACCCCTTGGGTGGGTAGCGCATGCGGTAAAGAGCGCGCATGGCGGCAGCCTTAAGCTCCGGATCCGGATGATCCAAAAAGGGAAGCACCCTCTCCGCCAACGCCACAAGCTTAAGCCGGCCAATGGCCTCCAGGGCCGCCCACACCTCTTCCCTTCCACCCCGGGAGAGGAAGGCCTCCACCACAGGCGTCGCCCGCTCCTCCAGAAGGAGGAGCACCTCCAGGAGGGCCCCGCGGGGCAGGCCCGCCTCCAGGAGAGCTGCCGCCAGACGTCCAAGCCCCTCCCCCCGGGCCACCCGGGCCCCCGCCCGGGCCGCCCCCAGGCGCAGCACGGGATCCCGATGGGAAAGGTAGGGGAGGATGGCCTCCAGGGTTTCCGGCAAACGGGCCTGGGCCAGGGCATCCAAAGCCTCCAGCCGGGCAGGCCGGGAGGCCCACCGGCTTTTCAGAAGACGGATCCAGTGGGGATAAACCTGGCGGAGCCAGTCGGCTATCCGCTCGGAGAACTCCCCCTTGAGCATCTCCCGGAGGTTCAAAAGGGCCTCGAGGGCCGGGCGGGGCCAGGGAGGAGGCGGGGGCGGCTCCTCGTTGAAGAGGGCCTCGGTGAACCGGGCCAGCCAGTCCTCGTAAGCCTTGCGGTCCAAACGCTCCTTGCTGGCGGTGTAGGCGTGGTAGAGCAGGATGTACGCGGAAAGGAAAGTGAGGGCCAGCCCCGTAAGGACCAGGGCCTGGAACAGGGCCCGGTAGGCCACCGGCGAGCCGAGGAGGTTAAAAATCCGCCCCGAGAAGGCCACCACCAGGCCCCCAAGGGCCAGGGCCTCCAGAAGCACCACCAGAACCACCAGGAGGGCATAAAGCCGCTCACCGCGACGCCACATAGCGCTCCAAGCGCTTCAGAAGCTCCCCGGGGCTGAAGGGCTTGGTGAGGTACTCCTGGACCCCCAGGGCCTGGGCCTCGGCCACGCTCCGCTCCTGCTTCAGGCCGGAGAGAACCAAAACGGGGGTGTTCCTCTTCAACTCCCTTCGCAGGTAGCGCAAAAGATCCAGGCCCGAGCCGCCGGGCACGTTGATATCCAGGACCACCGCAGCCCAATCCTTACCCAGGGCCTCCCTGGCAGAAGCATAGTCCCCAGCGATAAAAACCTCGTACCCTGCCCGGGTTAAGGCGACTTGCAACAGCTTGGCCACGGTAACGTCGTCCTCAACCACCAGCACGGGCCTCATTCCCGCATCAAGGTAACCGAAGGGTGTGAAGGCCCTGTGAAAAACTACGGGGTACCCAGGACGCGGTTGAGGAGTTCGGCTACCTCGGGATGGGGACGAAGACGGAGCTCCTCCCGCAAAAGAACCCTGGCCTCCTCCCTTCTGCCCTGCTCCAACAAGGCCTTGGCCAGGGTAAACCGGGCCAGGGGGTAAGAGGGCTCCACCGCCAGGACCTGCCGGGCAAGGAGCTCCGCCTCCTTAACCCGCCCCAGGACCAGAACCACCTCGGCAAGCCCCCAGCGGGCATCCAGGTTCCCCGGGTCCCCGGCCAGAACCAGGCGGTAACTCGCCTCCGCCTCCCCGTAGCGCTTCATGTGGTAAAGAAGCCTGGCGTAGCGGACCCGGATGTCGGGGCTGTCCAGGAGGGCCAGGGCCTTCTCGTAAAGGGGCTTGGCCTCCCCGTGGCGGCCCTGCAGGTAAAGGGCGAAGGCCAGCTCGCCCAAGGCCTCCGCATCGTCCGGGAAAGCGGACACCGCCCGGCGCAAGAAGGCTTCCGCTCCGGCTGGGTCCTGGGGAAGCCGCTTCCTGCCCTCGTAGAAGCTTTTCCGCTCCCTGAAGGGCACCGGGTCCGAGGGGTAGCCCTCGAGGCCCACTTCATCCAAGGCCATGGCCCGCACCTGGCTCAGGCGGTCCGCCTGGGGCAGGTAGCGGAACAGGTTGCCCTCCACCTTGGCGGAAAGGACCACCGCCTCCCCGCTCCGCACCTCCACCCGGAAGGCCCGGGTCCCCCCAGGGCCCAGGAGGCGGAAGACCACCTCCCCCTCAGGACCCGGCACGGGGCGCACCAAGGGGGCAGAAAGAAGCTTCCGCCTCACCCCCTTGCCCAAGACCGCCCCTTCCCCGGCAGGAAGGGTCTCCTGCCCCAAGGCCGCCTTCCCCCGATACAGGGAAAGCCGGGCCCCGCCTTCCCGGGAAAGGCGGAGGTGGGTCCCGGTGGGCCGCACCTGGCCTTCCGGGGTGGAAAGGGCCAGGGGCAGGGGTTTTTCCCGCACGACCTCCACCCCTCCTCCTTCCAGGCTCACCTGCACCCTATTCCCCCCACCCCAAAGGCTCCGCCAGCGCCGGGCTTCCCCCTTAGCCTCAGGGCTAAAGGCCAGCTCCAGCCCGGGAAGCCGCACCACCTCCCCCGCCGGCACTCCCCCGAAGGCCTTGGAACCCAAGGGAGCAGGGAAGATGGGCAGGCGGGCCAATGCGATCAGGGCCACCATGAGGAGAAGCAGCCTTCCCACCGGGGCCCTTTGGCCCGGGCGGGGCCTGGGCAAGAGGAGAAGGAAGGTGCTTCCCTGGCCGAGCCGACTTCTCAGGCGCACCTCCCCCCCGTGGGCCTCGAGGACCCGCTTCACCAGGGCAAGCCCAAGCCCCGTCCCCTCCACCTCCCCCCGGGTGGAGGCCCGGTAGAAGGGTTCAAAGACCCTTTCCTGCTCCTCCTTGGGGATGCCGGGGCCCGTGTCGGAAACCGCAATGCCGTACTGCTCCGGGCCCACCAGAAGGCGCACCGCCACCCGCCCCCCTTCCGGGGTGTACTTGATGGCGTTGTTAACCACGTTGAGCACCGCCTGGTACAGCCACTCCCGGTCCCCGTAGACCCAGGCCTCCCGCTTGGGCAGGATCAGGCGCAGGGCGATGCCCTTCCTTCGGGCCAGGGGGCGCATCTCCTCCGCCACCTGCAGAAGGAGGGCCTTCAGGTCCACCCGCTCGCTTCTCAGCCGAACCCCCTGGCCCAGGCGCAGGTACTCCCGGGCCTTGTCGAGGAGGTCCTGGATGCGCCGGGCGCTCTTCTCGGCAATGGAAAGAAGCTCCTTGGCCTCCTCCGGCAGGCCCTCCACCTCCAGGGTGAGCTCGAGGGCCCCGAGGACGCTCATAAGAGGGTTTTTGATCTCGTGGAGGAGAAGGCCAAGGAGCCTCGAGGTTTCCTCCTGGCTCTTCAGGAGGGCCAGTTCCCTCTCCCTAAGCTCCAAAACCTCCCGGAAGACCTTAAGGAGAAGCCGAAGCGCCTCCCTGACCTCTTGCGAGGGGGGTGGCCCCTCCCAGTAGAGGGCGATCTCGCTCTCCTCCCAAAGCCTCTCCCCCCTCAAGGGCCCTTCGGGAAGGACCTCCCCCCGGAAAAGGACCCGCACCGGGTAGCGGCGGAGGACCTCCGCCAAAAACCCCAGGTCGGCGGGCAGGGCTTTTACCATCGGGGTAAGGCTACTCCAAGGCCTTGAAAGCCCTGTGAAAGGCTAAGGCCTTGGGGCCATCACCACCAGGAGAAGGGCGGGGTTGGCCGATTCGTTCCGCACCCCGTGGGCCTCCCCCGAGCGGGCCAAAGCCGCCATCCCCGGGACCAAAAGGGCCTCCTCATCCCCGATGCGCACCACCACCTCGCCCTCCAGAACGTAGTACACCTTATCGGAGCCCTCGTGGGCGTGCACCTTCTGGGCCTGGCCCGGAAGAAGGGCGTAGAGGTCAAAAAACATCTTATCCGAGGAAAAGACGGGGATTTTCGCCATCTTTTCCGGGTTGTACTGAACCAGACTCTTCAGGTCCTTGATCTCCATGCCCTCAAGTCTACTTGACGGGAAAGAGGTGGCGCACTAGACTAACCTTTGCGCGCCGGGGAGTAGCGCAGCCTGGTAGCGCACACGCTTGGGGTGCGTGTGGTCGTCGGTTCAAATCCGGCCTCCCCGACCAAAAGTCCCCGCCCACACGGGCGGGGTTTCCTCTTTGAGGACCCCTTGCGGTCCTGGATCCTCACCCTGGCACGGCTGGGTGGGGTAGTTTACGCCCGGCCCACGGTGCCCATCAGCTCAAACTTCTCCCGGATCACCTGCTTGAGGTAGTCCCGGCCCCTGCCGATGATCTTGCGGGGGTCGAACTCCTTGGGGTTCCCCATCACCACCTCGCGGATCCCCAGGGTCATGGCCAGGCGCAGGTCGGTGTCGATGTTGATCTTGGCGATGCCGTTGGGAATGGCCTTTTTGATGTCCTCGTCGTGGATGCCCGTGGCCTCCTTGAGCTCGGCCCCCGTGGCCAAGAGCTTCTCCTTAAGCCAGGTGGGCACCCCGCTCGCCCCGTGGAGCACCAGGGGGATGGAAACCCGCTTGCTGATCTCCTCGAGGCGCTTGTGGTCGATGTAGGGCCGGCCCTTCCCCTTGTAGGCCCCGTGGCTGGTGCCGATGGCGATGGCCAGGTAGTCGATCCCCGTTTCCGCCACGAAGCGCTCCGCCTCATCGGGGTCGGTGAGGAAGGCCTCCGCCTCGGACACCTGGATGTTGTCCTCGATGCCCTGAAGCCGGCCCAGCTCCGCCTCCACGCTCACCCCCACCGCATGGGCCGCCTCCACCACCTTCTTGGTCTCGGCCACGTTCTCCTCAAAGGGATGGTGGCTGGCATCGATCATCACGCTGGTGAAGCCCGCCCTCAGGGCCTGCATCACCATCTTGAAGTCGGCCCCGTGGTCCAGGTGGAGGACCACGGGCACCTTGGTGCGGCTGGCCATGTCCTTCACCAGGTTGGCCAGGTTCTCCATCCCAGCGTACTTCCTGGCCCCGTCGGAAACCTGGATGAAGACCGGGGCCCTTAGCTCGTCGGCCACCTCGAGGATGGCCTGGGTAATCTCCAGATTATTGGTGTTGAAGCTAGGAACCGCATAGCCTTCGCGCCGCGCCTTGTCCAAAACCTCTTTACCTGTCACCAAGGGCATAAAGCACCTCCTTTAGCTCCTTAAGGTTATCAGCCACAGGCCGCCCATTGAAAAGAGCGCTTCCCGCCACGGCCACATCCGCACCCGCCCGGTACACCTCGGCCACGGTATCCCGGTTCACGCCCCCATCCACCTCAATGAGGCAAGAGGGGTTCAGCCTATCCCGCATCTCCTTGAGCCGGCGAAGCCTTCCCGTGGAGGTGGGGATGTATTTCTGCCCCCCAAACCCCGGGTTCACGCTCATGAGGAGGGCCAGGTCCAGCTCAGGCAACAGGGGCTCAAAGGCCTCGAGGGGCGTGGCGGGGTTGATGGCAAGCCCCGCCTTCTTCCCCAGCTCCTTCACCTTCTGCACCGCCCGGTGGGCGTGCGGGGTGGCCTCGAAGTGGACGGTGATCACATCAGCCCCAGCGCGGGCGAAGTCCTCCAGGTACCTCTCCGGCTGCACGATCATCAGGTGCACGTCCAGGGGCAGGGAGGTCACCCGCCGCACCGCCTCCACCAGAAGGGGCCCGAAGGTAAGGTTGGGAACGAACACCCCATCCATCACGTCCAGGTGGATCCAGTCCACCCCTGCCGCCTCGGCTTCCTCGATCTGGTCCTTCAGCCTCGCCAGGTCCGCCGTGAGGATGGAGGGCGCAAACTTGAGCATCCTTTCCCCCTAGGCCACCCGCAGGTGCCCCCGCTCGATGGCCAGCTCCCGCATCTTAACCAGATAGTAGGCGATGATGAGCTGGGTCAGGGCCAGGGGGTAGCTCTGCCCCGCCTTATCCCAGAAGGTACCCACCAGGCTGGGGTCGAAGTGCTGGGCGTGGTGGCCCAGATGGTCCCAGATGATGCGCTCAAAGGCCTGGGCCTGCTCGGGGGTCACGTTGCCGGTGATGTCCAGGATGTCCGCCTCCTTCCGGGTTTCCAGGCGGACCAGGGCCTCGTCCTCGTAGGCGGAGTGGAGCACCTCGGAAAGATCCAGGCGGGGCAGGGTGTGCTTGAGGGTGATCCTCACGTTCAGGGTGCTGGGGTTTTCCGGATCGTAGCCCGCTGGCCGGTAGAAGCGCACAATGATGTCCGCATGCTCCTTCTGCGGCCAGATAAAGGCCCGGGAGTCGGGCATGCGCCTTTCGATGTCGGCGATGACCTCCTCCGGGGTGTAGCCCCGCTTGGCCACATCCCGCTTCACCTTCCACTCCCGCCTGAGTTCCTCCTCGGGGTCCAGGTAGACGGTGAGGTGGTAGCGGCTCCTCAAGGCCGGGGAAAAAAGGGTAAGGAGCCCTTCCAGGATCACCACCCGGGGGATAAGCCTACCCTCCTCTTCCACCGCCCGGGGGGCAGGAATGTATACCGGCGGGTCAAAGGTACCCGTGGAGTGGTTGTACACCGGCTTCAGGATGGGTTCCCCCTCGGAAAGAAGCCTCACGTGCTGCTCCATGATGTCCATGTAGTTGCACTCCGGGTTCAAGGGGGTGATGCCCAGCTCCTTGCGCTGCTTGCGGTCGTACTTGTGGTAGTCGTCCACGCAGATGTTCGTGGTGCGCTCCACCCCCAAGAGCCGGGCGATCCCCGCAGAGATGGTGGTCTTCCCCGCCCCGGAGTCTCCGGCAATCCCTAACATGAAAGGCCTATGGGGCATCTTCCTCCTCCTTTTCCTCCTCCCTAAAAACCGAGCTGGCGTAGATGTCGTCGGCGGTGATGGTCATGAGTTCCTCTGGGGTCACCGGCCCCGCCTTCTGGTAAAGGCGGTAAGCCTGCCTGAGCTTGAAGCGGTCCAGGGCGTTGCGCACGCTCCGGGCGTAGGCGAAGTTGGGAAGGCGCATGCGGCGTTCCAGGTACTCCAAGAAGGCCTTTTCCGCCTCCTCGGTGAAGCGGTAGCCCTGCTTCTCCAGCATGAGCTTGCCGATCTGGAAGAGCTCCTCGGCGCCATAGGGGGGAAACTCAATGTGGTGGGCGATGCGGGAGCGCATCCCCGGGTTCAAGGCGAAGAACTCCTCCATGCGGTCCTTGTAGCCCGCCAGGATCACCACCAGGTCTTCCCGCTGGTTCTCCATGACCTGGAGGAGGATCTCAATGGTCTCCTGGCCGTAGTCCCGCTCGTTTTCCGCCCGGTAGAGGCTGTAGGCCTCGTCGATGAAGAGAACGCCCCCCATGGCCCGCTTCAGGACCTCCTTGGTCTTGGGGGCGGTGTGGCCGATGTACTGGCCCACCAGGTCATCGCGGCTCGCCACCACCAGGTGGTCGCGGCGGATGTAGCCCAGCTTGTGCAGGATGGTGGCCATCCTCAAGGCCACCGTGGTCTTGCCCGTGCCCGGGGGGCCCACAAAGGCCATGTGCAGGGTGGGGCGATCGGCGGTAAGCCCCAGCTCCCGGCGGAGCTTGTCCACGGAGAGGTAGGCGGCGATCTCCCGGATCCTCTGCTTAACCGGCCTAAGACCCACCAGCTCCCGCTCCAGGGTTTCCAGCACCGCCTCGATCTCGGGGTTCTTGACCACCGCCAGGTTTTGGCCTTGGGTTTCCTGCATAACCCTCCTTGATTTAGCTAAGGGGCCCCGGGCACGGCCGGGACCCCCAGACCCTTGGGACTACTCCTGGTAACGCTCGCCTTCCGGCCTCATGGTGGCGTAGGCCTCGAGGGTGTACTTGAGCCTGCGCCCATCGCTCCAAAGCTGCCGGTGCAGGCGGAAGCCAGGCTCCTTCTTGGGCCGGTGGGCGATGAAGGAGACCCTTTGCGCCTGCCACATGGGGGAGGGATCGTAGCCGTTGATCTTGATGTAGTGGTTGGGGAAGGCCTCGCGGCACTTCTGGAACTCGTACATGGCCGCCGCCGCATCCTCCAGGTCAAACATGGGCA
>ENA-ORXB01003370-ORXB01003370.1-sediment-metagenome-genome-assembly--contig:-NODE-3370-length-11259-cov-4.058934_pt1 | contig 11259 bp, 10 predicted proteins | sample MGYA00237863_ERZ511475 | MGnify/ENA primary metagenome ERZ511475 (study PRJEB26305, sample SAMN06343858) | sediment metagenome | isolation source: hot spring sediment | place: Canada: British Columbia...
TGCTCTTCCGATCTCTCCGCGGCCAGGACCGAGTCCAGCCCCCCGGAAAACAGCACCAGGGCATGCCGCTTCCTGCCCGTCTTCTCTCCACTATTTTCCACGAATCTTCCTTACTCTTACATCCATTTCCTATTCGCCGCCGCCTCCCATCATGCCAGAACCTCAGGCAAAACGGAACCGACAAACCAGCACCACCGAAAAACCACGCCCGTGGATAAAGGCACCCTGTACCGCTTCAGGCAGGAGAGCTTGCTTGATGTGAAATAAAAGACGTTAAACATCCTATGGTAATACCTCCCAACCTCTCACCTGGCTATCCCTCCAACTTGCAATCGATATTCTGGCTTCCTTTCCTTTAACCCGAACCTATGAACTTACTTCTTGTGACGACACCGCAAATATGCGGCGAATAGAAATCTGCGGCCGTCATAGGGTCCCGCAATGTTAAAATTGAAATATGGAAGAAGAGCTGCATGCGGTAGACTTCGTGGATTATCACGCCATCTTCTCCGACGCCCTCACGTGCCTGGGCAAGGGGATGAGCGTATCCGATGCCCTCGACGTCTGCTTGAAGGAGCGCTACCCCCTTACTTTTAAGGAGACTAAGAAACAGGCCATCTCGATCCTTTCCTATCTCGAGCGCGAAAGGGGATGGGGCTCGGTGAGGGCCTTGCGGGAGCTGGCGGCCAGAGCGGAGTTGGCCGAGGAGATTCGCTCCATGCGGGGATGCGAGGAATCAGGGCGAGGTCTTGAAGAAACACGCCGACCCGATGTCATCGCCGATTATCCCCAGGTTTTCTCTCTCGCCTTGCGCAAGCGCCAATCCGGCTTTTCTCTGGAGGACTCCCTGGAAATGGCGGTACGCGAGCTGTACCCGCAAACCTTCCGCAAGGTAAAGGACGCGGCCTTGTTCTACATCCGGCTCGCCGCGCAGCGCCGGGGCGAGCACGAACTTCGCGCCCTACGCGACCTCGCCGAAGATCCCGGCTTCTTCGAGGAACTGGAGAAATCCCTTAAAGAATAGAGCGGCTGACCCTGAGATTGAGTAAAAGTCGCCGGAGGCATTGGTGCTCCCCTTGCGCGCTCAAGCTGCCAACAGGCGCTGCCTCAGGGGACTGTGGCTAAGATGAGAACGATCGCCGCCACTATAATCAGGATATTCACCATCCCTAAAAGAATCCCCGCCAAAGCCATGCCCTCGCCTCCAAGTTGCGCGGGGTTTTTCCTGATATGTTCCCGGGATATAAACCCCAGGATAATAGCGGCGACGGCCGGCAGTAAGGGGATAACTATATAGCTGCAAAGCGCGCAGATGAGAGAGGCTATCGCCAGGTCGTCGTTCTTCTTGAGCGCGGACCCGGGAGGGTAATATGGGGCGTAATAATAGGGTACAGGCGCCTGATAGCCTGGATATGCGGCTGGGGGTGCCTGAGGGTAAGCGGCAAGCGGCGGGCTTGCGCCGGTCTGCGGGTATTGACCCCCGTAAGCGCCGGGCGGCATGGGCATATAGCCGGCTTGCGTTCCAGGCGTTGTGCCCGCGGTTTCAGGCTTGGGGCGCGAGTGCGCGAAATCGGAGGGCGAAACGGATCCCGCTTGCCCCGTTAAAGGTGAAGCTTTTAGATCGGCACCGCAAGATACGCAAAACGCATCGTGTGGGGAAACCAGTTTCCCGCAGCGCAGGCATACTTTGGGCTCACCCCCCGCCCCGCTTTGATCCGCCATAGCCTCAGATCTCCGATTCCTTATTTTCGATATTCTGCAGCACTTCCAACAGCGACTCCACGCGCTGCGTCCTCTCCGCCAATCGTTCCTCTATGCTTCTCGAGAGCACGGTTCGGATGGTCATTACCAGCTCGCGGGGATCGAAGGGTTTGGTTACGTACTCGTCCGCCCCTCTCCTCCATCCCTCAAAAATATCCTTGTCGTCGGTACGAGCGGTGAGCATAATTATAGGCAATTTTTCGGTCGACGGGTTGTCGCGCAACCTGGCCAGGACCTCGAAACCGTCCATCTCCGGCATCATAATGTCCAAGAGGACAAGGTCCGGAAGCTCCTTCGCCAACTCCTCCAAGGCCTCCCTGCCGGAAAGAGCCTTTCTGGTCACGAAGCCGTCGATCTCAAGGATAGTGGACAAAAGGTTCACCATGGTGGCGTCATCGTCCACGATGAGGATCCTCTCGGCCATAACACAACCTCAACGAACATCATGCAGTATCATGTTTCTTATTCGGCTAGCCTGCACTTATAGTTTACCCGCTTTGGGCGCTTCTCAGCCATCTCTCGATCCGTTGGTCGGTCAGGTGTTTTGGCATGATAAAAGCCTCCTTTCTGAAAGGCATCCCCGTCTCCGGAGTCGACCCCCCAAGAGTCAGCCTTATAAGATCGGCAGCGACTGGTATAATTCCAGCGTTGGGAGCACGCCGTACATGGAGCGGCTTTGAGACGAACCCTGGCTTAAGGATGGCCGGTAAGGAGGAAGGAGATGTGCGCATGATCGCTTTCTTATGCGCGACTCCCCGTGAGCTTAACTGCCTTACCAACCTTTTGTATGAATGCCACGAAGTACCCTCTCCCGCCGGCACCCGGCTCAAGGAAGGAAGATACGGCGGGGTGGAACTCATCGCCCTCGCGTGTGGGGTGGGAAAAGCCGCCGCCGCTTCAGGAGGTAGGCATCTCATGGACCGCTATCGGCCCGAGGCACTATTCAATTACGGCGTGGCCGGCGCGCTTAAAAAAGATGTCAAAACAGGGGACCTGGTCATCGCCGACCATTCCATCAGCGGCGACGTAGGAATAGCTCACTCGAAGGGGTTTACACCCACGGGACCGGGGCTGTGCAGGGACAAGGGCTTGGTTTTCCAACCCCGATACCCATCCTCAGGCCGCCTTTCGGAACTGGCGAGAGCGGCAGCGGAAATGGCAGGCTGTCCCTATCACATAGGCCATCTCCTAACCTGCGACCAGCTGGTTCTCGATCCGGAATTGCGCAAGCATCTAGGCGAGCTCTTCGATGCCCTAGGCGTGGAAATGGAGGGAGCGGCGGCCGCCCATGCCGCCATGGGGGAGGGCCTTCCTTTCATCGCCGTCCGTGCCGTAAGCGACGAGCTGGAGTACGACTTCAGCGCGCTGGGGAAAACCCTACCCTTCGAAGGCCAGTCGAGACGGCACCTCTGGGGCAAACGCTTTCTCCTCTCCGTTACCCATCCGTCCTCGGTGGCCAAAGTGCGCGAGCTTGGCCACGGCATGGACCTTGCTTTGGCAAGCATGGCCAGGTTTCTGGAAGCCTTCCTGCACATCCTCGGAGATTTACAACACGATGCCTGAAGCTTAAACTCCTCTCACGCCATTTACTTATAGCTCCTTGCCATAAAATGCGGGCAATGCGGCCGACTTGCGGCGTTCGACAGCCCACCATTACCTTAACTGCCCGTTTTTTCTGAAGCGCGCCGAGTCAAAAGTCTTGACTCTACCCGCACTTCTGGAAAATGAACCTTCTTATATGTGCCCTTCCCGACCATGCCTCGGCATGGCAAAAAATGACGGTTTTCTCTTGGCGACGCTTAAGGTATATTATTCAGAACTGCGTTTTCAATGCAGCGGCCGGTATAGAAACTATGCAGCTTAGACTGCTGCATTCATGGTTGAATGGTTGCTTTTTTAATGCCGTAGCCAAATAAGCAGCCGATTTTGCATAGGGGAGATGAGGGTTGTGTTTACGCGAGGGGGAATGAGGATGCGAAAAGGCGCCAAGTCACAAAAACGCACGCTCTCGATCTTGGTGCCGCTTCTGCTCTTGGCCTTACTCTTAACACTGGGAGGATGCGGCGGCCAGAGCCTGGACGATTACCGTAAAGAGGTGACGGATATCAACCAGCACGCCTCCCAGCTTCTCGCCGGCTCTCCAGAGAATGCCTCCGAACATATCGATGAGGGATCGACTTTATCCACCCCTCAGCAAATAGGCGAGCTTGAGGGGATGCTGCCAGCCTTGGAAGAGGCCTTATCGGAGCTCCATGAGATCAAGGTGCCTTCGAGTTGGGAGGAATTTCACCGTAAGCTGATCGAGCTCTATCATGCCCAGATCCTCGCCCTTGAGGAGGTTCTTGCCGCGCGGCAAGGCGAGCAGGACCACCACCAAACCGCCGAGACGGAAGCGAAGGGAGAGGAACATGAACAGCAAGGGACATCCCCACACCAGGAGCAGACGGAAACGGAAGAACCCGGCAAAGCCCACTGAATAGCCCCCATAGGTTTGAACCCGGACGCTGATTACGAAGTGTATAATTAAGGCAATGGGGTTCACCTGCAAAGTTCTGGTCTTTCCGAAAGGGGGAAGATGAGCCAGAAAGACGTTTACACCCAGCTCGCCGAGCGCATCTTTATGCCAGACAGCAGGCTTTTGCCTCGGCTCTGGCGCATGATTGTGGACGAAGAGGAAGCACGCATCCTTCTCGCCACCCCGGCCACCGCCGAAGCGCTGGCGCAAGAGTTCGGCCTCCCGCTCGAAGAAATGGAAAAGAAGCTGGCGGTTCTTTTCAGGAAGGGCGTCCTTTTCAAGAAGGATAAGTCTGGGGGTATCGTCTACAGAACCTGCCGCGACGTGGCGCAGTTTCATGACGCCTCCATACTTTGGCCGGAGGCTCCCAAAGAGTACTATGACCTGTGGAAGCGCTACATGAAAGAGGAGTGGCCGGACTTCGCGAGAGCTATATCCCAGGTTCTCCCAAAACCCTTCACCCGTGTCGTACCCGTAGAGCAGCCGGTAGAAGCGCGCAACCGCATACTGGCTTGCGAGGACGTGGAGCGCATCCTGCGCGACTCCGGAAGGGTGGCCGTGACCAAGTGCACCTGCCGTCTCATCGAGGGCAATTGCGACAAGCCGGTAGAGGTATGCCTGCAGGTCGGCAAAGGGGCGGACTACGCCATCGAGCGCGGGAGCGGCCGCGAGATAGATGTGGAAGAGGCCATGCGCATACTGCGCTCTTGCGAGGAAGCGGGCCTGGTACACGTGACCATGAACCGCGCCTCCGATTCCCACATCATCTGCAACTGTTGCGGCGACTGTTGCATGACCTTCACCCTGATCTCCAAAGGCATCTCGCTTTGCGACCCCAGCCGTTTCCTTGCCCTTGTGGACCCGGGGAAATGCTCGGGCTGCGGCACCTGTCTGGAGCGTTGCTTATTCGGCGCCGTAAGCATGGCGGAGCATGATGACGCCGAAGTGAGTAGCGTCGACGCCGCCAAGTGCATGGGTTGCGGCCTATGCCAGATAACCTGCCCCGAGGGAGCCATCTCCATGAAGGCGGTGCGCGAGGAAAGTTTCATCCCCTCATAAAAGGCATCCCGCCGACAGGTCCTGTCTGCCAGATGTTTTCGCTAGACCACACCGTCACGCCATAAATGGCGCCGGCGCTTACGCCTTATAACGTTGCTAGGGGTTGTAAAAAAGGAGGCGGGGTTGCCCCGCCTCCTTTTATGCGGTAGGTTATACGTTCAGCCAAACCGCGGAGTTGGTGAGGCAGTACTCGCCTGGGCGCTCCTTGGTGGATGACCGCAAGATGACCATGTCTTCGGCCTCCTGCCACATCTCGGTGACGATGGTGTCGCCGGGGAAGACAGGCCGGCTGAAACGCACCTTGATGGCCTTGAATTTTGAGGGGTCGTTACCGCAGAACTCGCGCAGCACCGCCCGCCCCGCGTGCCCGAAAGTGCACAGCCCGTGCAGGATGGGGCGGTCGAAGCCGGCCATGCCGGCGATGGCCGGATCGATATGCAGCGGGTTGTAATCACCGGAAAGGCGGTAGATCATGGCCTGAATAGGAAGCGTTTTCATCTCCACCACCTTGTCCGGCTCACGATCCGGCGGCTCGTTTCCCGGGTCGGGGCCGCGCTCGCCGCCGAATCCCCCCTCGCCGCGCACGAAGCTGCCGAAGCGGTTGAAGAAAACCACCTCGCCCGACTCGTCTACCGTTTCCACTTCCATCTCGATGAGCGCTCCCTTGCCCTTATCGTAAACCGCGGAGATAACCGGCTTGGAGGTAAGCTTCCCCTGCACGGGGATGGGCCACTTGCGAACCTCGAGATACTGCTCGCCGTGAACCAGCATGACCAAGTTGATATCCACGCCTTCCACTCCCACCAGACCCATCAAGGCCGGGAAGGGGGGGATTACCCCAAAGGTGGGAAGAACTTCCAGGCCGTTCTCGTACACGAACTTCAGCTCGTCCGGCTCGTACCCCGCCCCCACTCCCAGGGCATAGAGAATCACGTCCCTGGGCTGGTATTCATAGGGCAGCGGAGTAAGCTCCGTTCCTATGACTTTTAAGTCGATGGGCATCTTATCAACCCCCTAACCATTTTCCGTTACCATCCCTAGCCCAGGTTCAAGTGCGAGACGGCGTTTATGGTCTGGGCCGTGGCGTTTTCCATGGGCTGGGCTCCCTCCAGGGAGACGATCTTATCTATATTTTCGTCGATCATTTCCAGGGTCACTCCCTCTTCGGGACTGAAGCGCACGCCCTGTCCCTCCACAAAAGCGGCACGGCTGTAGTAACCCGCGCCAGCCACGAAAGTGTACCCGGAGAAGGTGCACTTCTCGGAGCACGCCCACGCAACCATGGGGGCAACCAGCTCCGGCTTGAACAGCTCCAGCAGGTTCGGAGGCATGACCGTGGCCGTCATCCTGGTGCCGGCAATGGGCACGATGACGTTGGCCATGATGTTGTACTTGGCGCCCTCCTGCTTGAGCACATGCATGAGGCCTACGATGCCCATCTTGGCCGCGCCGTAGTTGGCCTGGCCGAAGTTGCCGTACACTCCGGCGGCGGACGCCGCGGAGACAATGCGGCCGTAAGCGTTCTCCCTCATGTGCGGCCAGGCGGCCTTGCAGCAGAAAAAGGTCCCGTTGAGGTGGACGGCGATCACTTTCTCGTAATCCTCCGTCTCCATCTTGAGAAAGCTCTTGTCCCGTAATATGCCCGCGTTGTTTATCAGTATGTCGATTCTTCCGTAGGCGTCCAAGGCCGTCTTGATAATGTTGGAGGCACCCTCCGGATCGGCGACGCTGTCAAAGTTGGGCACCGCCTCGCCGCCCGCGTCCTTGATCTCCTGGACCACCTTCTCAGCAGCCGTGGTTCCGGCCCCGGTGCCGTCCAGAGCCCCGCCCAGGTCGTTCACCACCACCTTGCATCCGCGGCTTGCAAGGAGTAGGGCGTACTCCCTACCCAGGCCTCCGCCGGCCCCGGTCACTACTGCAACTCGATCGTCAAATCTTATCTCCGACATAGACCCTCTCCTTTCCTTCCTCTGGGGATAGACCCCAACAGTTTCGTTCCGCCCCCTCAGGGTGTGAACCTATGGGGTTGCGTCTTCCTCATTCAAGTCCGAAGAAAACAACCCGACGCTTTACCGGCGCCAACATTATATACCCACGGGCGGTGAGGGGGCCAAATTCCCCCCGTTCTCGTCTTGCCTCGAACCCGTCAGGCATCGCCTGTCAGCGCAAAACGGCGTTAAGATATTAACATATCGTTTCTGGAGTCGCTATCTAAGCCGTATCCCGAAAATTTCCCCTTCCATCCGCGTCAGCGCCCCAAAAACCGGATGAAACATGCGCTCTTTGCGCGGCAGCGTAAGAATCGCTTCTGGCTTGCGATACGCTCGGCCTGGAACTTGCCCGCCCCGGGCATTATCCTATAATAAGCAACACCGGAGGAGGGATAGAGAAGTGCGTCATGCATATTGCCTTAGGGGGTTAGCGGATGTTTCGAGGTAAGAGTCTACAGGTTGCGCGAATTTCCTTGCCCGCTTTCTTGGTTATTTTCATGTTGCAATTCCTGATTCTACCGGGATGCGGAAACGGCAAGCGCGATCAGGTTTCGCAAGCGCCGACGGAGCTCCGCGGCCAGGAACGAGAGGTTCCCTTGAAAACACTGGCCCAGGGCGTTTCCAGCACTTACGGGCGCTTCGACGAGGTTCCGGCAAGCGACGACTTGCCGCCGGAATGCCTGGTAATCACGGACAGCGAAGAGTACGAGCGTCTGCTTTCCATCGCTTCCTTCCAGGAAACCCCGGGAGAAGTGGACTTCACACGCGAGGTGGTCTTCGCCGCCCTGCAAGGTCCAAAGAACACCGGCGGTTACGCCATCTCCATCATGCACGCCGCGCAGACGGGAACGGAGGTGAGGCTGGAGGTGGAGGTGGTGGAGCCGGATCCCGGCAGCATGACCGTGCAGGTGCAGACCAGCCCTTACCACCTGGTTACGGCGGAACGCGCCAATTTCGAGCCACGCGGCGAACTGTTGTTCGTCTTCGTCGATCTCAACGATAACCGTATAAGCCAGGAGAGCGCGGAAATATGATCCCGCCGATCCGCTCCGCAGATAACCGCCTCGGGTTTAGCTCCGCTAATAACTTAGGCCCTATAGGCCGATATACGACAAATGCAGGTCCACAATATTTTTTTAAATCTCGTAACCACCGTATCTAGTTAAAAGGAGGTTGAAATGAAGTGCGCACAATGCGGCCAGGAAGTCGAAGGAGGGGCCTTCTGCCGTTTCTGCGGCGCTCCCATGCAGCCGGCGCAGCAGGCACCGCAGGCGGAAACCGCGCCTCCGGCGCAAGCGGCAGTCACCCCTCAGGCGGCGCCGTCGGCTCCACCCCCCAATCCGGGTTCATCCGGTTCCGGTGACCTGGCCGTGACCTCTCTGGCCGGGCTGGTGCAGGACTCCCTGGAGGTGGAAAGCCCCGACGCCTTCAGCCTGCAGAACAAGAAGCTGTTGCGGGTTAATATGGCCGCCTGCGGGGGGCAGGTTCTGGCCAAGGCGGGATCCATGATCGCTTACCAGGGACAGATAGGCTTCACCAGGCAGGGTAGCGGCGGCGTGGACAAGTGGGTGAAGAAAAAGATATCCGGGGAGCAATTCACCCTCATGCTGGCTCAAGGCACCGGTGACCTTTTCCTGGCCGACGCCTCCAACGACATAGTCCTCCTCTACCTGAACAACGAGAGCATTACCGTGGAGGCGCTCAATTTGCTGGCCTTTACGCCCAGCATCACTTGGGACATCAAGATGATTAAGGGGGCGGCCGGGATGATGAGCGGCGGCCTGTGGACGGTGGAGCTGCAGGGTACCGGCTACCTCGCCCTGATCAGCAAAGGCGAGCCTATGACCCTCAAAGTTACCCCGGATCAGCCCACCTATACCGATCCCAACGCCACTATCGCCTGGTCGCAGGGGCTGGATCCACAAGTGCGCGTGGACGCCAACTTGAAGAGCCTAAAGGGCATCTTCGGTTCCACCCACGGCGAGCTCTTCCAGCTGGCCTTCCAGGGAAACGGTTTCGTGGTCGTGCAGCCCAGCGAGGTGGCGCCGAGCACCAGCCTGCAGCAACCTTCGGGAGGAGGCTCGGGCGGCGCCGGCGGCATCCTCGGCGGCATCCTCGGACAGTAGGAAGCCGCTATATCTGCGGCAAGAGGTTGGTCAACGAGCAAAGGGGCGGCCCCTTAGGACTGCCCCTTCTTGGCATCCATTAATCGCCTAGTCGCTTCGCGGTCGACTTTAAACGTTAAAGCAAAACCAACTTTCGCCACCGACCACGGCTTTTACGCTCTCTTCCGTCAATTAGAGGACTGTATCCCCAGCTTGGCCATCTCCATTTCCCGCAAAGCCTTCTTGTTGACCTTGTACACCTCGGTCAAGGGCATCTCGTCGAGGAAGGTGACGGAACGCGGCACCGCGTACTTGGCCACCTTGCTCTTCAGAAATTCCATATATTCTTCCTCGGTGACCTTGCCCTTGTACTCATCTTTCACCTGAATGAAAACCAAGACCCTTTCGCTCCCGGGCCTCTCGGGGTCGGGCACGCCTATGGTCGCCGCCACGTCGGTGGCCGGGTGCTCGTAGAGGATGTCATCGACTTCCCTGGTATACACTTTGTAACCTGAGACGATGACCATGTCCTTGGTGCGGTCGACGATGGAGAAGTACCCGTTCTCGTCCATCTTCACCACGTCCCCGGTGTGCACGAATCCCTCCTCGTCCAGGCCCTTTCCGGGCTCCGGCCAGTATCCCAGCATCCTCTGGGGGCCTTTAAGCAGCATCTCCCCCACTTTTTCCTCCTTGATGAGCTCCTCAAAGGAAAGGGGCTTGCCGGTGTCCACCTCGATCACCCTCACCTCGGTGTCAGGCACCGGAATTCCGATATTGCCCTTCTTCTCCACCTTTTCCAGGCTCTTCCTCTTCCGGGCCATGGAAGCCATAAAAGACATAAGGTTGGTGAAAAGCTTTCCGAATTGCTTGTACCCGATCATCCTGGCAAACGCCCTGTTCATGGCGGTGGACACAGGGTTGAAAAAGAGGGCGTTGCTGATCTTCATCATGGCCCTGCCGCCGAACACCTTAATGTTCGTGGAGACGTTGAAATGGGTGACCGGGGACAGCTCCGAGAGGCCGTAACCCTCGCTCACGTAACCCCCGCTCGACTCCTGGAACTTCTCCTGCACGTTGGGGGGCAGGGCGGCGGACCCCGAGATTCCGATGATCTTGGCTTTCTTCAAATCCTCTCCCAGCAACTTCATGAACTGGGTAGGCACCCCTATCTGCATCACCGGATGGTACTCGTTCATCATGGCTATCATGGTCTTGGTGTCCCGAGGATCGATCACCAGGAGCAGGGTCACGCTGTTGCTAAGCATGGTATGCATGAGGCTATGTCCGTAGCTGTGGAAGAAAGGAAGGCCCATGATTACGGACATGTTGCCCTCGAAAAGCTTGGTTATGGGGCCGAACATGGAGTTGTTCTGCAGGGCATTAGCCACGATGTTGCGGTGAGTGAGCATGCATCCCTTGGGCAATCCCGTGGTTCCGCCCGTGAAGAGCAGCGTCTCCAGGTCCTTCGCGGTATCGAAGGTAACCTGCGGCGGGACGGGTTTAGCCTGTTCAATTATCTCGGTCAGCCACTGGCCTCTGGAGAGGGGTGACCTAGTGGGTATGTTCTTGGAGTAATCGTCGACTTTGGTCACGATGATATTGGAAGAAGCCATGAATTCGGAGAGGTAATTGGCGGTTTCCAGGTGCTCGTCGAGGCAGATCAAAGCCTTGGGCGTGCTCTCGGTGAATTTATGGGCCAGAGTGTCCTTGGCCTCGAGGAAACTGCAGGGAACGTGCACCGCACCGGCCTTGGAGATCGCCGCGTCGGCCACCACGAACTGGATGGAAGTCGGCAAAAGGGTGGCCACGCGGTCGCCCTTTTCCACAC
>ENA-ORXB01003373-ORXB01003373.1-sediment-metagenome-genome-assembly--contig:-NODE-3373-length-11241-cov-4.602114_pt1 | contig 11241 bp, 21 predicted proteins | sample MGYA00237863_ERZ511475 | MGnify/ENA primary metagenome ERZ511475 (study PRJEB26305, sample SAMN06343858) | sediment metagenome | isolation source: hot spring sediment | place: Canada: British Columbia...
CGGCGAAAACTCGCACCCCGTGTCCGCGTACGTCTCCTCCCACCACTCCTCCTCGCCTACCGCCCTCTTCTTCTCCTCCATTTCCTACCTCCCCCAGGCTCGTTAGCGTGAGCAGGGCGAACCGTTCGGCTCGCGCTGCTCTCCACCGTCTCGCTCGTCTCGCTCGTCTCGCTCCACCAGCGCTCCCCCTCGTCCTCCCCTCTTCTCTCCTTTCACGGTTCCCCTGTAACGGTTTCCGAGCCCCCCCGGAAAAAACCGTTACAGCATATTTCTTAATATGCTGTAACGGTTTTTTCCGGGGCTCGGAAACCGTTACAGAAACCGTTACAGAAACCGTTACAAACCGTACCTGATACGGTTTCTGGTGGCCTGCCTCGGCTCATCGGGTCCACCACGGCTCCTCGTCGCTGGCCCTGCCCGGGTCACCCCCAGTGCCCCGCTGGCCGGGTTGGTCGTGCCCTCTGGGCCGGTCGTCCCGGGACTGGTCGTCCCGGGACTGGTCGTCCCAGGCGCGCAGGCCCCAGTACGCCTCCTTGCCGCGTCCGCCGCCGCGGGATAGCTGGACGAACAGGTTGGGGAAGCGGTGAAGGGTGAGTTTGACGGACTCACTCGAGACGCCGCCGCCGAGCGCGTCCACAATCTCGCTCACGGACTTGCTGCCGTGGGCGAGCACGTCGCGGATGCGGTCGCGAAGCGGGCGACGTTCCGCCAGCTCCGGTACCGCGCTGAGCTCGCCGCGCTGGATCACGACCGGGCCGGTGGTGCCGGAGAACGCGATCCGGAATGCGACCGGCGCCGGCCTGCGGCCGTCGTTGCTCTTGCGGCAGTATAGCCCGACGTCGGCCTCGTCGGCGTCCTCCTCCTGAACGCGCTGGACGTACCAGGTGCGCCTGGGGCGGTTGTGCCAGACCACGCTACCGAACGGCTTCTCGGAGTCTGAGCCTTTGGTGATATGCGCAATGGTGAGCGACGAAATGCTGCCCGTGCCGCCCAGGCGGCTGAGCGCGTTGAAGTACCGACTTGCAACCTCAGCACTCTCCGGTTCGCCACCGCACGCGTCCACTGCCGCGTCGACGACTACGAGCGCGATCGCCGCCTCGGCGCAGAACCGGCGGAGCGCGTCGACCTGCTCGGCGAGGGGCACGCCCCCACCAGGCCAGTAGTAGATCGGTAGTCCCGGCGGCACGTCGTCGAGCCCAAGCCCCCGACAGAGCCGCCCGATCCGAAGGCGGAACTGTGCCTCACTCGTTTCGTAGTCCACGTAGAGGACCGGGCCCTGCCGCGCCCGGTAGCCGCAGAACGGTCTGCCCGTCGCCACCGCCAGGGCCAGGCCCAGCGCGAGGTAGGTTTTGCCTGAGGAGCCGTCGCCGAACAGCACGGTCGGCGCCCCCTCAGGCAGGAGCAGGTCGACCAGGAACTGCGGTTCGCCCGGGTCGAGGATCTGGTCCACCCGCACGGCTCGTTCCTGACTGCCCCAAGCCCGCCGCACGAGACTCGTCGCCACGGCCAGCACAGCCGTCCAGCCGTACTCACGACCGTAGAGCGCGTCCAAGTCTCGGCGTAGGTCGGTGCGTTGCGAACCAGACAAGAGGTTGAGGCGCTGGACGAGCGGCTCGGCGCCGTGTACCGAGCCGTCTACCGAGCCGTCTACCGAGACGCAGATCTCGGTCTCCAGCTCCTTGCGAGCGGTCTGTTCCACGTCGCGAAACTCGATCGTGACGCAGCCGGCCGGCGTCGGCACCCGCACCCGGTAACTGTCGCGACCGAGCGCCACCAAGTCCGGCCGCGCCGGCGGGAGGTCGGCGAGCAACGCCTCGGCCGTCCCACCGGCGGCGACGTAGTCGGCGGCGTCCCCTTTGGGTGGGAGCGGCGGGGTCAGAAAGCGCACGCTCCGCGCGAGACCGCGGAGCGCGACCGCAAGGCGGTTCATGTACTCCCGCCCGGCCGGGTCATTGTCCGGCCATAGGATCACGTCCCTGCCGGATAGCGGCGCGAGCTGCGCTGGCGCGAACCGGCGCGTGCTCGCGCCTCCTGGGTGGCACACGGCAAGCAGCCCCAGCGACCGCGCCGCCAGCGCGGCCTTCTCGCCCTCCACGACCACTACCGGCTCGTCGGGGCGCTCGGCGAGGAGCTCCACGCCCCACAGGGCTAAGTCGTCGAGGTTGATTCCGTCCAGACCCGGCCAGCCAGGCTCGCCCAGCCGGCGCCAGCGGAAGGTCTTGCCGTCCGGGCCCTCCCAGCGCCCCTTCTGCGCCACCACTGGCCCGGCCGGTTCGCCGGCTGCCCGGTAGTCGTATACTGCGACCGGAGGCCCGGCGGCCTGGGAGGGTCCCGGTGCGAGGTGCGCCGCTGACCCGTTGCGTGACGGCGGGTTCCACAGGTTCCACAACCCGCGCGATTTGAGCGCGTCGATCACCGCCTGCTGGGAGCATCCCCGCTGGCAGTGCACTACCACGGGCTGGCGGTCGCCCGCGCGGAGCGTGAGCGACGGGTGCGCGTCGTCGTGGGCCGGGCAATGAACGTTCGGGCCACGCGCGCAGCCGCAGCCGCTCCGGCCGCAGCGCAGGGCTTCTCGTATCGCCGCTATCGCCGCGACCATCACGCCTCTCCTTCGTTTCCTGGTTCTCCCTGGTCGACGTCCTTGGGCAACGTGGTGGTCCAGCCTTCCGGCGCGGTGCAGAGCGAACCGTCCGGCAGCCGGTGCCGCCATGGCGTGAGCGCGCCGTCCTGGCCGAGGCGCGCCATCGGGTAGGCGTTGTGGCCGTGCGGGCAGGTGGCCAGCGCGCGGTAGTAGGTGCCGGCTTTGGGCGAGTGGTGCCGAGTCGCATGGACCCGGCCGTCCACAAGATAGACCTCAAGAGACACCCCATCACCGGCCGGAACGTGCCCGACAGGCTCCACCGCCACGCGGCCGATTTCCGTTCCGCCTAGTGCTCGGATGGCTGCTGAGAGCCCACCGTCCTGCCCACCGCCCTGACTCCGCCCGGCTGGTGCCGTCCCCCTGGCACCAGCCGGGCCGGGACCCGTGGCGCCGTGGGCAACTGGCGCGGCCGAGGGTGGTGTGCGTGCTGGCCCCCCTGGCCCCCGGGGCCTACCCACCCCCGGTGCCGGGGAGCTGGTCGCGGCACCGAACTCATGGTCCTCGCAGAACTGGGTGCCATACCCCAACGCCGCGAGTGCCCGGCCCAGCGCCTTGGTCTCCGCCTTCTCTAGGTAATCGCCGAAGTCCTTCAGCTCCTCCTGACCCCAGCCGGTGGCCGAGCCGCCGCCCGGAATGGTGACCTTGGCCTTGAACACCGCCATGGGCGGGTCCTTCTCCCAGTGCACCAGCTCTGTTTCGATGGCCGCATCCGGGTGCTCGGTGCGCAGCCACGAAAGCCGCCACTTCACTTCCAGGTAGTCGCCCTTGCCCAACTTGCGCAGGTAGCGCGTCGGGTCAAACCGCCGTTCGTTCCGCTCATTTCGCTCCTCACCGCTCACGGTTCCCTCCTGTCGTCGCGCGCCATGGGGCCAGGGTGATCGCCACGCCGGGGCCCACCCCCGGCTCGACCGGCAGCGCCTCCACCAGCAGCCACCGCACCTGCCGGTCGTCCCACATCGCCGGCGCCAACCCGTCCCGCCAGCCAACAGCTTGTAACGCGTCAAGCACACCCTATGGGTGTCAGGAGAGATTTTGCGAGGCGGTGCGGAGCCGGTGACTGCTCCGGTCCGCACCGCGCACCAGATGGGTCCCCTCGGCACGCTTCCAACCTGACGGTGTGCGTTCTGGCTGGAGGTCACGCGCCGTGAGCCCGTCTGCACGATAGAACCGGCCACAAAGCAAGCAACTCCAGCCCGGTGGAGCTCCAGGCTCACAGTCAATCAGTAGTCGTCCTCGGCACCGCGGGCAGACGCGCATCGCAACGCTCCCTCCTTCGCCCTGCACCCTGTCAGTTCTCACTGCCACAGCGGCATACGCCGCGCGGAGGGCCCTGATCCGGGCCGTGTAGGACGCGCGCAGGCGCTCCTGGTGCGCGTCCGCACCCCTGGCAGATGCCGTCCGCGCGTCCAGCCGCTCCAGCTCCACCGCGAGGCGCGTGATCAGCGCCTCCACGTCGGCCAGGCCCAGCGCCAACGCCGCCGCCTGGTTGACCTGTCAGGCGCGGTCGCGGGTCCGCCCGCCCGGCAGAGCCGGGCCCCCGTCCGACCCCACCACCGGGTCGGCCAACGCCGGCATGCCGGCCAGCGCGGTCGCGCCCACCACCCGCCCCGCCTCGTCCCGCACCAGGTCGGCGGGGCAGACCACGTCCCACCGACCCATGGCCCAGGCCGCCTGCGCGGCCAGGGCGGAGGCGAGGTACAGCACGCCCGCCTCCGGCGCCGGGAGCCCCTCCACCGGTCCGAACTCCTTGACCACAAGCGGGACGGTCACGTCCCGCCGGTCGTGGAGGGTCACGCTTGACACCTGCCGGGTCGTCTCCTGGCAGCGCGCCACCGTCCCCGACGGGGGAACGGTCAGCGTGCCGCCCTGGAACACCAGTTGTACCTCGTGGGGGGTCAAGTTCACCAACCGCTTCACCAACCGCATGGAGCTCCTCCTACGTCATCACCCGCGTGGTCCGCCGCACCGGCCCGCCCGCCGCCACCAGGCCCTCGACCTGGGCGCAGGGGATGCACAGGTACCACCAACCGTCGTGACGCCCCGCGCGCAGGTCTCCGTCCCACAGCAACTTCGCCTGCGCCGCCAGGTACGGTTCGCCGAGGCCGATTGGCCCGCCGTGGCGGTCGCACCGGCGGCTCCGCCGCCGGTTGCGCCGCACGCTGCTGGTCCAGATCACCTCTTGCCGCTCTTGCCGCTCTTGCCGCCAGCCCGCCATCACCACTCTCCTCAACCGTGGGTTTCCACCCACCGCCTGCGGCACGGCCTATCGGCCGTACAACAAGCAGTTCGCGCACTCGCCAGTCCGGGGTTCCAGCTTCGTCGTGATCTCCGTCAGCTCCATCAGCTCGAACATGGCGCCCTCCTACTGCCTGTTTCCTCACTTCACTTCCCCACTTCACTTCCCCAGTTCACTTCCGCCGTGAGCGCTGGTTCAGGCGCTCCCTGATTCCGCCCAGCACGTCGACGGCGGAGCTGTAGTGCTCGTACACCCGCACCAGCCCCCAGGTGCCGCCCCGGCGTTCCCATAACTGCCAGGGCTGCAGCCGGCAGGCGCGACAGAACCGCACCTGCCAAGCCAGCGGCTCGCACGTTAGCGTGTCGATGGTCACGGCTTTGTGTTCTTGGCTCGCCATCTTCTACGCCTCCGCCTCCGGTGACCCTGGTGTGGGAGCGGCCACCGCCTGCCGAAGCAGCGGCACCAGGTGCTTGGCTTCCCACCGCCGCCAGCAGGCGAGACGATCTGCGCACAGCAACCGGTACTGGTACCCGCGTCCACCGACGCGCTCCCATGCCCAAATCACTTCGCCTTCGGCCGTCGCTCCCCGGTGCCCGCAGTGCTCACACACCCGTACTTGTTCCTGTTCCAAGTCCTCTCGGGGCTCTGGTCGATGGATCAGAGCCATGGTCTCCTCCTCCTCACGGGATTGCTGCAATAGAGCGGGGCGCCCGCTGCCGTGAGCGCCACGAAGTGGCCGCAATCCGGGCAGTAGGCCGTCGGCGCACCCGGGTCACGGCGCAGCACACCCGGGATGTGCGCCCCGGCGTGCCGGCAGTGGCACCGCTCACCAGTCTCGATCACCTCGGTCGTGTTCCGCTTGCGTGCCCGTGCCATCGTGCTCCCTCCGTTCTCCGCTTCATAAGCGCACTAGAAACGTTCTAGGTACACCGCTAGCGCGTCCACCGCGCGCCGCACCACCGCTGACACCGAGCTGTGGTCGCGCCGCGCGCGCTCCTCCAGCCAAGCCGCCTGCTGTGACGTGAGCACCACCGTCCGGCGTACCCACCGCCCTGCCTCGCCCTTGTCGGCGCGCTCCTGCCGCTCCTGCACCACGTCACCGGTCCGCAACCTGTTCACCACACTCACCACCCTGTCGCTCGTCTCTCCCGGTTCCGTTCTCCCGGTTCCACCCCAAGTATGCACTATTCACACCACGAGTGCAAGCCCCTGGGCGTAGATTTTCCTGAAAATTTTTGTTGCCCCGGCGGTGGGTCGAGAGGTCGAGAGGTCGGGAGGGAAGGCAGGGAAGGCAGGGAGGGCAGGGCGCGCGCACCAATGGCGGCCGCGCCCTGGTAGGCGAGGGCGAGGGGACAGCGCAGGCGCAGGCACAGGTTCAGGCGAGCGCCTGGTCGATACCGGTCCCGAGCGCTAGCAGGCGAGACCGCGCGGCGTCGAGCTCCTGCACGGCCGCGCGCACTTCCTGGCGGGCGACGTCCAAGGCGCCGACCAGGTGCGGCAGGCGTGGGTCTTGTCCTTGGTCACGGCTCCGAGTCTCCAGGTAATACAGTGCGACGGCCGTGCCCATTGCCTCCACCTCACACGCCCGCCGCCAGCTCGGTCGTATGCTGCCCTGAAAGTGCGGCCACCACCAGTACAGGGCCGCCACCCGGCCAACGGGCGGCGCGCATGGGTCCGGCGGCAGAATCCGTCCCTGGTCGTATACCGGCTGGGTCAGAAAGTACCTGGCCACCTCCCGCTGACCGGTCCAGGTCAGCCAGGCGCTGTCACCACCGGCGAGTTCCCAGTAGTGGCGCCAGCGGTTCTGCCAGAGGTGGTACATTGCAGCGCGGGTGCCCTCCGGACCGAGCCAGCCGTGCGGCGGCAGGCCGTGCACGGGGGTGTAGACCTGGAAGACCCCGCGTGACAGGCCGCCGTCCCCGTGCACCTCCTGGTCGTTCAGCCCCGACTCGCCGTAACCCAGGCAGCACCACCAGTCAAACGGGGTATTCGTATCCTGCGCGAATTCGTAGATCACGTCCAGGCTCTCGCGATTGTAGGTGCGGCCGGCGTAGAAGAGTGTCACTCGGAACCTCCTGACAGCTCTAACTTTGGCCCAGGCTTCGGCCCACGTCCCTCCCACACGGCCGCGAGCCCGACCCGCACGAGGTCCTGGTTCAGGCAGGCCCGGTCCTTTGCCGCCCAAACGGCGCCGCTCACCCGGCCGTACTTATCGGGCCGGAGCGTCCCGACCACGAGCGGCCAGGCGTCCGCGCGTACGCCGTCCTGCCCGGGTAGCGCATCCCGCTCGCGTAGCCAGGCTACCACGTACTCGGTCGCCCGCCTGCCGTCCGGGGTGGCGCGCTCCGGAGCGTTCAGGCCGGCAAGGCGGATCGTCTCGGTGCGGTAGATGCGCAACCCCAGGTCGAGGTCGACGCGCAGGGTGTCCGCGTCGACCACCTCTAGGCAACGGGCTGGAAACCACCGGTACGGCGCGAACGCCGCCGGTGGGCCTGCCTCAGGGCTTTCAGGGCTTTCAGGACTTGCCATTGTTCGCGTCACCGTCACCGTTCTTCTCTTTCGCCCCTTGGGCGATCGCCCTGAGGGCGGGATAGCCACCCGCCGCGACAAGGGCGGCCTGAAGACCGAGCACCACTGCCTGCCGCCAATCGGCCGGGCCCAAGCCGACGAGCCACCGGCCCAGGGCGAGCACCTCGCCCGACAGCACGGCCAGGGCCGGGCCGTACAGGCCGGGCAGCTGGTCGCGGCCGGCAAGCGGACCCAGAAGCCGCCTAAGGTACGCCGTGAGGAGGCTCGCCCACAGCGCTAGCGCGGTGACGTCGGCTCCGTCGATTCCGTTCATCCGTGATTCCTTTTTATTCCTTTACTCCTTCAGCGTGTCTATGGCATCGCGCACCCACTGGGCGATGGCCGGCACGGCTGCCACCAGCACCACAAGCGTGAGCACGCCGATGCACGCGGCCATCACCGCCATCGACCAGGCGATCACCCTCTCCGCATCCGCCGCGGCCCACAGGGCCCTCTCGCCCGCCGTCACCGCTCCACCTCCACCGCTTCCTGATCCCGCACGGTAGCGTGCAGCGCGCACGCCCCGGCAAACTCCCACGGCGCCTGCCCGGTGCGCGGCGACCAGGCAGCTGCGATCAACCAGGCCGCCGGCACGACCTGACCGAACCGGTACCAGCACACCCGGCAGGCGAACACTCTCCACCTCCCTCTCCCCCCTCCCCGCACCTCAACGAACGCGCCGGCGCGCGTTCCTCTCGCCTGGTGGCCCGGTGGCCGGTAGTCCGCCCTGCTACCAGCCACCGGGCACATCGGGAGGGAGGGCCGTGAGGAGGAGCACGACCCGGCCCTACGGTAGGGCGGAACCTCGCGTACTGTTAGACGGATGTGACACCGGCGCCGGAGCCGGCGGGACCGGGGCGGCGGCTGCAGCGCAGGCACAGGGCGCGGCCGTGCGAGGTGGTCACGCTGGTGTCGTCCAGGTGCACGCGCCGGCCGCACTCGATGCAGCTGTACATGGGGTCCGGCGCCCCGGCCCCGCTTGCCTCCCGCGCCCGCCGCGCGGCCTCGCACTCGGCGCCCTCACCGTGCTGGCCCTGGCAATACGGACAGTTCTGCCTATCCATCGCCCGTCCATCGCCCATCCATCGTCATTCCTGTCGGCCCACTCGGCCCACGTTGCCGTTTCCGTTCCTGTTCCGGGCGCTCCCGTTCAGAAACCGGCGCAGCGCTGTAAGGACGTCGTCCCACGGCGAGACGCCGAATAGGAGCCGCAGTGCATACCCGAGAAGTCCTGCCGGGATGGCGAGCAGCAACCAGTCGGCGAAGTCGAACGGTCGGTCCAGCACCACCGACAGCAGCACTGCCCACAGCACGACGGCTAGACTGAGTGCCAACAGGGCCGTCAACACCAGCCGCCGGTAACCGTTCCACCGGTAGCCGTTCTGCCCCTGCTCCTGCCCCTGTTCCGTCCCCTGCCCCTGCTCCGGCCCCGCCATCTCACCGCCTCCCGTTCCTCCCGTTTCTGTCTCGATTCCCACGCTGTTGGCGTGGCGTCATGAGCTGCAGCTGTAGTTGTACGTGGCCGATCACGACGCCGGTCACGAACAGTGTTGCCGAGACGCATACAAGCAGCAGGTGCGTGACGTCCATGACCACCTCCCTCCAGACGATCAGACGATCATTTGAATACCGCCAGTTACGGCGACCTCAAGCCAGATTTGAGAGAGCGGGACGTTGAACTGGTTTGGGGCAGTAGGTGCAAGGTCAGACTGTCTGACCGGGCGAAGTTTAAACAGTGTGCTACTGCCAACGTTAAGCAGGTTGCCTAACCCGGTCGACAACGTTTGTCCAGCACTGGTTACCTGAAGTGCCGTTACAGGGTATAAGAGGTACCACGTTCCCCCTACTTGGAACTCTACTCTCAAATAGATTGGGCTATTGACAATGGACGCGTACGACACGTACGCGTAGAGCGTTACGCTCTCCACGGTGGATCCACTGGGTATCTGCCGTGAAGCAAACCACAGCGTATACTCGTAATAGGTGTAGGTGCCACCTGAATACTGCAACACGAACGTTAGCGGATCACTTGCGGCGTAAGCGCTGACCAAATTAGGTGGCCAGGTACTACCACTGTACACAGACACCGTATTACTAAGGATCAGGTCTACTGGGATGGAATATAAGACGGGCATTGTTCTGTCTCCTATCCTACGCTGCCTCGTAGTCAATGTATATCGACAGCGACAAGTGTTGGGGCGAGCCGCTCACCGCGGTGATCACGGGCTGGATCATGTCGCCGTCAGCGAGCGGCACACCGGCCGTGCTCGTGGTGGTTGTCGGCGTCGTCGTCACGTTGAGGTTGGCAAAGTCGCTGATATCAGCGCCGTTCCGCTGCAGCTTGAGGGTCACCGAGGTGCCAGTTGCGATTCTGTGCCGCACGGCACGTAGCGTCACGCTCTGCTGGCTCGGTTCTGGCACGAAGAACGGTGGCAAGACGACTGACGTGGTAAGAGTGCCCATCACACTGTAAGTGTGCGGGAAGCGGCGCGAGAACAGCGCCAGCAGGTTGTCTCGCACGTGCGTGTTCAGATGCGCTGCGGTCACCACCTCGCCAGTGGTCCACGTCCTGGGCGTCGTCCAGGCCATCACCGCACCTCCTCACCACCTTCACCGTCCTGGCCGCTGCTCGTACCAGTCCCCTCCGCACCGGCTGGCACCCATCGCTCGACGAGCACGAGCCCGTGCCGCTCCACCACCCGCCGCAGACCGGCCAGCCGCGCCAGTCGCTCCTCCTCCGCCAGCCGGTAGCGCCGGTGCTCCTCCTCAAGCTGCTCCACCGTCTCGCCTGGGTACCAATTCCGGTTGCGCTCCCGCGCACGCGCGAGCAGCGCTCGCTCGATGGCCTGCCGCTCCCGCTCCGGCGGAAATCGCACCCGCAACCACTTGCCGCCGAACGCGGCGTTGCAACACGACAGGCAGTAGAAGCGCGGGTCCTGGGGGTCGACCAGTTCGGCACCTGTGCAGGCCGGCGCTGGGCAGTCGGCCACCCACCGTCCGTGGTTCACGTACGCCACGGCCTCGGCGCCCTCGTCCGAGTCCGAGGCCACGGCATCCGGCGCAGGCGGCTCCGGCGTGTGGTGGTCCAGCCTCCGGCGCTGGTGCAGCACCGCCCGCACCAGCTCCTGCACGGTGCTGTGCGCGTGGCTGCGAACGGTGCCGATGCGGTCAGAGTGGTTAGGGCGGTCAGAGTGGTCAGAAAAGTCCATCGCCATCGCCATCGCCATCGCCTCCGTCCTCTCAGTCACTCAGAATCCCAGCTTCGTGTCCACACCGAGCCTCGATGTGCCTAGCACCCACGCCGACTCGGCCACCGCCGGGGCGAGCACCCAGGACACGGTGTGGGTGTCCGGCGTGAGGCGGTGCTCCACCCGCTCGATGAACGCCTCCATGTCCAGCCCCAGCACCGCAGGCTCGCGGACCGCCACCCGGTCCGACACCGTGCGCAGTGCCGCCTGGCGTGCGTGCTCCGAGCTCAGCTCCGCCGCGAACGTCACCGTCACCGTCGGCACCGGCGCTGCGTACCGGTTCACGGTGGCCTGGGCGAAATCGCGCGCCTGGTTGGTGTTGATCCAGTTGGTTTGGACCGTCACCGCCCGGCGGCCGAACGACGCCTGCGAGGCACTGTCGCTTGCCACGACACCGGTGACGGAGCCGGGTATCACCGGTGTGCCCCGAAGCTGCACCTGGCTCACTGTCACCGCCGTCCCGCTGCTGTTTGTGATGGCGACCGTGGCGCGCGTGGCACGCTGCTGCGAGAGCGTGACCGTCACGCCTGTGGTGGACGAGACGATCA
>ENA-ORXB01003376-ORXB01003376.1-sediment-metagenome-genome-assembly--contig:-NODE-3376-length-11226-cov-2.985559_pt1 | contig 11226 bp, 6 predicted proteins | sample MGYA00237863_ERZ511475 | MGnify/ENA primary metagenome ERZ511475 (study PRJEB26305, sample SAMN06343858) | sediment metagenome | isolation source: hot spring sediment | place: Canada: British Columbia...
CCCGAAAACTAAACGCTTCGAGCAAGAATTCGCAGCATTCCTTGGCGCTCCGGTGGCCTTGGCGCTCAATTCCTGCACCGCGGGATTGCACCTGGCCCTGGTGACGCTGGACATCGGCCCCGGTGACGAAGTCATCACCACACCGATGACCTTCTGCTCCTCAGTCAACGTGATCGAGCACGTTGGTGCGCGCCCCGTGCTGGTGGACGTTGAGCCGGATACGTTGACTCTCGACCCGGAGCGTGTGGCCGCGGCCATCACGCCGCGCACGCGGGCCATTATGCCTGTGCATTACGCCGGACATCCGGTGGATATGGCCCCCCTGCTGGAGCTGGCCCGTCAGCAGGGGCTGTATGTGATCGAAGACGCGGCACATGCCCTGCCCGCTGCCTATCACGGGCAGCGGATCGGGACTATCGGCGATCTCACAGCTTTCAGCTTCTATGCCACCAAGAACCTGACCACTGCCGAAGGGGGGATGCTCACTGGTGCGCCGGACCTGATCGAGCGTGCGCGCATTCTCAGCCTGCACGGCATGAGTCGCGACGCCTGGAAGCGCTATGATGCCAACGGTTCCTGGTACTATGAGGTAGTCGAGGCGGGCTGGAAGTACAACATGACCGACATCCAGGCGGCCATTGGACTGGTGCAACTGCAGCGTCTGGAGACCATGCAACAGCGGCGGCATGAAATCGTCGCCCGCTACAACGCCGCGTTCAGTCAGCTCGACGCGCTGCAAATCCCGACCGAGCGCCCCGACGCGGAGTCGGCCTGGCATCTGTACGTGCTGCGGCTCCACCTCGACCGGCTGACGATTGATCGGGCGCACTTCATCGAAGAACTGCGCGCCCGCAACATCGGCACCAGTGTCCATTTCATCCCCATTCACCTGCACCCCTATTACCGCGACAAATATGGCTGGCAGCCGGACGATTTCCCCATTGCCCACCGCGAATATCAGCGCGTGATCTCGCTGCCGTTGCATCCTGGCCTGACCGACGAGGACGTGAACGACGTGATCGCGGCGGTGAAGGATGTCGTCACGCGCTATTCTTGTTAGGCTCTCCTTTTGCTATGGCGCATGGATATTGCTATTTCATCGGAAGCCGCGCCGACCAGCAGGCCGTCACGCAGCATATGAGAATCCTGGCGGAAGAGCTGGTCAGCCGGGGGCACAGGGTCATCGTGATCCTGGAAGGCCGCAAGGTAGCGGTCATCGAGGAGCCAGAGGCGAATCCTGCGATCCTGGCCTGGCCGTCGCGCTGGCCGACCGAGCCGCAGGATGTGCCTTTCCTCTACCGCCTGATTCGCCAGCACCGGCCCGACTGCCTGATCGGCAATTTCGGCACGGCCAACTTGATGACGACGCTGGGGTGGCTGATGAGAGTGCCCTGCCGCGTGGCGTGGCACCGCACCATGAGCACCGCTGTGTTTGGGGATTCCCGCGCTCCGCGCAAGACCTGGTGGCTGGAAAAGCGCAGGGAGATCGTCTACAGGCTTGCGACTCACGTTGTCGCGAACTCGCTGGCCGCTGCCGAGGACGCCCAACACATCTACGGCGTACCCCCGCACAAATGCCACATCTTCTACAACTCGCTGGCCGACCCGCTCCCCAGCCTGTCAATGCGTCAGCCTGATACTCACCCCTCGATTGTCTGCGTGGGTCGCCTTGCGCCGATGAAAGGGCAGGATACGCTGATCCGGGCGATGGCGTTGCTCAAGAATCAGGTGCCCGATGCTACGGTGGAATTCGTGGGCGATGGCCCGCAGCGTGACTCGTATGAGCGCCTGGCCCAGGAGTTGGGCGTGGCCGATCGCTGCACGTTCGCGGGCAGAGTCCCGCACGACGAGGTATTGGCTCGCATGGCCGCGGCTACCGTCTGTGTCGTGCCGAGCCGCAGCGAGGCGTTTGGGCTGGTCAACATCGAGGCGCTGTCGGTTGGCACGCCGGTGGTGGCGACCAACGTGGGCGGCATTCCGGAGATTGTCCGCGATGGGCAAGATGGTTTCCTGGTGCCTCCCGATGACCCGCAGGCGTTGGCGGACAGGCTACGCCTGATCCTGAGCGATGCGGCGTTGCGCGCGCAGATGAGCCAGAATGCCCGTCAGCGCTTCCTGGAGCGTTTCGAGCTGCGGGCGAACGTGTCGAAGCAGGCTGACTGGTTCGAAGCCCTCGTCGCCAGGGCCAGGAAATGATGTCCGCAGGGCCTCACGTTGCACTATGTCTCGTGACACAAATTTGAACAAAGCCGCAGATGAAGATGTCCACGAAACCTTTTCGACTCGCACTTGCGCAAAGAATATGCCGCCCCTTGCCGCCACCGATCGCTCAGGTAGTGCGTACCTCTCTCTATCCAAGAGAGCGGGCTTTCCAGGACGATTATGAATTCGAGGTGCGGGCGGCGACGGGGTCTCGCTTCAGGTATCGGACCAGTGAGTTTCACGGCTACCGGTTCAGTGTGCACGGATATTTCGATTGGCGTAACTGGGCCGTGGCGCTGGCGGTCTGTGCCAAAGGTGACACCATCATTGAGATCGGTGCCAATATTGGCACGGAAACGATAGGTTTCTCGGATATAGTTGGCAGGACAGGTCATGTTCATGCGTTTGAACCGTTTCCTGAGAACCTCAAAGCGATTCAATCGAACATCGCTCTGAATAACCTGGACAATGTGACCCTGTATCCTCTAGCCATCGGCGCGCAGAATGGGCAGGTTAGCTTCGTTGTCCCGCCCGACCGGCATGCTTCGGGAGTCGGCTATATTACGCGGTCGGATTCCGCAGATGGGGCCATAAAGGTCGAGTGTGTGACTCTGGATTCACTGGGTGACCGCTTAGGCAAGGCCAGAGCGATCTTCATGGATGTGGAGGGGGCCGAGATAGAGGTGTTGCAGGGGGCCAGGAACTATATCGCAGAGGTTCAGCCAATCATTGTACTGGAGGCGTCTCCTGTATGTCTTGAGCGCGCTGGCCACGATCTGGGCGCTCTGCATAAGCAATTGACTGAACAGAATTACAAGCCCTTTCGGATCAGCAGGTTTGGAGTGGCGGACATTGATCTGCACACACGGCGTGCGGGAAACTGGCTATGCGTCCCCGCTTCACAAACGGAGGTGGCCGAATCTGCCGACCGAATGATCAAGCGGTGTGGATTGATGCCCTGTGTGTTGGGTCTGAATCCGTTGGAGGGGAAAAGTTGACCTTTTTGTAGAAGCCCATGTCCAAGCGTGCCTTCGATCTCCTCGCCAGCGTCATCGGTCTCGTCCTTCTCTCGCCTCTGTTCGCGCTGATCGCCTTGCTCATCCGCCTCACGTCGCCCGGCCCGGTCTTCTACCGCGCGCGGCGTGTCGGGCGGGGTGGGTGTGAGTTCACCCTCTACAAGTTCCGCTCGATGGTCGCGAACGCGGATCGCCAGGGGCCGGGCATCACCGCGGCGGGCGATCCCCGCATCACTCCTCTGGGGCGTATCCTGCGCCGCACCAAGTTCGACGAACTGCCGCAACTGTGGAATGTGTTGCGTGGCGACATGAGCCTGGTGGGGCCGCGTCCCGAAGACCCCCGCTATGTGGCGCTCTATACGCCGGAGCAGCGTCGTGTGCTGGATGTGCGGCCAGGGATTACCAGCCTGGCGTCGCTGGAGTATCGCAACGAGGAAGCGATCCTGCACGGCCCTGACTGGGAACAGCGCTACATCCAGCAGATCATGCCCGCCAAGCTGGCCATTGATCTGCGCTACGTGCAGCAGGCCACTGTGGTCAGCGACATCGTGATCATCCTGCGCACGCTCCTCGCGCTCTTCCGCTAAATCTCCTCTCTGTTTGCTCCCACCCATACTGACCACTCTCTACGCTTTCTGCTGAGGGCTGGCACGCCAGCAGGAATGCCTCTCTGAGGCGCTGTGAGCGATTCTGAGGGGCCTCTGGGTCAGAAGACGATCTCTTTCCCATCCGGCGCGTTTTGCCCCTTGATTTTTCTTTCCGGCGCTGCTGCAGTGAGATAAGAATGCAGATAAGAGGCATTTGAGGGTTCAAGGAGTCGGATCAGGCACCAACCCAAGTGCGTCCAACATCGTCTGTATTTCTGGATTGTCCATGAAGAGTGCCCAGGGCAGACCAGTGCGGTAGTTTTCGATCATGACAACGATAGGAGCCTGATTCAGCCCCATATAGATGCTGGATACATAGTTCTCGGTCGGGTTGAAGGCATCGCGGAAACCATAGATACCCCATAACTCACGGCCTCTGTCATAGTAGAAATGTTTGAGGGCAGTCATAGACTCGGCTGGCGTGTATGGGAAGGCGCTTAGTGCCCCCGTAGGCGTGATCGTCCCGTTGTCGTTCTTAGGAGTCGGGTCGTGCGCCAGATACCCTGTGTGATCGTCACTGGCGGTCAACCCCCAGCACTGTGGCCCGTAGCCTTCGTATTGGCCTGGGTTCGCTATGCAGTAGCGATAGTTGATGAGTGTCTGCAGGCGATTGTTCTCGAAATAGTCAACATAACGGTCGCGCTTGCCCCGTGGATCGAACCCCAGAAACGAGTAATGAGTGAAAAATAGCGGTCCCCCAGGTCCCACCCCAACTGGCAGGCGCAGGCCGTAGTATTCGTTCCCGTTGACGTAGCGATCCCCCTGCCTGGTCTTGCCCCAGTTCTGACGGTAGCGCTGGGCACGGGGGGCTTGCGATGCCCAGCCCGTATAGTACAACGACGGGGGCACAGGGTGGGTGGGAGATGCAATGGCAAGCAGGTAGGCGATCAGCGTTTCGTTCCAGCCGATCAGCGGATGATTAATGCGCCAGCCGTAGACAGGAGACCAGTGCCAGTAGAGATAAGCGGGATCTTCAGGGTTGCGATACCAGTCCCATTCGACTTCTTCCCATAGTCGGGTGATCGTGTCGCGCAGGAGGCGCTCAGCAGGCGTATCTCGGTCAAAATACCTGCGTGCGGTGAGCAGTCCCTGGATCATAAACGCGGTTTCCACCAGGTCGCCACCGTTGTCATACCGGCCAAAAACAGGAACAACCTGGCCGGTTCGCCCGTCCAGAAAATGCGGCCACGCCCCATGAAAGCGCTCCGCCTTTTGCAGGAATGCCAGAATCTTATGCAGGCGCTCAAGAGCCTCTTCGCGCGTCACGAACCCTCGAGCAGCAGCGACCACTAGTGCTATCACACCGAAACCGGAAGCGCCAAGCGCCACCAGATGCTCGTCCCCTGGCACACACTCGAGGGCCATGCCTGCCTCTGGATGTGCGTGTTCCCAGTAGTAGCGGAACGAGGCTTCCTGCACCATGGTCAACAGGCCGTCATCGTCCAGAGGGCGAAGCGCTGTCTTGGTGATCTCTGAAGGGGACGACTCCTCATAGGCGTGGTTCACCGCTGTCACGCGGTAGGCGATGCGATTCGCAGGTACGTCAACATAGTCGGCAAAACGGGTGAAAGTCGGCGACTGAATGCCGACAGGCCGGAACTCCCCATCGTCTACTGAGCGGTAGATGACGAAGTATTCCACTTCTGGATCGGCGGCAGCGTCCCACTGCAAATCCACATGCCGGGCATAGGCGCGGGCGGTTAGATGTTTCGGGGGAACAACGGGCTGTCCCTCGTGCAGATCGCGTAGTTTGATCTCATCCAGATACAGGGTATGCCACTGCTCGTCGTCTACCGCTTGGGTGAAGATGACCTTACGCAACAGGCCGAAATCGAACTGCTCGGTGTCGGTACTGAATATATCCAGTGGAATCTGAACCCACGTCCAGTGTCCGGCAGGCAGCTCATCAATGAACTCTGGCCAGCGTAAGAGGCGCGACAACGTGGAGCGCCCGTCAGCCAGTTCAAGCGCCAGGCCAGGCAGGCACTCGACCTCGACGGGGCGTGTGAGATAACACCAAAAGGTTAGCGCATCTCCCTGCAAGCGCAGCGGCCGGCCCCGCCACCGTTCGACATGAATCTCAGCTCGCCAGTCACCCCCTGGCCGTGAACACCATGTCAGTTCCAGGGCGTTGGGTGGACTGATGAATTGCGCTTCGGTGACTGGCAGCTTGTGACGGATGGTCTTGACCTCGCTGGGTAGAGTGAACGCACAATGGCTATGATAGTAGCTTTTTGCCGTGAGGCTGTTATCGAAGATCAGATGGCTGTAGTAGGAGATGCGTGAGGATGTCATGCCTTTCTCTCTTTAGGGGACTGCTGAACCAGTGATCACCTGCCGGTAGAAATGCGCGCTGCGCTTAGGTACACGATCGCGTGTCAGCGGATCCACGTAGACAATGCCAAAGCGTTTCTCATAGCCGTGTGTCCACTCGAAGTTATCCGTTAGACTCCACACAAAGTAGCCTTTCACAGGCACCCCCTGCGCCAGGGCCTTTGCCACTGCTGTCAAGTGGACCTCCAGAAAGGCTATGCGCTGCGGGTCTTCGACCACGCCGTTCTGAGGTAAAGGGTCGTCGAAAGCGGCCCCATTCTCAGTGATGTAGATCGCTGCTGGCGCGTACTCCTGCTTCAGGCGCACCAGCAAATCGGTCAGTCCCTGTGGAAAGATTTCCCATCCCATAGCGGTTGCCGCGGCGTGTTCTTGAGGCACGTGCCGCACCTGTAACGGGAGTTCACTTTCCTCGAACGCGACCACATTGCGAATGTAGTAGTTCACGCCCAGGAAATCGAGCGGCGCAGCAGCCGTCTGAACATCCGTCAGATTGATGCGCGGCAGCCACTCTTGCAGCAGCGTCACCATGTCGTCAGGGTATGCCCCCTTAAAGAGCGGGTCCAGAAACCAGCGATTCAGAAAGTCATCCTGTCGACGGACAGCCTCTTGATCCTCCAGGCTGTCGGAAGCTGGATAGATAGGGTTCAGGTTCAGCGAAATGCCGACTTCCGCGCGCGGCGCGTTGCGGCGCAGGATGGGTACTGCCGCCCCATGCGCCAGCAACAAGTGGTGCGCGGCCTGATAGGCAGCCTTGAGGTCGGTCAGACCGGGCGGATGGCTCCCGTAGAAATGTCCTACGAACGCCACGATCCAGGGTTCGTTATGCGTAATCCAGCCGCATACGCGGTCTCCCAATTGGCGAGAGACCCGATCGGCATATTCGGCAAACCATTCGACGCTGGCAGGATTGAGCCAGCCACCGCGATCTTGCAGCACCTGAGGCAGATCCCAGTGGTATAGGGTCGCAAAGGGTTTAATGTTCGTCTGAAGCAGTTCGTCCACCAGGCGCTCGTAGAATGATAGACCTGCAGGGTTGAGCCGACCTATGCCCTCCGGTAGGATACGGGGCCAAGCGATGGAGAAACGATAGGCCCGCAGTCCAAGCTCGCGCATTAGCGCGACGTCTTCGCGATAGCGGTGGTAATGGTCGCAAGCTATGTCGCCAGTATCTTGGCCCGCGATTTTGTGCGGCAGGGTGTGGCAAAAGCGATCCCACACGCTTTCGCCTCGCCCATCTTCTTGAACTGCGCCCTCAATCTGATAGCTGGATGTGGCGGCACCCCACAAAAAGCTGTCTGGAAAAGACATCCCCATTTTTTAACCTCAGTGCAAACAGCGGGGCGCGTGGGCAAGGCCACACGCTCCCGCTCCATCGCTTCAGCCAGGCGAGTTCACTGCGCGGCCTTAGCCGCCTCAAGATAGGCCGGTGTCACAGCGTAATCGCTTTCTTTCTCGACGAAGCCCATCTTCACCAGGGCGTTCTGGATAGCCTCGTTCTGCATGAACAGCTCCCACACCAACCCGTCCTGGTAGTTGGTGATCATGAGCAAGATGTCACCCTGATCGATACCGATATGCTCCGTAGAGTACCAATCCTCCTCGGCGTTGATGGCGCTGACGAAACCATACTCTCGCCATACTTTTGTGCCATACTTGCCCAGCATAGAGCGCATAGACTCAAAAGCGGCCTCCGGTGTGAACGGCAGGCAAGCAATCGAGGCGTAGGGTGCAATTGTCCCATCATGCAAACCACCGGCCCCATAGGCCTTATAACCACGTGGTCCATCTGACGCGCTGAGGCCCCAAACGCCATCTTGATACGTGGCGAATGCCTCTGCATTGTCAATGGCAAACTGCCGGTTACGTTCGCAGGCGCGAATTGCGTTGTTGAAGTAGTTGGCGTAAGCGTCTTCACGGTTGCGCAAGTCTAGATAGGCCAGCGGATACTGATAGACAAAGAGAGGCTCGCCCGGCAAGTAGATGTATTCGCCCGCCGTGTTGACAGGACGCTTCCAGTTGTCCCAGGCTTCGGCTGGCACGGGGTAGGTCGGTGACCCAATCGCCAGGGCATAGAGCAGCAGACTTTCGTCGAAGTGATCCCAAAAAGCTGACAGGAAACCGATGTCTGGTTTCCAGCCCATCGAGACCATCGTGCCATTGGCCATCATCCATTGCCAGTCAATCTGCTCGTAGAGCTGATTGGCCAGCGCCTCGACCTCTGTGCCTCGGAAGTACTTCCCGGCGGTCAACGCTCCGGAGATGAACAGGGCTGTGTCAATAGACGATAGTTCGCTGCTCCACACGCGCTCGCCAGTCTGCATATCCACGAAGTGATAGAAGAAGCCATGCTCACCCTGCACACCACCTTCTGCAAAGGTTTTCAGCGTGGTGAGTGCTCGCTCGTATCCCTGATCGTACGTGATCCAGCCGCGGTCTACTCCTACAGGGATGGCCGCCAGCCCAAAACCGACAGCGGCAATACTCGATGGCGAATCGGGCGTGCTACGGTCTTTGATCAGACCATTGGTGGGATTGGCCTCGTACCAGAAATAGTCGAATGTCTCGTGTGCGACAGCGTCCAGTAACCCAACGTCATCAAGTGAAAGCAGCAGATCAACTTCGCGCTGATAAACTTCTTCCGGCGAATACTCGCCCGCGACGGCTGGCGTTTCCAGGCCGGTGAGGTAGGCGCTGCCCAGGTAGAACGGCTCGGTGAGCGGAGTCTTTGCGCCCGCATCTTCATAGAAGAATGACAGGTACAGGATGTAGCTACCACCCTCCTGCGGGGTGCGCATGGGCTGTAATGGCTCGTAGACGATGCGATTCCAGCCCGTCTGAAGCTGCGTTGTGCTGCCAAAGATGCCACCGACCCAGGCCCACTCGCCAGTCACGTCGCCCATGCCCATGAAAAAACGGTTAGGGTTCAGGGTATTTTCCGGTGGCAGGTACACTTCCAGCTCGACCTTGGTATAGGCTGTCCACTCCTGTAAATCGGCGGCGCTGATGGGAAAAGCAAGCTTGGTCTCTTCTGCTGTGCCGCCAGGTGTCATCTGCAGCGAAGGAATACCAGTGGGCGAGAGCACCTCTTCGCTGAGGGCAAAGGTCGAGCCGGTGTTGTCGTCTCCCAGCGTGCCGATGTCCTTGTTCTCCCACGCCGTCCAGACGGTCTCGGCGGGGAGAGCCGCAGCCGCCTCCTTGCCCTCTCCCTCAGCAGTAGTCACCGACAGGTAGATGCTACCGAGGTAGAGTGGTTCGGTCAGCGCTGTCTTATTGCCTTTTTCGTCGGCATGCATGAACGCCAGATACACGAAGTATGCGCCGCTGGTGTTGACCTTCTGCATCTGTGGATCGAGCAGAAACACCGCGCGCGTCCAGCCAGAGTCTCCCTGAAACTCACCCCACGTACCACCAGCCCAGGCCCACTCGCCCGTGATGTCGCCCATGCCCATGAAGACCCGGTTCGGATTGAGGGCGTTTTCAGGCGGCAAGTAGACTTCCAGCTCCACCTGGCCATGTGTGATCCAGTCTTGCAGATTGGCCCCGCTGACCGGAAAGGCCAGCTTGGTTTCCTCGGCAGTGCCGCTGGGGATAATCTGGAGAGACGGGTTGCCCGCTGGAGTCAGGATGTCGGCGCTCTGGGCGAAATCTGTGCCCGTGTTGTCATCGCCCAACATACCGGGATTTTTCTGTTCCCAGGCTTTCCAGATCACAGGGCCTGTTTCGGTAGGGGCGGCTGCTTTCTCAGCACCAGCCAGGATGACGTTGCCCAGGTAGAACGGTTCAGTGAGAGGGGTTTTGGCTCCGCCTTCGTCGGCGTAGAAGAATGAGAGATAGATGTTGATTTTGTTGGCGTCGGGCTTAGGCTGGCGCATGGACGCGTCCGGCTTAAAGACGATGCGGTTCCAACCCGGCTGTGCCTGGGTCTCGCTGAAGACACCGCCGATCCAGGCAAACTCGCCCGTCACGTCCGCCATGCCCATGAAGAAACGGTTAGCGTTCAGCGCATTGTCTTCTGGTAGATAGACTTCCAGCACCACCTGGCTATAGGCTGCCCAATCCTCCAGGTCGGCCCCCAGCACTGGAAAAGCCAACTTGGTTTCCTCTGACGTACCACCTGGCGTCACCTGCAGGGCAGGTATACCGGCGGGCGAGAGCACTTCTTCGCTGAGGGCGAAGGTCGAGCCCGTGTTGTCGTCCCCCAGGGTGCTGATGTCCTTGTTCTCCCACGCCGCCCAGACCTGTTCTCCCTCTTGAGCGTTAGCCCCAGAGAGATGGCCGGCAAAGACGGTGATGACCAGCAACAACCCTGTTGCGATAAAGAGGAATTTCTTACTCATGGTGTCTCCTCGCTCAAAAACTTTCCTTCAGGGCCAGGCTGCCCAAACAGGCAGTAGCGAATACTTTTTTCCAGTATAAACCTGGAAAGCCTCGTTTGTCAAAGCGCTTTTACAGCATTGTACTTCGCTATTTACCCGTATTTTGCTTCTGAATAAGGCTTGCATAGACCTAAAAAGGAGTGATATAATAAAAACGCTTTAACGGATGAGATTGTTTTTCTGAGCGACGGTTGCACATGCCTGTCACCATCTTCGACGTTGCTAAACGCGCGGGGGTGTCTATCGGCACCGTGTCGCGGGTAATTAACAATCGCGACCGTGTCAGCCCTGAAACCCGCGAGCGAGTCTTGCAGGCCATCCGCGAACTGGACTATCAGGCCAATCCTTTTGCTCGCAACCTGGCGAACCAGCAAACGGACACTCTGGGCCTGGTCATCCCCCAGGTTAATGACCCCTTTTTCTTTCAGATTGTGCGGGGAGTCGAGGATGCCGCCGCAGAAGGGGGGTATAACCTCCTGATCGCCAGTCAGCCACGCCACACCGGGGAACACCGCTATCTACAACTGTTCCGGCGCCGAAATGTGGATGGCATGGTGCTGGTGGCGATTGATGTTCACGAGCACGAAGTCCAACAGGTCGTCAAGCGCGGAGTGCCCATCGTGCTCGTACAGCTCGACATAGGCAGGAATA
>ENA-ORXB01003377-ORXB01003377.1-sediment-metagenome-genome-assembly--contig:-NODE-3377-length-11224-cov-3.888221_pt1 | contig 11224 bp, 13 predicted proteins | sample MGYA00237863_ERZ511475 | MGnify/ENA primary metagenome ERZ511475 (study PRJEB26305, sample SAMN06343858) | sediment metagenome | isolation source: hot spring sediment | place: Canada: British Columbia...
TTATAAATTTTGGCTGATAAAAAGTACCAATAAGGTTTTTACCTTCTTTAAGGTTGTACCCTGTTTTACCACCGATAGAGCTATCTATTTGAGCCAATAATGTGGTGGGTACATGAACTAATGGAATACCTCTATGATACGTAGATGCTACAAAACCAGTAATATCTCCGACTACACCACCACCAAAACCTATCAAAGCTGTTTTTCTAGTAGCACCTATAGATAAAAGAAATTCATATATCCTGGAAATAGTCCTATAATTTTTATACCTCTCACCATCTTCTATTTGATATAGAGAAAAATCTTTTATGTTTTTTTCAAAATAATTTTTCCAGATATGCCAGACAGTTTTGTTGGTTATAACCACTTTGCTATGATAATTATCATTTATATACGTAGAAAAATTTTGTAAAGAATATCTCCCTGTAAAAATTTTTACTTCTCTTACCTTTGAATTAAAGGTCAATGATATTTCTTCCATACCAAAAAACTCTTGATGATCTGATCGGCTATCTGAGAAGGGGTTTGACTATTACATTTAATAATCTCATGGGCTTTCTCATAAACCTTCTTTCTATCTCTAAGTAGATTTATTAAACTTTCTTCGCTATTCCTATTAACAAGTGGTCTTTTTTCGGACTCCCAATTATTCTTTAATCTATTAAGTAAAACATTTTCGCTCACATCGAGATAAACTGTAAAACCCGTTTCTAACATAAGTTCCATATTATTAAAATATACTGGTAAGCCACCTCCTACCGATATTACAACTTTCTGAAAGGGGATGAAATTCAACAAAACTTCGTTCTCTAATTCTCTAAAATATTCTTCACCAAAATTATTAAATATCTCATTTATCGACATACCCTTTCTTTTCTCTATTACATCGTCTATATCTACAAATTGCCAGCCTAATTTCTCAGCGAGAACTCTACCAATAGTCGTTTTACCAGATCCCATAAAACCTATTAAATAAATTTTTTCCATAATTTTTTTATCATTTTTTGATATGAGCTATAGTTCCTTCTTAATTCTTCCAGGGTATCCTTGCCAAACTTGTCAGTAAATACATCTGCTATTGTAAAAGCTGCAACCGCTTCTGCCACAATAGAACAGGCTGGAACGGCCGTAATATCTGACCTTTCATATACTGCCTCTGATGATTTACCATTTTTTAAATCAATAGAGGGAAGGGGCGTTAGTAAAGTAGGTATGGGTTTCATAAAGCAGGTAATAACAATATCTTCTCCATTAGAAATTCCTCCTTCTATACCACCTGCATAATTGGTTTTTCTAAAAATTCCATTTTTACCAACAAATAGAGCATCATGAAAATTTTTTCCCGTTAGTTGAGAAGAAAATAAACCACCACCAATAGAAACTGCTTTAACAGCAGGAATAGCCATCATATTCCCAGCTAATTTATTATCAAGTCTTTTGTCATATTGTATATGTGAACCAAGTCCTACTGGCACACCTTTAATAACAACAGTAAAAACTCCTCCTAAGGAATCTCCTTCTTTTTTTGCTAAATCTATTTTTTCATAAACTTTTTTTCTCTCTTCAAGGGGCATCCTCAAATCATTTTTCTCTGCCAGGTGGTGTAATTTTTTAATATCCAACTTTTTATCAAGTAAATGCAATAATTCATCTTCCCAATTCAACCCTTCACCACCTATTTCCCAAACAACACTAAATATTTCAATATTAAAATTCAATAGCAGTATTTTTGACAGTGCACCAATAGCTACCTTCATAGCCGTTTCTCGAGCGCTAGCTCTCTCTAAAATATCTCTAATATCTTTTCTCTCATATTTTATCAATCCAGACAAATCTGCATGTCCTGGTCTTGGTTTGTAAATGGCTTTTTTCTCACTATACTCAGCGAATGGTGACATTACATCAGACCAATTTTTGAAATCTTTGTTTTCAATTTCCATGCAGATAGGAGCGCCAGTTGTTTCTGAAAACCGTAAACCCGACGTGAAATTAACACTGTCACTTTCTATAAGCATACGATTGCCACGGCCGTACCCTATCTTTCTACGGGTTAGCTCTTTTTGAACAAAAGAAGGGTCTATATAGACCCCTGCCGGATAACCATCGAGTATCACGGTTAGCTTTGGACCGTGAGACTCGCCAGATGATAGATACCTCATGAAGCTTCTGTTTCTGTAATCTTCTTAACAATATTTGGTGTTAAAAAAATAAGCAGTTCCCTATTCTCGACAGTCTTTATCTCTTTTCTAAAAAGCCAGCCTATAACAGGTATATCCATTAAAAAGGGTATACCATTTCTAGAAACTGATTCTTTATTTCTTATAATACCACCTATCACAATAGTCTGCCCATCTCTAACAAGTATTTCCGTAGTGGCTTCATTTTTATCTATACTGGGGACACCCCTTGCACTTCTAAGTGAAGTATTGGGATTATTGTTGCTTACTTTAACTTTTAAAATTATAGAATTGTCTGGTGTAATCCTTGGTGTAACTGTCAATTGAAGATTTGCATCGATAAACTGAGTTTGTGTACCTCTATCAGAAAGTGTTTCATAGGGAATTGATGAGCCCTGTTGAATATTTGCTTCCACATTGTTCAAAGTTGTAATCTTTGGTCTTGAAAGAATCTTACCCATACCACGATTTTCTAAGGCGCTTAGTTGTATATCAAGAGCATGCCCGGATTTAAGATTAACAAGCGCAAAATTTATCCCACCGCCAGCACCCTGTCCAATAGCGGCTGGTAAATTAAGAAAATATGGTACTGGTGGAACTGTAGTATCTAAAACTGCAGTACCTCCAATTCCTGTCAGAATATCAACCGTATTGGTAGCAGTATCAGCCCTTGTGCCAGGTCCTGATATACCCCATCTATATGCATTATTGTAAGTTTGCGCATATCTAACACCCCATTGTATACCAATTTCTCTTGAAAAATCTGATGTTGCTTCAACCACTCTTGCTTCTATAACCACCTGTTGAGGAGGAGTATCAAGTTTATTAATTAATTTCTTCGCTTCTATGATATACTCTTTCAAATCGTTGATTATTAAAGAATTATTCCTCTTATCAACAGTGACTGTTCCTCTTGAACTTAAAAGTGGCTTAATTTTATCAACTAATTCCTGTGCTTCTCCATAATTAATGGGTACTATCTCCAACTCTAATGTGCCTAACTTTTCTTTTACTTTACTTGCAGCAAGTAATTCTTCCTGTTCCTTTTTAAGTCTATCTTTTGGCATAATTCTTATAATATTTCCAATCTTCTTCATACCCAAATTATTCACTTCAAGGACTAGATCGAGAACCTGATCCCATGGTACCCTTTCTAACTGAATACTTAATTTACCCTTTACATCATCACTGGCTACTATGTTTAATATCTGCCCATCTTCTCTAGCGGCATCTGCAAGGAGTTTTAATATATGCTGAATATCTGCATCCTTCAGGGTTATTGTTATAGGTATACCTTTATATTGCTGTTGCTGAGTGGTTGCTCCAGTTACTTCTTGCTTGGGTTTTATAGAAACCTTTATTTCCGTTGGAGGTTGCTTCACTTCTTCTGAGGCTGTTTTTTTTAACTGCTCTTCCTTTTTTTCTGGACCATTAGACAGCTTTGTAGATGTATCTTCTTTTTTCACAACAATTTGCTTAGTATCTGAAACCACTGGCTGTGCCTTAATTTCTTTAGTCTTTACCGGTTCTTCTTTTTTTGACTGAGCGACAGGGACTTCCTTATAGAACTCAAGCACAAGATCATCACCTTCTTTATAGCTTCTATAAGGAAAAGCTCCTTTCAAATCAATAACAATCCTTGCCTTATTTTCTTCTAAAGGTTTTAATTGATATATGGTAAAACTCTTAAGGACATCACTTGCTTCCGATGTATCATAGGTTTTCTGGATAGTTTTATTTACATTTACATGATTAATATCAAAAACAAGTACATTCTCTTTCAATTTCAATGCTTTATAATCCTGATATCCAGCTTTTTTTATCTTTATTTGGGCTAAACCATTTTTTACAGAAAAATCAACAACATCAATATTTACAACCTTCCTTAAAGATTCTTTCTCATCATCTAAAGCAAATTCAATAACTAACTTATTATTTTCAGCCTTAGGTATAAAAACCGGCAGTTTATCTGAAGAAACATCAACAAACATCCTGGTCATTCCGGGAAATTTTTCTACCCTTATCCCACCAATGAAGGAGTTTCTAACAATAAATTCGTTATTAGGAAGCTCATAAATAGCATTTGTTATATCGAAAACAACCCTCAAAGGATTATTTAATGTATAGTTCAAAAACTCCGGTTTCCCAGTAGTTTCAAGAATCATAATAAATTTGTTTCTTTCTCCAGAATAAATTACATTCTTAATTGATATACGAGAAGAAGTTTCTATTGTCTTTTCCTGACCTTTCACATAGGCATTTTTACTGACCGTAATAACTATACCATTTTCGATCTTTTCTATATTATATTGTGGTCTTGAAGTAAAATTTATTTCTAAAACCCCAGTATAATTCTCATTCCTCCCTTTTTGCTGGATTGAGTAACTTTGAACTATCCCTTTATTTACTTCCCTATCACCTGAAAATTTGCTTATATCCACAACAGGAAGTTCAACAATCAATTTCCATGGGTTTTCCTGAATATAACTTGTAAAGTTTATAGATTTATCTGCTTTCATCGTAAATTTTAAAACATCGTTCAGCTCCTGAATATCAACACCTTCAATCTTTAGCCTTAATTTTTCAATCTCAATTCCAAGGGCTCTATTAAATGGTATGCTCACAAACAGTAAAAAGCACACCAGTAATGTTAACCTTGTGATTTTAAAACTCATAGCTTCCCTCCTAAGGGACCTTTTTGATTGTAATGCTTCTTTCCACATATTTCACCTTTCCTAAATTATCAGTAACTGGCTCTTCAATTATAACAGAATCCTGCTTGATACTTTTGATCCTTGCACCTTCATTACCAATGAAATTTCCTTCCTTTAAAACCCATCCTTTTCCTTCCGGGTCTTCAAAAATTGCACTACTTCCTTGCTTCCTTAACATTATACCTATTAATTTATATCTATCAATCTCATATTTTTGTGTTGGTAATGGTTTACCTTTAATTTGAGTAAGCTTTTTTCCCTTAGTTTCTGTTTGCAAAAGAACTGTATAGAAGGGATCTTTAATCCCTGAGAAAGAATATTTCGGCAAAGAAGCAATCTTTGAGGATAAGTTCTGAAATGTAGTTGATTGAATATTTTTAGAAGTTGTACTTTTAAAAACAGGTTTTTTTTCAGGTGTTGTAGCAGTATCTGATGTTTCCTGCTTACAGGCATGAAACAATATGAAAGTAATAAATAGGGTTAGAAAAATTAATTTTCTATTCTTCACTTTTTCTGTCCTTGCCCACCACTCTTTAATTGTTGTGGCTTTGGCAGCTCATCATCTTTTAAAAACCTATATGTATAAGCCTTCATTTCCGCTGTTAAAACAACTTTGCTCCCCTTCAATTTAGGTTCTCTAAGCGTTATGTTAGATACATTTATTATTCTTGGATACCTGCCTATTGTTTGTAAAAACTCTCCTATATCCTTGTAATTACCAGAAAATCTCATGGACAATGGGATTTCTGCATAAAAATCTTTTTTCACCTCAGGTTCAGGTTTAAAACTTAAAATTTCAAGATCATGAAATCTTACATTATTTACAATGGTATCTAACAGATTGGGTATTTCTTCCTTATTAGGCAAAACTGTCATCGAATAAGCCAGAGCTTTTTCCAGATTTCTTACTTCTTCTTTAAGTTTCGGTAGCTGTGAAGCATCTTTCTTTTTTGCATCTCTCTTTACTGTTAGATCTTCAATCTCTTTCTTTAAACTCTGTATCTGTACCACCTTGGAATATCCTACTAATGCTCCATAAAGTACCCAGAAAAGCAATACTATGCCAATAACTATTGCCAGTTTAATTTTTAAAGGTAGCTTTAATACACCTTCCAGGTTAATATTCTTTAAATCGAGTTTAAGGTTAAGAGCCACTTTTTACCTTCTCTATTTTAAAATTAAACTTTACAACCTTCCTATCGCCTTTTTGAAGCTGATCCATCGCCAAAAGATTGACTTTCGAAAATCCATTCACACCTTCTAGCCTTTTCATAAACTCAGATACATCATTACCTGACATCGCCTCTCCATCCAAAATTAACTCATTACCCTTATCGGATAGAGCAGTCAACCATACATTTTCCGGTACAATACTTCCAATGTTGTATAGAAGAACAACAACCTTCATTCTTTCTGTATTTAATTTATCTATTACTCCCAGTTTTCTTTCAATCTCTCCTTTTTGTGCCTTTATCTTATCCATTTCCCCTATTTTCTTTTCTAAATCTTTTATCTCAGAATTGAGTTCTTCTTTATTTTTTTCATAGTTTGAAACCATGCTGCTCAACTGGAAATGAACTACTAAAACAATAATTAATCCTAACAAAACACCCCCTATCATGGTAAAAATCTGCTGCCATACTCTTTCTTTTCTTTGTATATCACGATAGGGTAATAAATTTATTTTTATCATCTGTCACCAAGCCTTCTAATTGCTAAACCAACTGCTATGGCAGTCTGAATAGAATAATTTTGAAGCCCCTTATTCCAAAAAGACCTATCAACAGCAATCCTTTTAAAGGGATTACCAAGTTCGACTACAAGTCCCAACTTTTCTTTTATAGCATCAATTAAACCATTTAACTGGGCTGTACCCCCATATAATACTATTTTATCTATTACATCATTGGGGTTGGAATTATAAAAAAAGTTTATGGTTCTTTGTATTTCATTTACTACATTATCTATTTCCTGTGCGATAATTGCTGAGACCTCGTTAATATCAATTCCTTCCATAGGCTTACCACATTTTACTGATTCAGCGTCTTCAAATGTAATCCCAAGATTTTTTTGCAATGATTCCGTTACTTTATTACCACCCCATATAACGTCACGGGTAAAAAGAGATAACCCATTCTTTACAATATTAATATTAGAAAAACTTGCTCCTAAATTAGCTAACATGACCACTTTGTCTTCCAGTATAGGTTCATTAAGTTCATACATATTCTGTAAAGCAAAAGCATCAACGTCAACAACGAGAGGTTCTAAACCCACTTCTCTAATGGCATTTTGATAATCATCTACAAGATCCTTTTTAGCAGCTACAAGAAGAACATCTAACTGTCCCTGAATCTCTGCACTCTCGCCCAAAATTTTAAAATCACAATAAACATCCTGAATATTGAAAGGTAAATATTGCTCTGTTTCCCACTGAATTGCATTAGCTAATTCTTCTTCAGTTATAAAAGGGACATTGATTTTTTTTACTATGACCCCCTGACCTGAAACAGAAAGGGCAACAAATTTCGTTGATGGTTTAGCCTCTGTAAGTAAACTACGAACAGTGTCTATAAAAGTTGTGGAATCCATAATAGAGCCATCTATTATGGTATCTTTGGGAAGCAATTTAATGCCAGCCGTTTTTAGTTTATAATCCCTTTTACTCTTTTTTAACTCTATGAGCTTGATTGAATGAGAACCAATATCTAAACCAAAAACTTCTTTTTTAGTTTTAAAAAACATTTAATTAATCCTCTAAAAAGACCTTATTTTTATCTTCTACTGAAAGACCTAACCCATGAAGAATTTTCTTCATCGTATCCATTCTACAAGGTTTACCATTTTCTATTCTGGTTATTGTGACTATGGACAAACCAGACCTCCTTGCCAATTCTGACCTGCTCATTAACAACTTTTTTCTCCACTCAAGAACCCTATTTTTAGACATCTTAAATTTTCCTCATTTTATAATCTACTGTTATCAGAGTTATAGACATATGTCAACTATTTTTTTTAAATTTTATAAAATTTTATAAAAATTATATATAAATATCTATAGCAAACTCTTTAAAAAATTTATTCAAAAGCATTTCATTTATAGTATTGTCAGATAAAAGGGCAAAATTTTTCACTTTTAGTGCCTTTATACCGTTTTTTAAGTCTTCGGCAAACTTCTCTAAAGCTTGTTTTTCAGACAAATCATGATTTCCCAGTCCAAAGAGTAAAAAATTTTTATTTACCCTTAGACTATCAGAAAAAAATAACAACAGTTCCCCATAATCACATTTAAATTTTTTATCTCTAATAATCTGCGTCAATTCGCCTTTCATCCACCAATCTACCAAGCCAGTTACACCTTGTAATGGCAGTTTATTTACTAAAGGTATTATTATCAGAGGATAGTTCAACAATAGTAATTTATATCTCTTGGGAATCTCACTTTTATTATTCATCGTTAATAAGCGTTTGTGCAATTTTATTTAGTATACCATTTACAAAGGCTGGAGAACTATCTGTACCATATTTTTTTGCTAACTCTATGGCTTCATTTATAACCACCTTATAAGGTGTATCGGTGGTATAAAACATTTCAAATACTGCAAGTCTTAAAATGCTTAAATCAACTTTATGCATCCTGTCTATTTTCCAATTAATAGAATTCTGACTAATTTTCTCGTCTATGGAAGCTAAAAAATCATTCACCCCACGCACTAAAAAATTTGTGAATTCTTTGATATCCTGACTATCGCCTAAAGTATTCCAATAGGAATCAATACACTCTTCTGAGCTATATCCAGACATCTCAATTTGATACAGAATTTTTAAAGCTGCTTCTCTCGCTCTTCTTCGAAGCCCCATTACTTAAGCAACCTCATTAATGTTGCCATTTCAATCGCACTTTGAGCTGCATCAAAGCCCTTATTACCGGCTTTTGTCCCAGCCCTTTCAATTGCTTGTTCAATTGTATCTGTAGTTAATACTCCAAAAATTACTGGTTTACCTGTTTCCAATCCCACCTGAGCAACTCCTTTCGAAACCTCCGCAGCTACATAATCAAAATGAGGAGTGTTCCCTCTTATTACAGCACCCAAAGCTATTACAGCATCAAAATTACCTTTAGCCATTTTTTTACATACAACAGGAATCTCATAGGCACCTGGCACTTTAACAATTGTTATATTATTATCCTCTACACCATTTCTTTTAAGACAATCCAGTGCGCCTGCTAAAAGTTGTTCCGTTATAAAGCTATTAAACCTGCTTACAATAATTGCAATTTTTAAATCCTTTCCTTCAAATTTACCTTCCAAAATCTTCATTTTTGACTCCTTTTATATATTTTCTATTAAATGCCCCATTTTTTCTTTTTTTGTCTTCAAATAATTCTCACTGAATTTCGTTGGGGGTATCTCAATCGGAACCCTTTCTACTATTGTCAAATGATACCCTTCAAGTCCCCTTATCTTTTTAGGATTATTTGTCATAAGCCTGATCTTTCTTATTCCAAGATCGATTAGTATCTGTGCTCCTATGCCATAATCACGTAAATCTGCCTTGAATCCTAATGCCTCATTTGCTTCTACTGTATCCTTCCCTTGATCTTGAAGGGCGTAGGCTTTTATTTTGTTTAATAGCCCTATCCCTCTACCCTCTTGGGGGAGATATAAAATTACTCCTTTTCCCTCTTTTTCAATCATTTCCATAGCTTTATGTAATTGAGCACCACAATCACATCTCAAAGAATGAAGAACATCACCAGTAAGACATTCAGAATGAACTCTGACCAAAACTTCATCGTCAGGACCAAAATCGCCTTTTTTTAAAACTACCTGTTCGCCGGGATCTATGTCATTTTCATAAATTATTATTTTAAACTCACCAAATGCTGTCGGAAGCTCTGCTTCAACAACTTTCCTGACAAGTTTTTCTGTTCTCATTCTGTATTCTATGATGTCAGCAATTGTAACTATTGGAATATTGAATTTTTCCGAAAATTTTTCTAAATCTGGCATTCTTGCCATAGTACCATCATCTTTCATTATTTCACAAATAACAGCAGCTGGCCTTAGCCCGGCTAATCTTGCTAAATCAACCGAACCTTCTGTCTGACCAGCTCTCACTAACACTCCTCCCTTTCTTGCCTTGAGAGGGAAAACATGTCCTGGTGTAACAATATCATCTGGTGTAGCATCTGGATGTACTGCAGTAAGGATTGTTGTTGCCCTATCATGTGCCGATATACCTGTTGTAACCCCCTTTTTAGCTTCAATTGACACGGTAAAAGCTGTACCAAAACGAGAAGTATTTCTTGTTACCATCATCGGTAGATCTAATTGTTTTACTATGCTTTCATCAAGGGCAAGGCATATCAATCCCCTTCCGTGAGTTGCCATAAAATTAATAATTTCTGGTGTAACCTTTTCAGCTGCTACCGCCAAATCGCCTTCATTTTCTCTATCCTCATCATCAACAAGTATAATCATGCCTCCTTCTTTGAAATGATCCAGTATTTTACCAATCTTTTCTCTTATCATTTTATAATTCCTCCACCAAATCCTGATTTAATCAGAAACTCTTCAGTTATATTGCATTCGTTTCCTTTATAACAAATTAACCGTTCAATATATTTCCCTAATATGTCAAACTCAATATTTACCTTATCACCTACTTTCAAAAACTCCAGATTAGTATTTTTTAAAGTATGATGTATTATATTTAATTTTATGTATTTTTTTATAATCTCATTAACAGTTAAACTTATTCCATCTACGGCAATAGAACCCTTATGGATAACATATTTAAGCATTTTAGGTTCATCAATATTAATCGAAAAAACACAAAAGTTTTTATTTTCCCTTTTTTCATGAATAGTACCGCATGTATCTATGTGACCGGTCACAATATGTCCCGATAATCTATCATTTAATTTTACCGCTCTCTCAAGATTTACAACCTGTCCTTTTTTGAAGCTTTTTGCCGTTGTCACTTTTAAAGTTTCTTCAGAAATGTCGGCATAAAAAGAATCTCCGGTTAAATCAGTTACAGTTAAACATATACCATTAACAGCAATACTATCACCAATCTTAGTATCTTCAGTTACTACTCTTGTCTGTACTTTAATTCTTGCTGAACTCCCTGAGAAAGAAATATCAGAAATTATACCCCTATCTTCTATTATTCCAGTAAACATAATAACATAATAAAATGTAAGAATTATAAAAACAAGTTTAAAGTAAATCTGCAGTAATTAGAATATCTCTATCAATTCTCTTCAATCTATACGTATTGATAAAAACAGCTTTATCAAGACTTTCAAATCCATCACCACTA